>Ga0265336_10000066_pt1 | contig 95677 bp, 91 predicted proteins | sample 42119metaG_FD_193583 | JGI IMG/M metagenome (GOLD analysis project Ga0265336, IMG submission 193583) | Rhizosphere microbial communities from Carex aquatilis grown in University of Washington, Seatle, WA, United States - 4-21-19 metaG | ecosystem: Host-associated > Plants > Roots > Rhizosphere... | reverse complement strand
TAATTTTGATATGTAATCGGCGATCGATCTCATGGGTATGCTCCGTGAATATGGGAAGAAAATGGAGGAGATGCAACATTGCAGCCGTAGAGGGCGAGGTCACGGCTTCGCTCGGATACAATATTTTTTATCTGTCGTGTCTGTCGCAGTTCAAATTTGTATTGAATCAATTCCTTGATATGATTACATTTGAAACACTGCGTGCTAGTTGCATTGCACAATTCTGAATGTGGGGATCACTTTTGATGAAGAGAGAGTTGCATTCCGTGCCTTCTCAGCGCATTTTCCTATTCTTATTATTCCTTCTCTTTCCGTTTATTGCGGTTTGTCAACTGCAGTATATGGTTTCCGGTACCGTCCTCGACGCTGCGACGAATATGCCGCTCCCGGCTGCAACCATCCGCGTGGAAGGGCCCTCCAACAGGGGGACGATCTCCAATGAACGCGGGCAATTCCAGCTATCAGTCCCGGCCGGAACGTCGACTCTCATCATAAGCTTTCTCGGCTATCGTTCGGATACGGTAAATGTGTCGCCGTCAAACGCCCAGGAACTTCGTGCCGCGCTGCAGCCCGAGGCGATCAGGATGCCCGAGATCGTCGTCACCGACGAAGACCCGGCCATCGAAATTATCCGCCGTGCGATTGAAAGCAAGCCGAAGTGGATGGGAGCGCTGAGAACGTTCCAGGCCGAGGCCTACAGCCGGATCACCATCGACCTCGATACCGCCATCGGGGCAATTTCGGAGTCGTATCTCACGCTGTACTGGCGGGCAAACGATTCGCTTCGCGAGGTCGTTCACCAAAAACGGCAAACGAAAAACCTCGCGATGGGAGAGATCGTCAATCGCATCGGCGAAGTGACGAATTTCAACGATGATACTGTCGTCACGGGAGGGTTCAAATTTATCGGTCCGACATCCCCCGACGCGTTTTCTTATTATGATTATAAGCTCGTCCGGACTCGTTCGATGGATGGAATGGACGTGTACGACATCGACGTTATTCCGCGATCGAGGGTGAGGCCCCTTTTCCGCGGGAGGATCTCAATTGCCGAACGAAGCTATGCCGTCATGAACGTTGATTTCGTGCCAAACGAAGCGTTCGCAATCCCGTTTCTGAAGAACGTGGCGTTTCACTACTTGCAGCAATTCCGGCTCTACGAAAATCGTTTCTGGATGCCGGTCGATTACAGGGTGCGGGGAAAAGCCGACGTGAACTTGATGGGGTTCTCGCTTCTTAAATTTTCTTTCGTGCGGTATGTTGTCATGTCGGACTACAAAATCAACCCTGACTTTGCCGACAGCATCGCGGTGATGCCGCGGCTGACCGTCGCACCCGAGGCATCAAAATTCGATTCCAGCTATTGGGCCGAGCACCCTCTTCTTCCGCTCAACGTCAAAGAGGAGCAGGCCTATAATACTCTGGACAGTACTGCCACCATTGAAAGTCAGATCGGGCGGAAAACAAAATCGCTGAATTCTCTTAACGCGGGCGTTGCCGGCTTATCGTACGTTGACCTTCGGTTCAACCGTGTGGAAGGATTGTTCACGGGCGGAAAGTTCGACATTGATTCGGTGACCAATTCTCTCGCGCTGCGCGGCGGATTGGGATACTGCTTCGACGACAAGCGATGGAAGTATTCCGGAGGTGCAACGTATTATTTCGCCCCTCAGCGTTTGCTCGGGATCGGAGGTACCGTGTACCGCAGGCTTGACAACCGCCCGGACGAAGGGTACTTTGAAGATCTTGAAATCCTTCTCGGTTCACTTTTTTCGAAAGATGACTACCGCGATTATTTTCTTTCGCGGGGATGGCATGGGTTCCTTGAAGGGAATATTGTCCCCCGGAAGGATGCTCCCGGTGTGCACGCTCAGCTGGGCTACACCAATGAGTACGAAACCTCTCTCAAAAATATAACGGAGTACAGCTTTTTTGACCGCGATAGAACCTACCGTCTGAACCCGCCGATCGCCGACGGTACACTTCGTGCGCTCACATTCAATGCGCAGTATGGGGACGAGCTGCAGTATTTTTTCAGCAATCCCTATCTTACAGCTCATACTTCGATCGAATATTCCTCCAAGAGTCTTCTGAGCAGCGATTTCGGATTCACGAGAATCGCCGGCGCACTGCGGGTGAAGTTTCCGACGTACGACATGAGTCTATTCTTCAATCCGACGATGTCCATCAGTTTGAGCGGCGGGATGCTCGCCGGCGATCGTCTGCCGCAGCGGCTCTTCAATCTGGAATCGAGCTACCTTGGAACGGCATGGTTCGGGGGGCTGCGTGCTGCGGGAGTGAAAGAATTCTCCGGAGACCGGTTCATGCTTCTTTCGCTCGAACACAATTTCAGGCGGTTGCCGTTTCTCGCGAGCGGAATTCCCTTTCTCTATGAGAGCAACCTCGAGCTGATCGTGTTCGCGTCTGTCGCTCAATCGTGGCTCACGCCGTCGGTATTCGCTGGGCCGCCTACATTTAAAACGACAAACGGATGGTACTACGAAGGAGGAGTAAGCATAAACCGCATTCTAGACATTCTTCGTTTCGATTTGACGTGGCGAGGAGTTGAGCCGCGCAGCCTTGCGTTAACGCTGGGGATCGGCGACATCTTCTAATATTCCCTTCCCTATCAGGGGAGGGATAGGGTGGGGTTATCGATGACAGGAATATTTATTCTTACAATGGATTCGAGTACTTAAAGGAGACCTCAATGTTCATCGGACATATTGCAGTTGCGCTGGGGGCAAAAAAGGCGGCTCCAAAAGTTTCGCTCGGCACGCTCATCATGGCCGCACAGTTTGTGGACCTGCTCTGGCCGGTATTTTTGCTCCTCGGCATTGAGCATGTGCGAATCAATCCGGGAGATACTGCGTTCACGCCGCTTGATTTCTACGATTACCCGGTATCCCACAGCCTTCTCAGCGGGATTGGCTGGGCAATCGTTTTCGGATTGGTGTACTACGCCTTCCGCCGCTCGGTAAAGAATGCGTGGGTGCTTGCGGCCTGCGTGCTAAGTCACTGGGTGCTCGATTTCGTTGCTCACCGGGCGGATTTGCCGCTCGTTCCCGGCTTGAAGACGTACGTCGGTTTGGGTTTGTGGAAATCTATACCCGCCACGATCGCGGTTGAAGGCGTGATGTTCGCAATTGGCATTATCCTCTATCTGCGTTCAACCGCTGCAATCGACCGTGTTGGAAAATATTCATTTTTGTCGTTGATCATCTTCCTCGTATTCATTGCAGTCGGAAATATCGTCGGAGGGCCGCCGCCGAATGTCACAGCGCTTGCGATTGTTGCGATGGCCGTTTGGCTTCTTGTCCTTTGGGGTTACTGGATTGATAAGCACCGGCAGCCGGCACCTGGCGGAGGGGAGTGAAGAAGTGATCAACAAACTTATCTCGTTTCCGGGTTCCGTTTGGGAGCGAGATAATGAGTATCGACGCGTTCCAAACAAATCCGCATATGTTGGCGCTTTTCTTATAAATCCACCGCTGGAAAACCCCTTTCTTGCGTCGTTTCCAAATTTTCGGTATCTTATTTCATTGTCACATTGAGGAGGATCAGATACCTCCTCTTTTTTTATCCACCACACTCACCGGGTAGCTGAATGTCGCTTTTTTATTCGATTCTTCTCGGGATCATTCAAGGAATCACGGAATTCCTTCCCGTCAGCAGCACCGCGCACCTTACGATTGCCGGCTCGCTCCTTGGCTTAATAAACCCTGACCGGCCGGACGAATGGACGGCGTTCATCGCGGTGATCCAGATCGGTACCATGGCCGCCGTTATTATCTACTTTTTTAAAGACCTTGTAGAAATTGTTGAAGGTTTTTTTGTCGACGGTATACGATACATTCGGTCGCCCGCGAACGGCCTCGGCAGAGCGCGCATGGGCTGGTATATTATTCTGGGCACATTGCCGGTGGCGGTGATCGGCCTCGCGTTCAGAAAGATCATCGAGGGGGCTCTCACAAAAAGCCTTATGGTTATCGGGATAAGTGCGATCGCCCTTGCTCTTATTCTGTTGCTTGCGGAAAAAGTCGGTTCGCGAAAGAAGAAGATGGCAGATGTTACATGGCTCGACAGCCTCATTGTCGGATTCGCTCAATCACTGGCGTTGATCCCCGGCTCGTCCCGCTCCGGCACTACGATCACCGCAGGCTTGTTTCTAGGGATCAACCGCGCCGACGCTGCCCGGTTCTCGTTTCTCCTCAGTGTTCCTGCGGTTTTTGCCAGCGGTATGCTGGAGTTATATGAGATGCGCCATTTTATGCATGACCTCGGTGTCGTCAACGTTGTGGCCGCAACGCTTGTGTCGGGAATTGTCGGATACGCGTCGATCGCATTGTTGCTGCGGTATCTCAAGACGCACACGACGTATGTCTTCATTTTTTATCGTATCGCACTCGGAGTGTTACTCCTTGCGATGGCCGCCCGGTGACTGACGGATGCCGATCGCTGATTGATTATTGAATTGCCGCAGTAGCGCTTTGCGAATCGTCAATCGGCATTCATAAATCGAGAATTGCAAATTGTAAATCAAAAATAATTATGGACGCGCTCAAAGAACTCTTTCAAAAGCTAACCAATGTCAAAGAACTCGTTCAATGGGCCGGATATCCCGGCCTCGCGCTGATTGTCTTTTCCGAAACCGGACTCCTCGTCGGTTTTTTTCTGCCTGGGGATTCATTGCTCGTTACTGCCGGCTTGTTTGCCGCCGCAGGGTATTTTAATGTGACCGTGTTGATTTTTTTGCTGATCGTTGCCGCAATTCTCGGAAACACGACGGGCTACCTTATCGGTCAAAAGGGGGGACACGCGCTGTACGCTCGGGAAGAATCCCGATTTTTCAAAAAAAAGCATCTTCTGAAGACAAAAGAATTTTACGAGCATTACGGGCCGATTACTATCGTTATGGCGCAGTTCATGCCGTTTGCCCGGACGTTTGCGCCCGTCGTCGCCGGGATCGCTGAGATGAAATATACCCGGTTCGCATCCTTCAACATTATCGGCGCGATCGGATGGATCACAAGCATGCTGTTAATAGGATATTTTCTAGGATCGACAATACCGGATATCGGGAAAAATATCAATTATGTCATCGTCGCCGTCGTTTTCGTATCGCTGCTTCCGGGAATCATTAAGTACCTGCAGATAAAAATATCAGCGCGGAAGATCCACTAAGGACACGAAGAGTTTGATATAACGCATGACGATCAGTATTCATTGATAAAGAATTTATTCTGGCGAAGTACAAGAACATGTTTTCTGTATAGGTTTCGTGCCTCTGTGTTCTTAGCGGATGCCTCAATAACCAAGAAGGAATAATCATGACAACCGTCGCACCGGCAAAGGTGAAAGAATTTGCCCCCTCGACACTCGAAAAAATTGCTTACGCGAGCGTCGCAACGATTCCAACGCGTGAACCTAACGACCAGAATCGGCTCGGATTCTGCGTGTGGAGTTTTCTCTCAGAGAGGCAGGGCACTCTCGCGCAAGCGATCCACACGTCAGGAGCACGCCTGTTGATTCCCGAGTCCGATGTTCTTCGCATCGTCAGCGAATCGCTCAAACAAGCCGGGATCTCGGTTGAATAATCGGCAATGAAACTCTCCCTCCACAATCTCTTGATGGCGTTTATCCCCCTGTTTGTCGCCATCGATATCGTCGGTGCTCTCCCGATCTTCATTTCTCTCACCACAGGAATGAGCACAAAAGCGAAGAGACGCCTCGTGATCGAGGCGACGCTCACCGCCGGCGCCGTTGCTCTGGTTTTTCTCGCTTCGGGAAAACTTATCTTCTCGTTTCTCGGTATCACCGAGAACGATTTCCGCATCGGCGGCGGAATTGTTCTCCTCGTGCTGTCGGTGTACGAGTTGCTTTTTGCGAAAGACACGCAGCGTGACCCCGGAACATCGGTCGGCGTGGTGCCGATCGGCATCCCGCTGATTATGGGCCCCGCGGCGCTGACATCGATCATCATCGTAGTGGACAATTACGGATACTGGATGTCGATCGCTTCGCTCTTTATCAACTTGTTTATTGTGTGGCTTGTCTTTCACTTTTCCGAATTCATGATGAAAGTTATGGGTGTTGCCGGCTCCCGGGCGTTCGGAAAAGTTGCGTCTCTCTTCATGGCGGCTATCGCGGTGATGATGATCCGGGTCGGTATTCAGAACATACTCAGGTGAGCTATCCAATTCTTGCGGGGCGCGATGAACAAAATTCCCACTGACATCATCTACAAAATTCTTGAACCGAGACTTCTCGCAGGCGGAAAATCTCCTGCCGTGATCCTCCTGCACGGACGCGGTGCCGACGAGAACGACCTCCTCGGCCTTGCTCAGTATTTTGACGACCGGCTGGCGGTCTTCAGCATCCGCGCACCGTACCCGTTCGAGTTCGGCGGATATACCTATTTTGAACTCAGCGATGACGGAGCAGCCGACCCCGTCATGTTTATGGAGAGTTACAGGCGCCTGATAAAATTTGCAGATGGGATAGCATCTCTATCTGAAATTGATGCGGGGAAAATATTTCTATTGGGTTTCAGCATGGGGACGATCATGGCGTATGCATTGTCGTTGACGCATCCCGAGAAATTTGCCGGGGTGGTGGCGCAGAGCGGATTTATCCGTGACCATCCTGAACTGGAGTTCAAATGGAAGTCGCTAAGCAACTGTCCCTTCATCATCACACACGGGGTTAACGACCCCGTTATTCCCGTCAGTGCCGCCCGAAAAGCGAAAGCATTGTTCTCAAAATCAAACGCTCAATTTGTGTACAACGAATATCCGATGGGGCACGAGATCAGCGGAGAGAGTTTAGCGGATGTTTGCGCGTGGCTTCAGAAGAGGCTTGCGTGATTGTTATCGTCGATGGTATTCGGACCGCACGCGTTCGATGACGTCCAGCGTTTGTTCAGCGGCAATGTTCCAGTCAAACTGCTTCGAGCGCAGCATGGCCTGTTCAGAAAGGCGCTGGCGCAAATGCGCGTCGCGGAGCATGAGCAATATTTTCTCGGCGAGCTGTTCACGGTTTCCATACTCGTAAAGAAGGCCGGTCTCGCCGTCCACAACGGCATCGCGCAGCCCCTGCACGTTGCTCGATACCGTCGGCGTTCCGCACGCGTTTGCTTCGATCGCCGTTAATCCCCAGCCCTCCTTTGCCGAGGTGTTGACGGCAATGTGCATTTCATTCAGATATTTGACTTTCTCTTCCTGGCTTACGAATCCCGTAAAGGTCACCGCATCAGAAAGTCCGAGCTTGCGTGCGATCGATTCCAGCCGCGGTTTGTCGTCGCCGTCCCCGACAATGATCAATTTTGCGGCGGGCATTTCCTGCCGGACGACAACAAACGCCTCCAGCAAGTGGCCGACGCTTTTGTATTTTTTTAACCGTCCGACCAATCCGACAAGAGGCACCGGACTCTTTGGAATTCCGAGGAGCTTGAACGAATCATGATCGACGCCGTAATGGATGAGATGCGTCCGTTCTTCGGGGAAACCCGCATGCAGCAATTCCTTGTAGGTGCTCGGCGAACCGACGATGAAACGCAATCGTTTGTACACAGGAAGTGCAGCCTGTTCCGTCAGATAGACGTACGATGCGGCGGGGAAAGAGGCCTCGAGGAAGATGCTTTTTCCGAAAAGATGGTGGGTCACGCCGAGCAGCGGCTCCTTCACGAACAGGGGAGTATAAAACGGGATCTTATTCATGTCGTCGACCACGAGGTCGAACTTTTGCGCCTTGAAGGTCGAATAATATTTTTGCGGGACAAGATAATTGAAGAACGAACGGCCCCCTTCGCGAATAACGTGAATGCCCTTCATCTCTTCTTTTTCCGGCGCGCCGTCGAAACGGGAGCAGAAAAGCGTCACGTCATGACCAGCGGCGGCGATACGCTGGAAGACTTCGTGGAGATGGACCTCCGCTCCCCCCGCGAGAGGGTTCTTGATGTCCTGCCAGTTAAAGATGAGAATACGCATGAGAGCAATTAGGAGTTTTGAATTAGGAATTATGAATTGGAATAATTCTAAATTCATGATTCATAATTATCTTTTCCTCCCTACGAGTCCGAACGACAAGGATGTATTGACTGCGATCGGCGTATCGCGAAGCGCTTCGCGCACGGAGCGTCTCATTGCCGTCAGCGGGCGGAGGAATGTAGGATACAGCGGCAGTTTTATTCCCGTTTTCAACAGGGCTTCGCGCATTGCACGGTAGAAGAGACTGGGATACATCCACTCGCCGTAGATGTGGACCGTTTCCAGCCCGAGCCTCTCCATCTCGCCTCGAAGTTCGCCCACGGAAAACTCTCTCTCCCATCCGGCAAACCACTTGTTGACGGCAATAAGAAAATGCTTAATGAGCGTGTAAACGTGATAGCGCTGGGGCACGTCGACGAGCAGCAGTCCCCCTTTTTTTACGACACGGATGTTTTCTTTAAGCAGCGCCTCGGCTTGTTGCGGTCTGAAATGCTCGAGAAGGCCCTGGTGGAATACAACGTCGAAGGTTTCGTCGTGAAACGGAAGGCAAAACGTGTCCCCGCCGACAATAGACACGGAGATCTTTTCTTCGTCGGCCAATCGCTTCATGATCCTGAGCGAATTGATCGAATAGTCGAGCTGGAACACCTCTGCGCCCCGCTCAACCAGCGGAAAACTGTCGCGCCCCGTACCTGCTCCTACTTCCAGAATTTTTTTCCCCTTTAAGTCGGTTATTTTCGACAAATTCCGAACGACGCGGTCCGAGTTTGAATAGACCTCCCGCACATCTTTCTTTTCGTCCCAGAAATTTTCCCAGTTTGAGCGGCGTGATTCTTTCATAATTGATTATTGTTTTGGAAAATGAGGCAGTCCTGCTTGAACCCTGTGCCATGAATAATATAAATAAAACGGATTTACTGCACTCTTATTTCTTCTTGGATTGAACCGCAAGAGTATCCTTCATCGCGGTACTGTTCATACTCATTTTGATTCGCATCTTCGCGATTTGCTGCTTTACCTGGTCCGCAACTCCGGGCGTCGTCGCGGCATACCTGGCATTAATCTCATTCAAGACACCGATGGCGTTGTCGTACTCTCCGCGCAATTCATACACCGAAAAAAGGGCCGCATACGGATTGGTTTCATTCAGCGGCTCGTTGGGATTCTTTTTGATGAAGTCGATAAGTTTCGCGGTGAGCTCATTCGCGTACATGTCGCATTTGGCGATCTCGCCAGCATATTTGTAAAAATTCGCGACTTCAAAGAGAACGCGGTTGTCCATCGGGAAAACATTTTGCGGAATTTTCGTTTCCATCGAGTCGAGTGCCTGACCCGCTTTTGCGCTGTCATGGGTAATATTGAGATGGTACGTAGCGAGCCGCAGGAAGGCATTGCGGTAATTCAGCATCAACCGTGCAGCGTTCTCATCGTAATATACCGTACTGTCGTTCAAACCGCGGTATTTATACCCTCGCTGAAATGTTTTCGAAAATCCTCCGGGAGAATTATAGAGGTTCGCCGCCAAAATAGTATCAACAATGATCCCGGAGTTGTTCGCGGCTTGAAACGGCACGAGCCGTGCCGCCAGGCCGTCCGTACGAAAATAGCGCTCCAGGCCGATCTTGCTGTCGGGCGCACACGTTTCCGCAAAATAGATTGGACGCTGCCATTTGTTCGTTGCGATGATATTCCACGTTACGATATCCTGAGCGCGCAGCGCTTTGACGGATCTTATTGCGATCGTGTTCGGGAGGATAAATCGAATGACGCCGGACCGGGTAACCGAAGTATCGTCGGCGGGCGATAGTTTTGCGGCATCTTCAAGGTACGCAAATTGGTTGACGACGGATTGCGGAACCGGAAGATTCATCTGCCGGGGTTCCCAATGGATCGCCTCGATGCGTCCGATCTGGTCATCGGACATGGCGATGGGGACCTTCATTGCCCCGAACGGCGTGTCATTTTTCAGCTGGGTAACGTACCACGGCGTGTTTGCCAGGCTCAGGCAGACGATGCGGACGTCGCGCCGTATGCCCTCGACATCCTGCAAATACCAGAGAGGAAAAGTGTCGTTGTCTCCATTCGTGAAGAGGATGGCGTCCGGTTCGCACGTCTGGAGAAGGTTGTACGAATAATCCCATGCGACATAGTCTCCGGTGCGGTCTGCGTCTTTGTAATTTGTTCGCAGCATGTTGCCGGGGATGAACACGGCAGCCAGGAGAAGCGCTCCTCCCGCAGTGTATACCCGGGCGTGCTGATTCTTTATAATGTTGTGCAAAAACTCGACAAGCCCCAACACTCCCATGCCGATCCAGATGGAAAAAACAAAAAACGAACCGACGTAAAAATAATCACGCTCCCGCGGCTGCGGCTCCTGCATGTTGAAATAAACGTCGAGAACGATTCCCATGATCGCAAAGAAGGCGAGAAAGACGAACCACATCTTCCGGTCCTTGCGGAAATGATAGAAACAACCGATACATCCGAACAAAAGGGGAATACCGTACAGCTGCTTCCAGTTCACCCCTGCATCCTGCCAGCCGCCTTCGATTCCCGCATACTGCCAGAGGAAATATCGGAGAAACATATGGTTGACCTGGTACCGCCAGAAGAAATCGCCGTCGCTCGAATATTTCGTGTACATCTCCTGATTCTGCGGCTCCGTGCCGTACCGGCGCTTCACTAACGGCGCATCACCGTATTGGTCCCGATTCAGGTAGGACTCTAGCCGGGTGAACGTGCTCGGATCGTTCTCGTTCATCGGCAGATGCTCGTTCGCGCGGACCATCACCAGTGTGTACGTGGAGTATCCGAATACGATAAAGAGTCCGGACATCAACGCTGTGTTCATTAATTTTTTCTGATGCAGGTGTGAATAGTAGACGCCGTAAAGAGCGGCCGCGATGATTGCATACAGCAATACTCCGATGATCAAGCTCTTGTATTCCTCTCCGCCAATCGTTACGGACCCGTTCAGCAAACCGGGAAACCACTTCACGATGCCGGGGTATACAATGCCGAAGATGAGTAGCGCCGCGGCGCCGAACTTTATGAAGCCGATCATCGTAAATTCATACCTGCGAAAATAGAAAATCAGCATGAACGGAATGACGACGAGAAGGGAAAGCAGGTGGACGCCGACCGACAGTCCGACAAGGTACGCAATAAGCAAAATATATTTTTCGTTCCCCGGTTCATTCGCCCGTTCGTTCCATTTGAGTGAAAGGTATGTTATCATGCCGACAAAAAGCATGCTCATTCCGTACACCTCGGCCTCTTCTGCGTTGAACCAGAATGTCGGGCTGAAGGTCAACGAGAGCGCGCCGATGGCAGCCGAGCCGTACAAGGCGAATTTGTCATATGCGGCAGACGGTTTTTCCTTCCATAAAAGGATGAGCTTAACGATGGAGAGATAAAGAAATGAGGCTGTGAATGCGCTCGCGAACGGCGAGACGAGATGAACGCGAACAGCGGCGTCGTGCGCCGTTGGAAACATCGCGAATACTCTTGCAATGATAAGGAACAGCGGTGAGCCCGGAGGATGCGGTACCTGCAGCAGGTAGGCGGCGGCGATGAACTCACCGACATCCCAAAAAACAACGGTGTCGGCAAGCGTTTTGATGTAGACGACGAGCGACACGAAAAAAACAAATCCTGCGACTAGCCGGTTAAGCTTCTTGTGTTCCATTACTTCCTCGCAAAACTGGGTCGAGCGGCGGAGAAAACAGGCTCAATATAGTTTGAATGTGTTCTAATTGCAATTGAAAGTTCGGCAATAGGCCTAGCGTATCCACGAAGTTCACGAGGGGCGCAAAGAAAGCGTCTTACCGTAGGTCATGGCATGACGAATTTACTATAAATGGTTGGCTTTCTCACCCGGCTACAGCAGCGATTCAGCGATCGAATCGCAAACCATAAAACCCTTGCGTGTGAGCGTGATGCGGCGGTCTTTGACATGCAGCAGAGCTTCATCCGAGAAAAGTTTCAACTTGTCGCCACGGACGGAAAGCATATCGACGCCATACAGCTGCTGAAGCGTTGTCACACTTAATTCCCCGGTGCGCAAGCCGAGAAAGACAGCTTCACTGAACATCGTATCCCTGTCGACAATCTCTGAACCCGCAACGGGAACAGCGTCCTTATTGATGGCATCGCAGTAGTGCGCTATGCTTCTTGCATTCCACCAGCGGCGCCCGCCTGTCGCATGCTCTTTCCAGAATGAATGCGCCGATGGCCCGAATCCGAGGTAGTTGGAGTGATTCCAATAATTTTTGTTATGACGGCTTTCAAAGCCGGGACTTGCAAAATTAGAGACCTCGTACTGGCTGAAACCGTTTTCCGCCATTGTTGAAAGCGTTGTTTCGTACATCGCGGTATCTTTTTCCTCCGGCAGCGGCTTGACCGTCCCGTTCTGTACCATTGAAAAAAGCGGCGTATGTTCTTCAACGATCAGGCTGTAGGCGGATATATGTTTTGGCCGTAATGCGATCGCCTTTCGGAGATTTTCTTTCCAGCGTTCAAGCGTCTGCTTCGGGAGGGAAAAGATCAGGTCGACGCTTACGTTCTCAAACCCTGCGAGGTATGCGTTCTCGACGCATGCGGTTGCTTCCTCCGCGGTGTGAATGCGGCTCAGAAATTTCAACTCGTCCTCGTGGAATGATTGGATGCCGATGCTGAGACGGTTGATGCCGATCGACCGGTACCCGCGAAGTTTTTCCGCATCGACTGTCCCCGGGTTTGTTTCGACAGTTATTTCAGCGCCGGGATCTATTTTGTAATGTTTATGAAGTGCGTTGAGGATTCTTTCCAGTGTAGATGGGGGAAGGAGGGAAGGCGTTCCACCTCCGAAGAAAATCGTTTCGAACGATTCGCGGTGAGAATACTGGCCGGCGTACATCGCGATCTCTTTCTCCAACGACTTGAGAAAGATGTCCATTGAATTCATATTCTCGATGGAATAGAAATCGCAGTACACGCATTTCTTCTCGCAATACGGTATGTGGAGGTACAGGCTTGCCATAATTACTTTTTAAGTTCGGAAAAATGCCGAAGGACTTATTAATTTATGCCGCCTGCAGTTCAAGCCGTAGAAGTGTCTGATACCTGGACGTCAACGCAAAAAATGCGAGCCATCATCCTTCGATGCGTTCGCTTCGCTCACTTACTCAGGATGAGCAAATGGTCTGTTCACCCTGAGCAAGTCCCCCAAAGGGGGGACGCGTCGAAGGGCAATAGCTAAGACCTTTTTGAAATGGCATCCAAAAAATTTTCTCATCGTATCAGCGTTCCGATGCGCGACCAGCGGATCGCGGAAAACTTATTGAAAAAGCTTCCCATGGAAACCGAAGCATCCCACGACCAATACACGAACATCGCTTTCCCGACGATGTTATCTTCCGGGACGAAGCCCCAGTATCTGCTGTCGAGGCTGTTGTCGCGGTTGTCTCCCATCGCAAAGAAATAGTTCCTCTCGACAACGTACTGAGTTTCTGTAACGCCGTCGATCGCAGCAGTTCCATTTCTGTCGACGCTAACCCTGTGCCCCTCCCGTTCGATGAACGTCTGCCACTGGTCGATCGAACCGCCGGAAATATCCAGCACCATTCCTTTGAACGGGACGATGATCGGTCCGTAATAATCAGGGTTGAACGGGCTCCCTTTCGGAAAAATCATACCCACTGATTCCCGCGGAAGGAAGTCGCTTGGCGGAGTGCGCGGCGACTGGGCGGGAGCGAGGAATTCTCTATTGTTGACGAAAACTGTTTTGTTTTGAATAAGAAGGGTGTCGCCGGGAAGCGCCATACAGCGCTTGATGAAATTGACTATCCGTATCGGCTTCGCTTCGTCCCTGTCGCCGGGATATTCGAACACGATCACGTCGCCGCGGCGCGGCCGCATCAGCGCCGGCAGGCGGAGGTGCGGGATCTCAGAGTACGTGAAGGGAAAATATTTGGGAGTCTCGGCGCCGTAAATGAATTTATTGACAAAAAGAAAATCGCCGATCCGGAGCGTGTTCTCCATCGACGCGCTCGGAATGCGAAAGGCTTCGACGACGAACGTTTTCAGGAAGAACGCGACGATAAGGGTGGCGGCGATCGTCGCAGCGTAATCGTTAAGCCGCCGGCGGGGCGGATTCCCGGTCTTGTTCTGCTCCTCGTTGACTTCCACATTTTCCTGCACAAGATTTTACCGGATTAACGTTCCCAGTCTGTTCAGCCGCACAGACATAAGTTTCTCAAAAATGTTGAAGATGGAAACGTCGGTATCCCACGACCAATACACGATCATCGGCGTGCCGACGATGTTCTCTTCGGGAACAAAGCCCCAGAACCTGCTGTCGAGACTGTTGTCTCGGTTGTCTCCCATCCCGAAAAGATAATTCTTTTCCACGACGTACGTGCTGTTCTGTTTTCCGTCGATGAGAACGTTTCCCTGCCTGTCGAGTGTTGCCTTGTGTCCGTCGCGCTGAATGAATGTGTCCCACATGACGAGATTGTTGGACGTAAGAGGGATCTTCATTCCTTTAAATGGAATGACGATCGGGCCGTAGTTGTCCTCGTTGAACGGCGCCGTCGGCGGAAATATTCTTTCATCGGCGTACTGCGGGGGAAGCATGCGCGGCGAGTTGAATTTCATATTGCGCGGGATCGGTGCGCGCTGCCCGTTGACGTAGACGACGCGGTTGATCACCTGCAGCGTGTCGCCGGAGATTGCCATGCACCGCTTCAGATAATACGTAAACGCATCGGGATGCACTTCTTCGCGGTATCCGGGAAATTCAAAAACGATCACATCCCCGCGGTGAACCGAGGTGAACGCCGGGAGCCTGAACCAGGGGAGCCGCACGTCGGAAAATGGAATGTTGCGCGGTGAACATCCTCCATAGATGAATTTATTCACCATCAGAAAATCGCCGGTCATGACCTCGTTCTCCATCGACCCTGTCGGCACCATGAACGACGCGATGACAAAATTGTTCAGCAGTAAAAACCCTATGATGACGATGCCCGCTTCGCGGAAAAAATCCTGGACTTTTTTCGAGAACGGAACGGGTGTCTCAACTTTCTTTTCTTCTTGTTTGGCCATGGTGTTTCACGGGTGATTGGTTATTGGAAGTTGCGCCGTTAATTCAATGTCTCAGCGCAGGAATTGAGATTTTTGGAGGCTGGAGGCAGTAAACAGGGAAGAACATACAGTTGTATTCTGCCTCCAGTCTCCTGTCTCCAGCCTCACATCTGTCGGCGGGCCTATTCGTCCATCGACAACACCGCGAGAAACGCTTCCTGCGGAAGTTCCACGCGTCCCACTTGTTTCATACGTTTTTTCCCCTCTTTTTGTTTCTCGAGGAGCTTTCTTTTCCGGGTGATGTCGCCGCCGTAGCATTTTGCAAGGACGTTTTTCCGCATGGCTGCGACGGTTGTCCGCGCGATCACCTTGCTGCCGATCGCCGCCTGAATCACCACTTCAAACATTTGACGGGGTATCAGCTCTTTTAGTTTACTGCACAGCTTTCTTCCCATGTCGTACGACTTGTCGCGGTGGACGATCGTTGACAACGCGTCGACCGGCTCTGTGTTCAGCAAGATGTCCAGCTTCACAAGGTCCGATTCGCGGTAATCGAGATAATCGTAATCGAGCGACGCGTACCCGCGCGTGAGCGATTTCAATTTGTCGTAAAAATCAAAAATGATTTCAGAGAGGGGAAATTCGTACGTAATATCGGCGCGGGTTGGGTCCAGGTAGTTCGTGTTCTTGTAGATGCCGCGCCGATCCATGCACAGCTTCATGATATTGCCGATGTACTCCGTGGGCGTGATGATCTGCGCCTTGATGTACGGCTCTTCCATCTTTTCAACGCTCCCGATCGGCGGCATTTCGGCGGGATTGTTGACCGTGACGACTTCCTTGTTCGTCTTTGTCACGCGGTACTCGACGTTCGGGACGGTGGTGATGAGATTTTGATTGTACTCCCGTTCCAGCCTCTCCTGGATGATCTCCATATGGAGCAATCCGAGAAACCCGGCGCGAAAGCCGAATCCGAGTGCGGTCGATGATTCGGGCTGAAAGATCAGCGAGGCATCGTTCATCCGCAGCTTATCGAGCGAGTCGCGCAGCTCCGCAAAATCGTCCGCGTTCGTCGGATACAATCCACTGAAGACCATCGGCTTCACTTCTTTGTATCCCGGCAGCGGCTGAGAAGCACCGTTGACAACGGTCGTAATGGTGTCGCCGACTTTTGTTTCGTGGACGTCTTTCAATCCGGCGATAAGGTATCCCACGTCGCCGGCGGTGAGAATGCCCGTCCGTTTCCGTTTCATTTCGAGGATGCCCACCTCTTCAGCTTCGGCTGTCGTTCCGTTGTAGAAGAACTTAATCTTGTCTTTTTCTCTCAACGTTCCTTCGACAACGCGGATGTAGGCGATGGAACCGCGGTACGAATCGAAGAGAGAATCAAAAATGAGCGCGCGCAGCGGCTGTGTTGCTTCCGATTTCGGAGGACGGATGCGTTTGACGACGGCTTCAAGGATCTCCTCGATGCCGAGCTTCGTCTTCGCGCTCGCCATGAGAATTTCCTCTTCCTTGCACCCGATGAGGCTGACGATCTCGTGCTTCACTGTTTCGATCATCGTCTGCGCAGAGGGGAGATCGACTTTGTTGATGACGGGAATGATCTCCAACCCGGCATCGATCGCGAGGTAAAGATTGCTGATGGTCTGCGCTTCGACACCCTGCGATGCATCGACAACCAGGATTGCCCCTTCGCAAGCGGCGAGCGACCGGGAAACCTCGTACGTGAAATCGACGTGCCCGGGTGTGTCGATCAGATTCAGCGTGTAGTGCTCGCCGTCTTTCGCCGTATACTGCATTTGAATAGCATGCAGCTTGATCGTGATGCCCCGTTCCTGCTCCAGGTCCATGTCGTCCAGCACCTGGTTGACGACGAGGTCGCGCTGCGTGATCGTGCCGGTCAATTCCAGGAGCCGGTCTGCGAGCGTGGATTTGCCGTGGTCGATATGCGCAATGATGCAGAAATTTCTAAGCTGGTTCATTAAGTCGGATATTCGGTCAGTTGCCGGGGTCGGGTCGTTTAATTGTCTACGTTTGGGCGCTCAATGACCCAGAAGATTGGGCCTTCACTCTTTTAGATGTCTTGGCGTTCAATTGAACGCCAAGACAAACAGACGCCTGACCCACACGTCTAGACCATGGCAATATGCTCATTTGTTTAAACTAAAATGCCCTTCGACGATGTCGCGGGCAATTTTTCTTTATTAAGATACGGTTTTAACGAGGGAAGTGCAAGAAGCTGTCCGTTGCCGGGACGTTCAATTGAACGTCCCGGCCTGTCTCAAGAATCAGATTGCATTCTGATTCTTTCTATCATTCAGCCACTTCGCAGGATTATTGAAAATATATCGGCGAACAGCTGCCAATCCCTCGTCGTCGCGGATGATGCGTTCATAGTAATTCCTCTGCCATTGAAATTCATAGATTCCATTCTCGCGGCAAATTGTAGTCACAGCTGCCTTATATGTTCTTATGATGACAGCCAATGTTTTCTTTTTGGGAGAAATGATTGAAAAGTAATTGTCTTTTCTTGTCTGTGGAGGAGTATTTAAAATTGGGAGAGTATAGATAGGAGCCTTTGTGGCGCTAGAAATGAAAGCCCTTGTGGCGGCGTTCAATTGAACGCCGCCACCATTGCCTTCTCTTTCATTCAATTGAACGCCGCCACCATTGCCTTCACTTTCGCCACCATTGCCTTCTCTTTCATTCAATTGAACGCCGCCACCATTGCCTTCACTTTCGCCACCATTGTCTTCTCTTTTATTCAATTGAACGCCGCCTCTTGAGTCCTTATCTTCATCTAATTGCTCGCCGCCATCATTGCTTTCATTCTTGTCCCTCTTTATTTCTTCTCTTCCTTCCTCCAAAACAACAACGATCCCGTGCATATGGTCCGGCATGATGACAAATTCATCCACTGCCGTATTCGGAAAATGGTTCGGGATCTCTTCCCAGCATCGATGCGCTATTTTGCCCGCTTCGCTCAATTGCACCCCGTTCTCATTCACCGATCCGAACAAATGCGCGCGGTGCTGTAGGACGGCAGTGATAAAATATGCGCCGGCGGATGAATAGTCGTATCCCTTTAATCTAATGGAGCGTCGATGATGTACGGCTGGATTGTATTTCACGGCTCCCCCCGGAGTTGCTGGCTTCACTAATGAAGCCAGTGATTGTCGCGGCTTGATTTTAGTTGTGGCGGGTTAATTAATCAAGCCGCCACAACTGTCAATATATCATTTTCGTGCATTTGAAATCAAGATTTCTTACAATAATTGAAACGATGAAGGATTTGCTCATGATGAGAAAGATGCGCCCACTCTTTGCCGCCGTTGTTCCTGCCGCATTCATTTTTTTGCCGGCTGCTGTAACAGCGCAGTCTCTTCCCGCCGATCTCATGCACAACTCTCTTCCGCCTCCAGGAGGGACCGTGCAGAGCAGCGCTGCAGACCTCAATCTCTTCGGAAATTTCGGCAACAACATCCTCGACAGCTTCCGCGGAAACAATCTATACTTCCATTTGTCAGCCGTCGCTGCAACGGCGATCATCCTGGACCAGGGAGTCGACTACGATGTCGAACATTATTTCAACGAGCATCGCGAATACGGACCGTGGGCGAGGCCCGTTGTCTTCACGGGAGAGTATCTTCCGTTCATCGCCGGCGGTTCGCTCTTTGCGTATGCAAAATTGAAGAACGACAGGGAAGTATTGGGAGCGTCGTTTGCGGTGCTGCAGGCGAGCCTGATCGAGTTCATCTACAATTCGGCGCTCAAAGCCGTGACGGGAAGGCCGAACCCCGATTGGCGTCATGTCTCGGATGTGGACAGCCTCAGCAGGACGTTTCGGTTCGGTTTTTTGCGGGGAGGAGTTTTCTGGGGATGGCCCTCCGGCCACACCGCCGCGACGATGGCGGTTGTCTCGGCGCTGACGAGTTATTATCCCGGCAAGACGTGGCTGAAGGTTGTCGGCTACACTCTCGTCGGGTACACGATGTTCGGCGTTTCGGCGAACAACCGGGGCGGGATGCACTGGTTCTCCGACGCGGTCGCGGGTGCGTTGATGTCGTACGCGGTCGGTTCTACGGTTGGAAAATATTATCGAAATGTCTATTCGGGGGAGACGGGAAATGCTTCGCTTCAAACACCGGCCAATCCTGCGATGGGGATCAATCCCAACGGCATTTCGCTGACGTTTATGTTTTGAAATAATTTTGTATCTGTCCCCCCGGCCATCATCCCCGGGCCCTCATATTTTCCGCGCCGTCCATGTTTCGTTGCCGGAGATTTGTGAGAATTGGCTGGAAACGGATCCTACGTTGAACGGCGTCGTCGTGACGCGCCCGATAACATCTCCCGACGGAAAGAATTTCCCCTCAACATCGCCGATCTCGATATGCCACGGGTAAATGTCGCCGTGCAGCGCTCCGCTGTCCGACATGTTCAGCGCGATCGGGTTCCAGAAGAGACGCTCATAACTCACGATGCTGACGTGAACGGAGACTTGTCGTTCCGGCGCCGCCACCATTCTGCCGCTTCCAATCCTATCCACCTTCGAACGTAAGTGTCCGGCTTCCTTGATATGAAGCGAGCGGCAATGCTGGTTTTGCGCAGGACATATGTGCGACGAACAGAAGGCCGAAGTAGAGAAGCGGGAGAATTCACACAAAAAGATTATTTGCAAGGAAATGAGGTTTTGTTAATTTTGTCCATGCTTGCGCGTGGGAATGGCGACCTACAATCACGAAGGAGAAAATAAGAAACGCGAGTCATTAATCCAAGAGGAGTTGCACCGAGAACATTCAATTGAATGCTCAATAGACATTGTTAAATACTAGTTCTGAGAATTCTCGGGGAACATTTAACCGTCGCGATCTTGATGGTGCAATTTTCCCCTTGCTTCCCAACCTCTTTTCCCATAGTATTTGACCCTCCACCAAACAGAGGAGTCTTACCAATGACAATTCAGAAAAATATACTTTCAGTCATACTAACGATCATTGCAGTAGTTCTCATCGGCTGCGGAGGAAATCAGGTCCTCCTCAAGCCGAATTATTCCAAACACGAGATCGTTGCGAACAAGGTGAAAAATGCCAACGTAAGAACAACCGCGGTCATAGACCGCCGCACGGTGGATAAAGACGTCATCGGCAGCGCACGGGTAGGTATGCTCGATAAAACAGTGCCCTACCGCACCGCAGTCCCTGTCGCAGCTTTTGTGAAGAGAATATTCGATTCTCTCCTTGTTGCGGATTCGTCGGCCGCGGTTATTCCCGTAGTGGCATACATCGACACGATGGAAGTAAAAGAGGGGAACGAGCTCTTCGCCGAAACAGGGATTTTTCAGGCGAAAGTGATCTTCGGCGTTCCGGTTACGCGTGATTCGCTTCTCTATATTACGACGCGTTTCGATGAAACCATTTCGTCCGCACTCGACATCACCGACAGGCTCGAGCCTCTTATCTATAAAGGCATCGTCGATTGCGGACGTCAATTCGCCGACAAGGTTCGGTCGATGAACGTGCAATGGTTCAACGCGCCGCCCGATTCGGCCTCCGCGATCGTTGCCAGGGTGCAGGAGCGAAGCGTTCCCGCGCAAACGATCGAAGCGGTGGTGCAGAAACCCGCTCCGAAATCGTACCCGGATATCGGTTTCATGTTCTCGGGCGGGAACAAGATACAGTCGGGGTTCCGGTTTTCATACAACATGTATGCGCAAAAAGACAGCAGCCTTACGATGCCCGGCTTCGGGTACATCCTCGAAATACTCAGCATCGATAATGCCGACAAAGAGATCAAAGGGACGATGGTAACATTCGGCGGCGCATTTGGCGTCCGTTTTCTGATGAGCGACGCTCCCACGTCGGGCTTTATCGGCGGAACCGGATCGCTGGTCTTCGGAAACGAGTCGATCGATTATGGCGGTTCAACCAAGACATCGTTCTTCATCGGACCGATCATTCGTGAAACGATTGGCGTGACGTTCAATAAAAAAGCCTATCTTGAATTCGGCTTGTACGAGGTGAAATTGTTCGGGTCGACAATGCTTCCGGACGATATTGGATTTACCGCCGGCCTGGCGTTTGGGATTTGATTAGATCGATTGAAGCTTCATCATTGTCATTCTGAACAAAGCGAAGCGGAGTGAATGCCGAAGGCATCCCTTCGGGAGAATCTTTCTTGCGGTATAAATCCTTTCGCATAGACCCTTCGCTCCGCTCAGGGTGACATAAGGTGGTTGGGTTGAACTGCATTTTATTTTGATACAGCCCAATCATTGTCATTCTGAACGGAGCGGAGCGGAGTGAACGCCGAAGGCATCTCCCAAAAGGATCGCTTCGCGACCTTTGGGAGAATCTACGTCAACGATGCATTGTATATTTACGAAGATGTAGTGTCGTAGTCCCTCCGCTCAGGGTGACATGTTAAAGTAGGTGACTTATTTACTTCACCACCCGGATCGTCCAGAAATCGTCCGCAAGATTTTGGTCGAGCAAGTATGCGTAGGGGAGCGTGAAGTACCCTTTCATTCCCCAGCCCGTTCCCCATGAATTCCGCACAAGGAACCATTGATTCGCGTCGTCGTAGCCGACAGCAAGGACGGCATGGCCTCCTTCCTGTTGTTCATTCGGCTTCGGCATCGAACCGTGTCCCGATTTCGCTACTGCCGGACTCATGAAACTCTCATACACCGAAAACCCGAAGACGAACGGGTATCCGGAAGCAAGGCATCCCTTCATCTGATTCGCGATTTGAGATACGCGCTGGTAGAGGACCGCTTTGTGCACCACTGCATTGTTGTAGCACGATGCGGGAGGTTTATCTTCGAAATTGGCGATGTCGTACGGCCAGAGCGTTTCGGGGCAGTCTCCCTGCTTGCCGACACTCTTGATCCCGTCGCGGATCGCCGCTCCGCTGTCGGAATTGACCGTCCCTTCCATAGCGCGTTCGTTGTAATAGATGAACAACCTCGACGGCATGAAATATTTCATTTTCTCTTTCATCTGGTCGAACTCGATCGCGGCGGCGATGGCGTTTGCCGTGCAGCTTCCGAGCTGCCCCTGGTCGTAGACTGGCGGACATTTCGTACGAAGGTCTACCTTTGCCGGCAGTTTCGCCAGCCACATGACCGGCGCGGCGTAAAGATGATCGCGCTGATCCGGTACGTCCGGCACCCAGCCGAGACGCGGTCTAGGCGGAGAAAGTTTGGTTTTCATAATGGCCTCCCGTGATTGTGGTGGATAGGTGTTGCGTAGTGATTGGTATCTCGTCCATCTGGTACATCACTCCCAAATTCCCGTGGCAGAACAATTAAATAAAATAATTTTTAACCTCCCTTTAATATTGCTGTGACAAACAATGCAAACGTATATATCCCGAGTGTCGCTTCAATGCCCACAAATATTCGGACACTGCCAACAGGTTTAAATTCGACTGGTTTTGTTCTGAAAAACTCGAGCCATTGTTTGGGCTGGATTGCACCGTAACCGAATGTTGAAAATGAAAGCAAGCTGAAATAAAAACAGTCGAAGAACAAAAGACCGTTCCTATAGTTCAATAAGGACTCGTTTTTGATGCCGTTGTCGTCAGTTGTAACGATATAGATGCCCGATTTGGATCTTGTCGACGTAAACAACGTAAAGATGAAGGTGAAAAGGAAGACGACGGCAAATGACCAATAGAATAAGTAGATTGGCCGTGAGCCATATCCGTATGGCCACTGCAGAAATACTGTTCTCAGAATTCTTAAGGGATGTAAAACAGGATAACTTTTCGTCAGCACGTCGTTTTGACGATAATGAAAAGCATCTGCCGTGGCTAGGCGACCTTCTATTTTATAGCTGCCTTCTAAGTTATGGTAAGTGTCTTCAATGATCTGTGCATACAAGCCCCTTCTATTGTCGGCAGGGTCAGCCCCATAGAAATTCTCATCGCCGATGTAGTACCGTTTATGAAGGCTATCTCCCCAGACAATGTATTTTATTTTTGCCTCCCCCAGGTTTGTGAACGAGAGCATCGTCGAATCAAACCGGGCTTCAAAAAAATCTGCGTCGCGCACGTTCGCATCGCTTAGGTAGGCATCGAGAAGATTTGCACCCTCAACGTTGGCGCTTTGTAGATCGGCCTCCCAAAATTGTGTTCCGATCAACTGAGCGCCCGAAAGGCACGAATTCTGAAAGCCCGCATTTGTGCAAATTGCAAAACGCAGGTTGGCATTCGAGAAATTGACTTGCTTGAGCGATGATGAATCAAGTCGAATGCTTTCCAAGTCTGCGTCAAAGAAACTTGCGCTATCAAGGTTCGCTGAAATCAAAGAAGCATGCTCCAGATTTGCACTATCAAGGTCCGCACGTTTCATATCAGCCTTGCCGATGAAGCAATACTCCAGATCCGCATTGCTCAAGTTTACTCCCTCTAGAATGGCAGTACGGATCGTATCATACGTGAACTTGACGCCCTCGAGATTCGTCCCTTTTTTGCAGAAGAGATACCTAATACGGGCGCCTTCAAAGTGCGAATATGAAAGATCGACGGCAGGATTTGGTCTGAGCGTATCGTTGATCTCGACATAACGAAAATCATACATCGAGTCATCATCCGTTGTATCCTTAAACTTGAACATGTCCTGTTGATGCCTGCCATTCGTAATGAAATCGATTGCATATTGTATTCTATGTTCAGTCCATCGCGTACGAAGAGTATTGTGATTCGACGTATCTCTTTTGCTTTGCGCTGTCACTGGATGTCCACCGATGAGAAACCATACAGACACAACGATCAGAATACGGTTGACGTACAAGAATACCTTCATATCGACTCCACGGATGGTAGTTTGTTTTTCCTCTGCTGCTGGAAAATTTATTTCCTACAGTCATTCTCTTGCGGTCAAGATATAGCCGTCTGTGTGCGAATAACGGGCTTCGCGCTTCAGCTTGTTTGTGCTTGGAAGTTTGGTCCTGACTTCGCAATCGCGCCGTTGCGGAATTGGAGATGCTTGGCGGCAAGAAAGGAAACACACATCCTACAATCGCATTCGGAACTTGCTGGATGTAGGCGATTTTATGGCCTTTGAGAACCAAATCCAAATATGAAATTCAATGCGCTTAAGAGAGTTCCGGTTTGCGATCCTTGACTGTCCCTGCCAAATGTAAATGATACTGCGCTGTTTTTAGCAAGGGTGTAATCGATCTCAACATCAAATTTCCAACTCGAACTATTTGATTGATTTGTGAAACTACGATATAGCGCCTCACCGGAAAGAGTCCAATTAGGGGAGCATGGTACTATGAATCGCCCTCCCGCGTCGAGATTAGTTTGGGCAGAGTTCTTCGCATCGACAAGGTACCTCACGACGGCAAGAAGACTGTAATTCTGTAATTCGTAACCACCCGTAATCCATCCTCCTTCTTTTGTAAGTGATGAATTATCAAATGATTGCTTAGGAAAATCAAGAACAACTCCTCCTGCCACGTCCAATTTCCAACCCAGGCGACGAAGTTGAATCGATGTCACGAGGCTTTTAAGTTGTTGTATCTGGCTTTGGTTTTGAGATCGAATTTCATTTTCCGCCTCTGTACGGAGTTCACCGTCTCTTGCAGTTCTCTGGGCGTCGATGAGAGCTACCAATGCGCTGTCGTTTCTGTTAGCAGCAGTTGTCCTCGCATTAGATAGTTCGGACATCATTGCATCAGCCGCAGATCTCGCTCGGTAAACCGAATCAATCTTGTGATTCAAACCCCCAAGATCATTAACGACTGAATCAAGCTTGGACTTGTAATTGTCGAATCCTACATCGATCTGTCCTTGGAGTAGCGAGAACCGGACGCCTATTCCCATGCCGGTAGACAACGTGTCTACGGCCCCTTCAAATTTGGAACTAGTTGCTAAGGATATTGAGAATGTTTGCTCAACCGTTGAAATGACTCCGTTGTCTCCCGAATAGTCGTTATAGGAAAGATAAGGATGTCCAAAAAGCCAGTAAGGCGCTACTTCAACAGCATAATTCTGCGGTAATGCACTCAAACCGTTGGTATTGTTAAGGATATTCAATCCGAAATCGGTCACGTTGCCGGGTCTTTCTACGGATGATGGTTCAACGCCTAGCAAAACAAATCCTGGTGCACCTGGCGAAAGTAACATATTCAGAGAAGTCGCCTCTTGTTGTGCAAAGCAAACCCTAGTGAGGCCTCCCCAAAAAATAAAGCAAACGATTAGTCTTATGGTTTTCCGAAAAGTTGTCATCGTTTATTCTCCTCTTTTGTTTGTCATTAAATCAAGAAAAAGGTTGCACCATAAAACACCACATCGCCTAAATTTGCAACTGATTCATTAAGCGTTTGTTGGAAATCAGACACCCCACCAGTTAGCTGGTATGTGACATCGGTTTGTTTTGTTTCGGAGCGAATATCGGCAACCGTTGTCGAGCAATATAGAGTTTGACCGGCGACGTTATTATCTGCTCCTATATTAAGGCTGACGTCACCCTCTTGATTTGATACTAGTGAACTTGTCCCTAAGGTAACGGATGTGACACCTTTTTGTGCATCTCCAATAGTAACTGTAAATGTTAGCGGTGTTCCATCCTTTTTTAATTGGTATGCCTTTGTCAAAGTTGTACTCATGATGTTCCTCATTTCCTTTTGCCTACTCTTCTTCGGATTTTCGGCGGTCTCCGTCTGCATTAATTTAACGATGAGGAAAAACAAGCGTTTCTTCTATTGGGAGTTCGCAGGTGCAAGATTGTTGCCCCTTTGCGGATTTAGCGCTTGCGGATGACCTCCAGAAGTACTTGGATTATTTTTCATAAAACCCCTCGATAAAATCTGTTCCGGCATAACCGGCTGCAATAAAGGCGATAATGAGCAAATTCTTTTTCATCGTCGTTGCCCGCTTCTGTGCCTACTCTTCATCGGATTTTCGGCGAACTCCGCTCTTTCACTGGAAATTGTTTTTATTCTTCGATTACTGCGTTCCCTCTGTTTATTGTTAAATCAAATCAGCATGGAAATGCATAGGGGTTGTGTACTGAGTGCACTGGAAAAAAGAAAAGGTTCCCACTCTGCGGAAACGCAATTCCACAAACATTGCTCTGATGTCAGAGAAAGCCATTTAAGGAATGAAACGCACTTTGCTATCGCAACCGCAAAAACCATTTCCCACCTCTGGTTTTTCCGCCGCCGGGTTGCACAATGGGGTTGGCAAATCTTTGAGGAACCCCCAACGCGTTGGGCAAAAATATGTTTTTTCCGGCGTTTTGTCAAGTAAAATTTTTGGAATAGGATGAAAACTTGCGAGGCGGGGAAAATGGGAGAAATCAAGGCAGTGACGGAATTTCCAAGGTATCGACGTTCGTATGACTCTGTTCTTCTCCTGCGAGGCAAATCAATACGAGGTTCAATCCATAATTTACTTCGGACTTCGGCCTCCAGCCCCCGGTTTCCCAGACGCCCTCGAGCCTATCTGTTCGCCGCTCCTGCAAGAAAGTACATCACAAGAAGCGCCGCAAGTTTGCTCGTCTTGCTGTCCACGTCAAACTTCGGATTGACCTCCACGATGTCGATTGCTTTTATTTTTTGACGCAGCCCGGCAAAATGGGCGGACTTCAGTAAATCTTCGGCAGTGAGGCCGGTCGGATACGAAGCGCTGACACCCGGCGCGTCGCTGCTCTGGACGGAATCGAGGTCGAAGCTGACGTAGATTCGATCGGAGGAATTGGAAGCAATTTCGTAGGCAATATCGAGGATCTTTTCTATACGCTCTTTCCTGACATCTCCCAGCGGAAAGACTGTCGCTCCTCGGTCATTCAGCTCCTCGTAATGTTCCTTTGAGTTGGCAAACGACTGCGCCCCGATTTCGACGAAATTCATCGGCGCGAGCGGACTGTGCGTGAGGTCAAGGATTTGCCGGAACGCGGTACCGCTGTTTCGCTGCGGGTCCGATTTGCGGAAATTAAGATGTGTGTCGATGTTTATCGCTCCGCTGCTTGCGGCTTTTTTGGAGAAGGCGAGAAAGGCGGGATACGTCGCGTCGTGTCCCCCGCCGAGGATGATTGGAAGGATGTTATTCGCCACCATCGACTCGACGACGGTTTGAACCCGCTGGTGCGTTTCTTCCAGCGACGAACCCAATTTCACGTTGCCGAAATCGAAAATGGAAAGTTCGGAGATCTGTTTATTCTTTGAAATGGCAAAAGGAGTGAATTTGTAAAGTGCTTTGCGAATTTCGTTCGGTGCATCCTTTGCGCCGACACGCCCGCGGTTCCTTTTCACTCCTTCGTCTTCCGGAACACCTACGATACCGAATCGCACATCGGGAGTGAGATTTTCTTTTTGACGCCGGACGATGTCTCCCATTCGGGGGTCCGATTCATCGTTGCGTGAAAAGAAAACTGCGTCCGGAGCGTCGCTGAGCAATTTCCATGCGGTCTCCACTAAGCCCGTCCTTTCATGTGTGTGCGGATGAAAGCGAAGCGTCCACGCGTTTGAGAATCTCACGGCTCATTTCTTCTGCGTGTTTGCCGATGCTTTCGGCGCGGGATGATATCTGCTGAACAAAGAGTGTGTCGCTGATCGACCCGAGATTGATCTGTACATTGAGGCGCGCCCCCATGCACGCGGCGTGAAGCATCAGCGCAGCAACGCCGGCGTCTGAAATTGAATTCGTGTTTCCCTTCCGGGAGACGGTCTGCGTTAAAGCCAACGCCTGTTCCGACAACTGCATGACACGCAGAGGGATTTCCGTCGCGTTCTTCGTTGCCTGCTGGATCGCTTCCGATCGTTTTGTTTTATCGTCCTCGGTTACTTTCGCCAGGTTCAATGCGCTCATGACGGTATCGAAGGCCTTTGCATCGTCGTCGACGAGCGTCACAAACGAGGATTTCAGAAATTCGGCCTGCTTCAACACATCTTCCATCTCCGTCTGCACGTCGAGGTATTTTTTCTTGCCGATCGTAAGACTGCAGACCATTGCTGTGAGGGCGGCACCGAGCGCTCCCGCAAGTGCCGCAACGCTTCCGCCGCCGGGAGTAGGGGAGCCGGATGCGACATCATTAATAAAATCGTTAACGGTTTTCGATGTTAGCATTTTTTTGTCATTGAAAAGATCATCTCACTCAAATCCCTAAGGGACGGCTTCGCCGGGCGCTAAGACGCAAAGAATTTGTAATTATTGTACCAAAGTATTTACTGCTCTTGAGATGCCGTTTTTGATCAGAACATCTCCGAAATTACTAAGAAGCCCAAGCCGCTTATCTGACAGTCGTAAATAAGTTCATAATTGTTTCTTATGAACAGGTGCGATTATCTCGACCGACGTCAATTCTACGATCACCTTGTTTTCAACCATGATATCTGCGCGAAAGCCTTCATCAAATCCTATTTGTTCATAAATGACAGGGATCATTTGTTGACGAGTAAAGTGAAGTTCACGCTTGGCCAGCTCATGCGTCATCAGAGTTTCGTAAACAGATTCCAGTAACCCTGGTCCAATTGTTTTATGAATCTTGAAAGCTGCATCAATCACTTTCGCTGCAATTTCATTCTCATGCATTGAATATCCCCCCTTTGCGTGAGTTATCTTTTAGTTATTCCATCTTTTCCTTTGCGTCTTGGCGCCCGGCGAAGCCGTCCCTTAGGGATTTGCGTGACGTATACCTGTTCTTTTCTTTGCGCCTTGACGTGATGACCTCCCCTATAATTGGTATTCTATGATCTTTTTCTGCGGGTCGAACTGATCCAGCTGGCTCAATCCTAGTTTATCGATGGCGATCGAGACTAATCGTGTTTCCGTTGTCTCGCGCGAATCGTAGAATTTTCCGGCCATCACCAGGGCCTGTAATGGCGTCAATCCAACGATCTCGCTTCCAGTCGCATCGACGCCGAGCGATCGGGCAAGATTCTTCACCTCTTCAAACGCAATATGCGGCGGAGTTGTTTCATAATCCACTAGATTGATGGAAACCTGGGCAATATTGAGCCGATCGACCACAACCCCCATCGCTTTCACCGCCTTCAATGATCCGGGGATCTTCACCGTCTCGCCTTTTTCGTTCTTCACCGTGCTTCCCGCCGCGTCTTTCTTTACCCGGCCGCTTTCCCGGATACGTTGCGCAATTTCTTGTGCCACCGAAGCGTCTGCGGTGCTGAGGTTGACGTTATAGGCGATAAGAAATTTACGAGCTCCCGTAACCGTCGCGCCCGACCTTTTGTTGAAAACCGCCGGACCAAAATCAGGCTTCCAATTCGGGTCGAGAAGCTTTGCCGCAAGACCCTCATACTCCCCCTTGCGGACGTCGGCAAGGTTCCTTCTCCCGGGCGATGTCGCCGCAGCTTCGTAGAGGTAGACGGGAATATGTAGTTCTGTTGCGACACGGGCTCCGTACGCCCTTGCAAGTCCGACACAATCTTCCATTGTAACACCGGAGACGGGAATGAACGGAACGACATCCGCTGCTCCGATCCGCGGGTGCTCCCCTTTGTGGCGCTCCATGTCGATGAGCAATGAAGCGGTCTTTGTCGATTGGAAGGCTGCTTCGGCGACGCCTTCCGGCTCGCCGACAAAGGTCACGACAACGCGGTTATAATCTTTGTCGGGCTCAACATTCAGGAGCTTAACAGTATCGACCCCGTGGATGCTTTCGGCGATCGCCTTGATCGTACCCGCATTTCGCCCCTCGCTGAAATTCGGAACACACTCGACTATTTTTTTCATGACCGTTCTTTGTATGGATATTTCTTCTTCTGAATTCTGTTTTCCATATTCCAACATGGGAATTCAGAATACAGAAATCAGAATTCAATGTACCGGCAGAGGTATGACAATCGCCCCTTCTTTGAAATTTCCCAGAACTTCGGCTTTTCCTTTCATATACCAGAATCCAACGAGCGCCCCCGTGACCGCGTCGAGCTCGTCCCCGTTCATCTTCTTGTCCAATCCTTTAACGCCGAGCTTCTCAAGTCCCTTTCGCAATTTCCCCAGGCCGTCCTGCTTCCTGCCGGTCTTCCAGACATCCTGCGCTGCACCGGGGTACATTTCTATAACGTCGTATCCCTTCCGCGCGAATTTCTTCTTCAGCCCGATGCCGCGTTCGGTGAGCATTCTCATCGGTCCCAGGGTGATGGGAAAAAAGCGAATCCCTCGTTTCGAGAGTTCCCGGTCGCACGGCCGGAAATGTTCGCCGTTGCGGTCGTCGAGTGTTTTTCTTCCGGGGGGAAGATTCAACGGTGCGTCGATGGCAATAAGTTCAGGCTTTGTACGGTCGATGAATTCAAGGATCTCATCATTGGAAAACAATGTTTTCCAAAACACAATCCTCCGGCCTTTCAACAGGCATACGCCGGTGTTCCGTTTCGGACTTCCCGCCAGGTCAATGCCCGCGACGAGCGGCGGAGATTTTCTTTTGCGATTAGAATTCAAGCACAGTACCGTTCTTAATGATCTTCCAGGCAAGGTTAACACCGTAATGATACGGAATGTAATTATAATTCGGAACATCATACAAGACGATGTCTGCCTGCTTACCAACTTCGATACTTCCTGTCTCGTGGGAAAGCCCCAGCGCGGCCGCTCCGTTCAACGTGCATGCGGCGATCGCTTCTTCCGGCGTTACCTTCATGTGTGTACAAGCTATCGTCATCATCATCGGCATCGAAAAGGACATCGATGAACCGGGATTGAAGTCCGTTGCAATGGCCAGCGGAATGTCGGCATCTATTATAGAGCGTGCGGGAGCATAGGGTTGGTTCAAGAAAAATGAGGCCCCTGGAAGGACTGTCGCAATTGTGGACGAGTGTGTCAATGCCTCCAGTCCCTTCGGAGTAAGATGTTCGAGATGATCGACCGAAGCCGCGTTCATCTGGATTCCGAGCTCCGTTCCGCCGATCGCAGCCAATTGGTCGGCATGGACTTTCGGAATGAGCCCGAACCGCTTTGCTTCGAGCAGGATCTGTTCCGTTTGGTGAAGGTCGAAGTATCCTTTATCGCAGAAAACATCGCAGAAGACCGCAAGCTGGCGCCGGCCGATATACGGCAGCATTTTGCCCATGATGAGTTCGACGTAGCCGTTCTTGTCATCGGCGAACTCAGGAGGGAAAGCGTGCGCGCCGAGAAACGTCGGAACCACCGTCATGTAATGATCCCTGCGAAGGTCGTGGACGACGTCGAGCATTTTCGTTTCCGATTCCGCATTGAGGCCGTAGCCGCTTTTTATTTCGACCGTCGTAGTCCCGAGTTTCATCATTTCGTTCAAGCGGCGTCCTGCAGAACGGAGGAGTTCTTTCTTTGTCGCCGCTCTTGTTGCGTTCATGGTGGAAAGGATTCCTCCCCCGTCCGCGGCAATTTCCTCGTACGATCTTCCTGCCGCGCGCAAGGCGAATTCGTTTTCGCGGCTTCCGGCAAACACTGTATGCGTGTGCGAATCGACGAACCCCGGCAGCGCCACACGACCGGTCGCGTCGAGCACGTCGATCTCGGATGGGGCTGACAATTCGTTCGTCGGACCGATGCGCTGAATGATCCCGTTTTCGATGAGTACGGCCGCGTTTTCAATAACGCCCAGCTCGCGCATTTCTTTTCCTGACTTGAACGGCTTTCCGTTCGAGGCAACCGTAACGAGCTGGTGGATATTTTTGATGAGTAAGTTCATTTATTTATTCCACGAAGGACACGAAGGGGCGCGAAGGAAAAACTTAGTGTGTCTTCGTGTCCTTCGTGGATCATCTTATATACCGTTTTCATTCTAATTTTCCAAAACTTCCAAAATTAATAAGCAGTCCAACTCTGAAGCCTGCTGCTTTGAGATAATTCAATATTTGCGCTTCTTCTCTACCTGTGAGTTCATCCAACGCTTTCAGCTCGGCAATGATCTTCCCGTAGTAAGCAAAATCCGTGACAAATTCTTTTTTCAGTGTCTGGTCTTTATATCGAATGCGAAGGCTTCTCTGAGCGGCGAATGGAATAATCCTTTGTGTCAATTCAGTTTGGACCGCTTCCTGGTACACTGCTTCAAGAAACCCGTGTCCCAGCTCTTTATGAACTTCGATCGCCGCCCCGATAATCTCAAAGGCCCCTGTCTTGTATAATAGTTCAGCCATATTCCCCCCGGAACAATGAATAAAATGTTATCTTTCTTCGTGCTCCTTCGTGTCTTTCGTGGATTGATATCCTCGGCATTCCAAAACCGGCAGCCTCGGGTATTTCGGAAAAGCTGAATCACGCACGCTCAGTTCGCACAAATGGAATTCGTCGCCTCTGTTGTTCGCGACTGCGGTATGATAAATGCAGTGCACACACAATCCTACGGATAGATCATTGTTATTTTCAGTCTTTCCCATCGCCGATGCACAGTTGATCGTTGTTGAGGGTGATCGTCCCGATGTGCACTTCGGACAAGACATCAAGTCCGCGGAGCAGCGGATTGAATGATGCTGTCAACGCATTTACAATAAATGCCGGAACAGGAATGCTGCCGTACCGCAGCTCTGTTACTTCAAAATAGACGTTTCTTCCGCCGACGGAGAAAATTCGCATTGCAACACGGACCCGGGAATTTGTTTTTTCCTGGCGGATTGCCAGAGCGAGAATTCCGTTTGAAAATGAAAGATGCTCGACAGCGGTCTTCCCTTTTGACGATCGTTCAATATAATTTTTGATGTCCGAAGCCGTCATGGCAATGCTGTCGATGGAGAGCCTTTTGATTGAAAGGATCTGAAGCGTATCTTTCGTCATGAGCGTGGTCGGATCAAATGTAATATCATCGAGCTCAAAAGCAATAGTACTCGTTGGGATGCCCACTGAAGAAAAAGCGTAATCCCCAATATCCCCTTTCGCGAGAGAAAGCCGCAAGCTTTTAATTTTCCCCTGCAGTGTTTTGTCGGCCGAATACTCTTCTATGCCGATACCGTACCCGTCGACAGGACGAACGAACCTGCGCACAAACTGATCCGAGCAGGCACGGAGTTCTTTGACCACCGCGTTGCTTGAAATATTCCTCACCGCTTTGGGCGTAACGCGAAGGACGATAGCTTGAGAGCCGTCAGGCAGAGCGAACGTACGCAGTACATCATACAGCGAAGCGGCGTTCAATGTATCGCTGAGAAGAACCGCTTGCAGCTTCTCCCTTCGTCGTTCGACAGGATCATCGCCGACCTCTCCCGTTTTAATGACAACATAATCGGTGAAGAGCGGAAACCCGGACGTTCCGGAAACGACAACCGGAAATCTGTGCAGCGCGGCGTCGTATTCAAAGGTCTTGACGTTGAAGTAAATATAATCCGGAACGATGCGTACGACCGCCTTGCGATCTTTCGACTCAAAATCTTTATCGATGGCTTCCAGAATCTCCGCATGCATCCAGTTCGACCCCGCCGGACCCGCAACTTGCACGATCCCGGTTTTTGACAGCTGAATCCCCAGCGCCGATGCAGATGGCACGTACGTGAAGATGAGATATTGCAGGAGCAGTGCCAACACAGCCGCCGCATACAGCCGTCGTCCTCGCCTTGGCGAATCGAAGTTCAGTTTTTCAAATCCGGCCCCCGTCATCAGTACGAGCGGCGCCAGCAAGGCGATTGAAAAACGGGGCAGTTTGAACCCGATGAGCGTGAGAAAAAAGTACCCGCTCGCAAACCAGACAAGCAGAAACGTGTGCGAGGAAGAATATTTCCTGAAATACACCGCGATACCGATGCAGATGAAAAGGACGCCAAGCCACGATGCCTGTTCAGGAAGGATAGAGAAGTAATAGAAAATCGACTGAATGACCGTATTCTCGCCTCTCCCCAATTCACCGGAACGTCCGCTCAGAATTTGGACGATATGCGCAATATACCATGGAGCCATGAGAAACATGCCGGCCAGAATTGCCGTGGAAATATTGCGAACGGCAGTAAGACGCCCCGGCCCATTCTTGAATGCTTGGTACGTTGTGTACAGAAAAGGGCCGATAAGAAAAACAGGAAACGTCCATTTTGTTAACATCCCGGCACCTAACGCCACGCCCAACAGAAGTGAAGGAATAAATTGAGAAAACGATTTTGTTCGCAAAAGCAAATAGACAGAAAGCACAACGAGAGATGAGAGAGGGAGGTCAAGCATGAAAGTACGGGAAAAGTCGATCACAACGGGAAAAAAGGATATCGATGCGGCTGCGAGCAATCCGGCGCGCGGAGTGTACAGCGACGCGCCGATCCCGTACACCGAAACGGCAAACAGAAGAAGAAAAAAAGTCATTACAAGCATGCCGCTGAATTCTGATTCGCCGAAGACAGCATAAAAAGGAATTGACGTATAGGAGACGAGCGGCGGATAGTACCAGGACACATTCAATATTTGCCGGAACAGCGGTGTTGACGGATCGCCGCCGATCCGGTGAGCGTTCAAACTTTCAAAGAGATGAACCGCTGAATCCCAATGCTGCGGACTTGCTCCAGCGTTAAACCACAGGATATTGTTGGCAAGCAGAAATAGGCAGAGAAGGCTGAGAAGCACGACATTCCGACCTTTGCCGATGCGTGCATCAATGAACCTGGCAATGGATGCCAGGCGTGAAGTCGGTTGGTCGTTCATTGTATCATCGGGATTTTCACATTCCATTTCTTTGCGTTCTCGATCGCTTGATCGTATCCGGCATCGGCATGGCGGATGATTCCCATTCCCGGGTCATACGTCAACACACGCTGCAGTCGCGCCTCTGCTTCTTTCGATCCGTCGGCAACTACCACCATTCCGGCATGGATCGAGTTTCCGATGCCGACACCGCCGCCGTGATGTACACTAACCCAGCTTGCGCCCCCCGCAGTATTCAACAGCGCGTTGAGGATCGGCCAATCGGCGATCGCATCGCTGCCGTCCTTCATGTTTTCCGTTTCGCGATTCGGCGAAGCGACGGACCCGCAATCGAGATGATCGCGGCCGATGACGATCGGTGCACTCACTTCTCCGCGTGCTACGAGGTCGTTGAATATCTTTCCCATTGCGGCCCGCTCACCGTAACCGAGCCAGCAAATTCGCGCAGGAAGTCCCTGAAATGCAATTTGCTTCTGAGCCTTTTCTATCCAACTGCAGAGCGGTATGTTTTGGGGAAATGTTTCCATCACGGCGCGGTCGGTACGATAGATATCTTCGGGATTTCCTGATAGCGCAGCCCACCGGAACGGTCCCTTCCCATCGCAAAAAAGCGGGCGAATGTACTCAGGCACAAAGCCCGGAATGTCGAAGGCTTTTTTCACACCATTGGCCAGCGCTTCGCCCCGGATATTGTTCCCATAGTCGAAGACAATTGCGCCTTTCTTACGCAGTGTCAGCATTGCGCGCACATGGTCTCCGATCGAAGCCTGTGCGAGGACAATGTATTTTTTCGGATTCTTCTTTCTCAGCTCCAGAGCTTTATTGTAAGGAAGGCCTGCCGGAACGTACCCGTTCAATGTATCATGTGCCGATGTCTGGTCGGTGACGATATCCGGGAGAAATTTTCCGGACGCGATCTTTGGAACAATTTCCGCCGCGTTTCCCAATAGCCCGACCGAGAGCGGCTGTTTTTTTCCTTTCGCGTCGCGGATAAGGGACAACGCCTCGTCGTAATCATCCGTCATCCGATCCAGATACCGGGTATGCAGTCGCTTTTCAATTCGGGCGCGGTCGACTTCCACGACAAGGCATGCGGCGCCGTTCATCGTAGCAGCGAGCGGCTGTGCACTCCCCATGCCGCCGAGACCTGAAGTGAGGAGGAATCTTCCGGCAAGTGTTCCCCCAAAGTGTTTTGCCGCGCAGGCAGCAAAGGTCTCGTACGTTCCTTGCAATATTCCCTGAGTGCCGATGTAGATCCAGCTGCCGGCTGTCATTTGTCCGTACATCGTGAGGCCGAGGCCTTCAAGCCTGCGAAATTCATCCCATGTCGCCCATTTTGGTACCAGCATCGCATTCGAAATAAGGACGCGCGGGGCATTTTCATGAGTGCGGAAAATTCCCACCGGCTTCCCCGATTGAACGAGAAGCGTTTCATCGTTCTCAAGTTGCTTCAGGCTTTCTACTATTGCATCGAAACACTCCCAGTTGCGGGCAGCCTTTCCCGTTCCGCCATAGACAATGAGCTCTTGCGGTTTTTCTGCGACATTGGGGTCGAGGTTGTTCATCAACATTCGGAGGGCAGCTTCCTGTGTCCATCCCTTGCAGGATCGCTGCGAACCGCGCGGCGCGGTGATCGTTCGTCGCGAGTCGGATCGTTGAGGCATTTTCATCGTAGAGAAGAAAGACTCATGTGAAGAAATCGTGGATTAGAGCTTGTATCCGATTTTTCGCAGAAATTCTTTTCTTCCTTTGATATCTGTCTCGGTTTCGATCCCTTTTGTCTTGACCCCATCGATAACGCCCATGATACCGCGTCCTTGTTCGGATTCAGCAACGATCACTTCCACATGATTCGCCGTTGCGCAATAGATAGTGCAAACCTCGGGAATATTCTTGACGATGTTAAGAATGTTCACGGGAAATCCGTTTTCCATAAAAAGAATAAAACAGTGCCCGCAGCCGAGGGTGATCGCGTTCTTTTTTGCGAGCTCGATGAGAGCCTGGTCGTTTCCCGACCACCGAACGAGAGCCGGCCCGGACGATTCACAGAAGCCGACGCCGAATCGTATCTGCGAATTTGTCTGGACGATGGCCTCGTGAATGTCTTCCACCGTCTTGATAAAATGAGATTGGCCCAATATGAAATTTGTCGCTTCGGGTTTTTCGATCTTGATTACTTTGATTTCCATTTCCATCCTCCAGAGTTCGTCAATACGCTTTGACAGCGGCCAGTGACCCCAACGTTTCCTTGCGCGGGCTAAACCTTTCAGTCTCGCGCAGTGTCAATAAATAAATGTAAGCCCGGTCCACGGAGTGAGACGTTGTGTGAATTGAAGATAAGCGGTCAGATACTTGAACATGCCTCAAAGGTAGAACTATTTGAGGCGAATTTCAATAATCCACTTGCTTCGGAGTTGAGGGAAACGCTGAGGCGGGGAGATACGAGGAAGAGTAGGTAGATCGCGGCCGGGTTTTATAAAACAAAAAACCCTGTTCGTTCAAACAGGGTCTTTTGAAGAAACTGGTAGCAAACGTCAAACCTTAGTAACATTGGCTGCCTGTAAGCCCTTCGGTCCTTTCTCGACGTCGAACTGAACCTTATCTCCTTCGTTCAGTGTTTTATAGCCTTCGCCGATGATTGCTTTATAGTGCACAAACACGTCTTCGCCTGACTCGCGCTGGATAAAGCCGAAGCCTTTTGCACTATTGAACCACTTCACTGTTCCCTTCTCCATGGAACAATTCCTTTCTGTAAAGATTCTTCAAAAAAACCTGTCCGAAAAACTTTCGGACAAGCGTACAACCGGGTTTTATTGCCTCTATAACGCAAAATCGCAGAAGTTGCAAACACTTACTTACACAATTTTTGCCTACTCTGCGATTCTATTTGTTTGCCGATCTTGTCATAGACCGGGGAGGTTCTTTTGAAAGACCTGTTCAGCAAAACAATACTCCGAGTGACCCCGGAAGGCATTACAAGCGCAAAAAACGGTGTACTGTTGTTTGCGCCATAAAAATAGTTTGTTTTTATTTTAGACGCAAGCATTTTTTTTCCCATGGCCGGGTGCGCTCCAACACCCCTTGTTTCAAGGCTATTCATGCATGGGGCGGTTTTTGGCAGCCGCAACCCCTGCCGACCGGCAGAATTCGGGTAATATTCCCTAAATAATGAAAAACAGCACGAAAAATTATTGACTTTATTGCAAAATCTCTTATATTATGTAACTCTACCGGCAAAGCAAAAAGGCTCAACGCCTTTTAGAATTGGGCATTCATAAGACGACTTTTCACCGCTGTTTCATCTTTTCCCGCTTAATTCATTTAGTAGATCTAGTAGATCCTTGTGAAATTTTGCTGGCGTAGCTCAGTTGGTAGAGCAGCTGATTTGTAATCAGCAGGTCGCGGGTTCGAATCCCATCGCCAGCTCACCGGGTACCGAGGGTAGGTAGCGAAGTGGTTAAACGCATCAGACTGTAAATCTGACGGCTCACGCCTTCGGAGGTTCGAATCCTTCCCTACCCACCAACCTGCTAAGAAAGTTAGGCTGGTCGAGAGATCGAAGAAAAAGTTTTTCGAGTTCGTGAGTTGGCGGGAGTAACTCAGTTGGTAGAGTCACAGCCTTCCAAGCTGTTGGTCGCGGGTTCGAGTCCCGTCTCCCGCTCAGAATGAGTATTGCGTGGGGGATGTTCGCCATAACGAGGACCGCGCGTTTGCGGCTCAGCTTGTAGCGCATCATGCCGAAGGCGGATCGCAAGTTTAAAAAAGTTGAAGCGATCGCTTGCGTAGCTCAGTTGGTAGAGCACTTCCTTGGTAAGGAAGAGGTCATCGGTTCAATCCCGATCGCAAGCTCGAAGCAGGCAAAATTTTGAACCAGAAAAGTTAACAGCACGGAGTGTACGGTGAGAGACATCATAACTTTAGAATGCACGGTTTGCAAGAACAGAAACTATTCAACGACGAAGAACAAGAAGAAGCAGACCGGTCGTGTTGAGTACAAAAAATACTGTCGTTTTTGCGCAAAGCATACCCCGCATAAAGAGACTAAGTAGTTGCATCCGTCATTTTCCTACGTGTGTAGCTCAATTGGTAGAGTAGCGGTCTCCAAAACCGTTGGTTGGGGGTTCGAGTCCCTCCACACGTGCGAAGGCTGTGCAGGTTGTTTACTTACATTCTAACGAGCTTGAATGATGAAAGAAAAAATAATCGGTTTTTTTACGGATGTTTATAAAGAAATGAGCAAGGTGACGTGGCCCAGCCGGGCCGAGCTTCAAGACTCGACGGTGCTCGTGCTCGTGGTCTGCCTCATTATCGCAGCCTTCGTCTATCTTGTCGACACAATTGTGAGCCAGGCGCTCAAAGGAATTTTCTAAATCCTATGGTAGAAACAGCGGTGGATAAAAAATGGTACGTCGTACGGACGTACTCAGGGCATGAGAACAAGGTGAAGGCATATCTTGAGAGCGAAGTCGCGCAAGCGGGTCTGCAGGAAAAGATCGCAAAAGTCCTTGTGCCGTCCGAAAAAGTTTTTGAAGTAAAGGATGGGAAAAAGAAAAGCAAGACGAAGAATTTTTTCCCTGGATACATCCTCGTCGAAGCAGTGCTTGACGAGAAAACAAAGTACATCATCCTCAATACACCGTCCGTGATGAGCTTTGTCGGTTCGAAAGAGAAGCCGGTGCCGCTGCAACCGGATGAGGTGCGGCGATTGATCGGAAAAATCGAACAGAAGGGCGATGTCGAGCAGATCGAAGTGCCGTTCCACATCGGCGAACCGGTCAAAGTGATCAGCGGTCCCTTCAATAATTTCTCCGGGTTTGTCCAGGAAGTGAACGAAGAGAGGATGAAGCTGAAGGTCATGGTCAGCATCTTCGGCAGGAAAACTCCTGTCGAGCTCGACTTCAGCCAGGTTGAAATCGAAAAATAATCTTGAATTTATTCTGAAAGAGCGTCTCGTATGGCAAAGAAGATCACAGGTTTCGTGAAGCTGCAGATTCCCGCCGGACAGGCCAACCCCGCGCCCCCCGTCGGCCCCGCCCTCGGTCAAAAGGGCGTCAATATCATGGAGTTCTGCAAGCAGTTCAACGCAAAGACCCAGGATAAGATGGGATTGATCATTCCGGTCATTATCACGGTCTACTCCGACAAGTCGTTCACGTTCATCACAAAAACTCCTCCTGCCGCGGTATTGCTCATCAAAGCTGCAAAAATTGAAAAAGGATCCGGCGAACCGAATCGTGTGAAGGTCGGCAAAGTGACCAAAGCACAGGTGAAAGAGATCGCTGAAATGAAGATGCCGGACCTGAACGCCGCAAGCCTTGCCGCTGCCATGAGCATGGTAGAAGGGACTGCAAAAAGTTTAGGAATCACCGTAGAAGGATAATTTAGTCACGTGGGAGCCCTGTCCCTGCCGAGCGGCAAGAGACGGGGCGCTTGCACCACTATATAGAAGGAACATTCTATGAAATTCGGAAAGCGCTTCAAAGCAGGCCTCGCCAAGGTCGATAAAAAGAAACTCTACTCTATAGAAGAGGCTGTCGCAATCGTTAAAGAGACCGCAACGGCCAAATTTAACGAATCTGTCGACATCGCTGTCCGCTTAGGGGTCGACCCGAAAAAAGCGGACCAGGCAATTCGCGGCACCGTCTCTCTCCCCCATGGAATCGGCAAAGAGGTCAGAGTTCTCGTTATGGCAAAACCCCCCAAGGACGCCGAAGCGAAAGCTGCCGGCGCAGATTATGCCGGTTTACAGGAATTTGTCGAAAAAATTCAAGGTGGATGGGCAGACATCGATGTTATCATCGCTGCGCCTGATGTGATGGTCGAGGTCGGCAAGCTTGGAAAAATCCTCGGACCGCGCGGCCTCATGCCGAACCCGAAAAGCGGCACCGTAACGGCGGATGTCGCCACTGCGGTGAAGGAAGTGAAGGCCGGGAAAATAGAATTCCGTGTCGACAAGGCCGGCGTTGTCCATGCCACGGTCGGCAAGGCGAATTTTGAAAAAGAAAAACTGGCTGAGAACGTCAAAGCATTCCTGGCTACGATCGGCCGCCTCAAACCCGCCACCGCCAAAGGGCAATATGTAAAGAGCATAGCCGTCTCCTCCACGATGGGGCCGGGTGTTCACATCGACAAGAACGTCGTTCAGGTATAGTTCTCGAGTTCTTTGCAAAGAATATTACGCACTCACTTAACTCATTCTTTTGCAGGCGATGCCTTCGCGCAAGCGGGGGGCTTCTCATCACTTGTAAGAAGTTCAAGAAAAAAAACGAACAATGAAAAAATCAGAGAAAGAAGAGATCATTGCCGAGGTACGGGAAAAGATCTCACGGGCGAAGGGAATGTTCTTCACCGATTTCAGCGGCATCACCGTAGAGCAGGCGACAGAGCTTCGCAGTGAATTCCGGAAATTGGGCGTCGACTACAAAGTCGTGAAGAATACGCTTGCCCGGAAAGCGCTTGAAAGCGTTACAGGATATGATGCAGTCTATAAAAGCCTTGCCGGTCCGACCGGTATTGCTTTCAGCTACAACGATCCCGTAACACCGGCAAAGATCATAAAGAAGTTCCACGACAAGAACGAAAAACTTTCCTGCAAAGCTTGCGTGATCGACAATCAGGTGTTCGACGGGTCGAAGCTGGATGAGTTGTCGAAGCTTCCGTCGCGCAACGAGATCATCGCGAGCATTCTCGGGTCCATCCAGGCTCCGGCCTCCGGCATCGTCGGCGCGATCAACGCCGTTATGCGGGACCTCGTCGGGGTTATCGATGCGATCGAAAAGAAAAAAGCAGCATAGTTTTTTGTCGGTTTAATGTAAAATCTAATTTATCTAAAGGAGAACGGTACAATGTCAGCAGTAACTGAATTAGTTGAAAAAATAGAGAAACTCACGTTGCTCGAAGCAGCGGAATTAAAGAAAGCGCTTGAAGAAAAATTCGGCGTTACCGCCGCCGCACCGATGATGATGGCCGGACCGGCCGCAGCCGCAGCGGCCCCGGCAGCAGAAGCGCAGACGGAATTCACCGTTGTGCTGAAGGAAGCCGGCGCGCAGAAGATCAACGTCATTAAAGTCGTTCGTGCCGCAACCGGACTCGGCCTGAAAGAGGCGAAGGATCTTGTTGACGGCGCCCCGAAGAACGTGAAAGAAGGAATCAATAAGGACGATGCAGAAAAGTTAAAGAAGGAACTCGAAGAGGCCGGCGCAAAAGTAGAGCTGAAGTAATAGCGCCCCGAACACGAGCTTTCTCTGAACTTTTTCTGAAAGGTCCATGTTACGTGTATAGAATACGTACTCTATTTTAGCAACTGGACAAGCCGATGGCATCCGCCGAGGGCGGAATACGCTATCGGCTTGTTCAGTCTAATCGGCGGTGACGCCGGTTGAGGCGAAGGGATCAACGGAAGCAGAAAACGATCGTTGTGCATCGAGTCACCCACATACCACTTTCGTTCTCCTCGATGAACACAATGAGCTTTTCCTTCCCAGTGGAATTACGATTTCTCAGAATATTGTCTAACAATTAAAGGGTCGCAGGACCCGAAGGAGTGGTTGCATTGAAAAACCAATCCAATGGAACAAACGGGCAGGATAGCGCCCGGGTGTCGTTCGCAAAGATTCCAACCGTCGTCGAATACCCCGATCTGCTGAACGTCCAGATGGAATCGTTCGAACATTTCTTGCAAGAACGCATCCCGCCGCACAAGCGGAAGAACAAAGGGCTGCAGCAAGTATTCCTCATGAATTTCCCCATTACCGATACGCGCGAGAATTACCTTCTCGAATTTGTCGAGTATTATGTCGAGAAACCGAAATACTCGATGCGAGAATGCCAGGAACGCGGACTGACGTACGCTGTGCCGTTGAAGGCAAAGCTCCGGCTCTCTTCCAAGGCAGAGAATGGGAAAGATTTTTCAGATACGATCGAGGAAGTGGTATACCTCGGCAACCTGCCGTATATGACCGACCGGGGAACATTCATCATCAACGGAGCGGAACGCGTGATCGTCAGCCAGCTCCACCGCTCGCCCGGCGTCTTTTTCGGCGAATCGGTCCACCCGAACGGCACGCCGATTTTTTCGGCGCGCATCATCCCGTTCCGCGGGTCGTGGGTTGAGTTCACGACGGACATCAACAACGTCATGTACGCCTACATCGACCGGAAGAAAAAATTTCCCGTCACGACGCTGCTCCGCGCCCTCGGTTATTCCTCAGACGACGAAATCCTGGAATTGTTCGGTCTCGTTGAAGAAGTAAAGCTTGCCGACATTGATTTGAAAGACTATCTCGGACGCATCATCTGCGGCGACATCGTGGACAGAAAAACGGGCGAGATCATCATCAACAAGGATGCGACGCTCAGCGAGGAAATGATCAAGAAGATCAAGAAGGCGGAAGTGAAAAAGATCCGCTTCTTGAAATCGGAAGAGACGGCCGAACGTTCCGTCATCGCGAATACAATTCAGAAGGACAGCGTCCACAGCGAGGAAGACGCCCTCGAGGCGATCTACCGTCAGCTGCGCTCGGGCGACGCACCGGATCTCGACACGGCGAAGAACCTCATCGACAAATTATTTTTCAATCCGAAACGCTATGACCTGGGCGATGTCGGCCGTCATCGGCTCAATTCAAAATTAAAGCTGGACATTGCCGCTACGACGACCACGCTGACGAAGGACGATATCATTGCCATCATAAAATATCTTCTCAACTTGCAGCAGGGCAAAACGTCGGTCGACGACATCGATCATCTTGGTAATCGCCGCGTCAGAACGGTCGGCGAACAGATTGCCGCGCAGTTCAACGTCGGTCTTTCACGAATGTGCCGTACCGTGCGCGAACGGATGAATATCCGCGATCAGGAGGCATTCACTCCCGCGGACTTGGTGAATGCTCGGACGATCACAAGCGTCATCAACGCATTCTTCGGAACGAACCAACTCTCGCAGTACATGGACCAGACGAATCCGCTGGCGGAACTGACGAACAAACGCCGCATGTCGGCGCTTGGACCGGGCGGATTGACGCGCGAGCGCGCAGGCTTCGAAGTGCGCGACGTTCATTATACCCACTACGGGCGGTTGTGTCCTATTGAAACTCCCGAAGGTCCGAATATCGGGTTAATTTCATCGCTCTGCATGCATGCACGGGTCAACGAGTTTGGATTCATCGAGACTCCCTACCGGCCTGTGCGAAAAGGAAAAGTGTCGGAATCGGAGATCGAATACCTCAACGCGGAACAGGAAGACGAATACATTATCGCCCAGGCTAACGTGCCGCTCGACGAACGGGGCCGTTTCAAAACGGACCGAGTCACGTCACGGCATCGCGGCGATTTCGTCGTCCATCCGCCGGACGATATCCAGTACATGGACGTTGCGCCGACGCAGATCGTCAGCGCCGCGGCCGCGCTCATCCCGTTCCTCGAACACGACGATGCGAACCGCGCGCTTATGGGTTCGAACATGCAGCGTCAGTCGGTACCGCTCCTTCGCCCCGATTCCCCGATTGTCGGAACTGGGCTTGAGGAAATGGTCGCCCGCGATTCCCGCACTTGCGTTATCGCTGAACGGGCGGGCGTTGTCGAAAATGTGTCCGGCGACAGGATCATCGTTGTCTACGATATCGATGAAACCAACACCGAGGCGCTCGTCAGCTTCGACGATAAGCGCCGTGTGGAATACCATCTCACAAAATTTTTCCGGACAAACCAGGATACCTGCATCAATCAAAAAGCGATCGTGGTGCCAGGGCAGCGTTTCAAAAAGGGCGAAGTTCTTGCCGACGGATGCGCGACAGATCACGGGGAGCTGGCGCTTGGGCGCAACGTTCTGGTCGCCTTCATGCCGTGGCGCGGATATAATTTTGAAGACGCCATCATCATGAACGAACGAATCGTGTCGGAAGACGTGTACACGTCGATCCATATTGAAGAGTTCGAGCTTCAGGTGCGGGATACAAAGCGCGGCGAAGAAGAGTTGACGCGCGAGATCCCGAACGTCAGCGAAGAAGCGACGAAGGACCTCGACGAGAACGGAATTATTCGTGTTGGCGCCGAAGTGAAAGAGGGAGACATCCTCATCGGGAAGATTACACCGAAAGGCGAGACAGACCCGACGCCGGAAGAGAAACTGTTAAAGGCGATTTTCGGCGAAAAGGCCGGCGATGTGAAAGATGCATCGTTGAAAGCTCCCCCCGGAATGAAGGGCATCGTGATCGAGACGAAGCTCTTCAGCCGCAAGAAAAAAGACGCCGAGACAAAGAAGGAAGACAAAAAACATCTCGACCTTCTGGAAAAGCAGCGGCGCAAGGATATCAAGGACCATTACGAAAAGCTCGGACGGAAGCTCGACCTCCTGTTGAGCGAAGAGAAGTCTGTCGGCGTACGGGACAAGGACGGCAACGTCGTGTTCCGGAGCGGGACGCAGTTCAAAGAAGGGACGTTCTCGTCGTACGAAAATCTTGAGAAGCTGGACTTCTCGCAGGATTGGGTCGACGAAAAACGGAAAAATAATCTTCTCGTCCGCGTCTTCGAGAATTATTTTGACGCTCTCAATCACATTGAAGAGGCGTACAAGCACGAAAAGAACAAGATCATGCTCGGCGATGAACTCCCCCCGGGGATCGTCCAGCTTGCGAAAGTTTATGTAGCAAAGAAGCGTAAACTCTCGGTCGGTGACAAGATGGCCGGACGCCATGGAAACAAGGGCGTGGTCGCGGCGATCGTTCCGCGCGAAGACATGCCGTTCATGCCGGATGGAACTCCGGTCGACATCGTTCTAAATCCGCTCGGCGTGCCGTCGCGTATGAATCTCGGCCAGCTGTTCGAGACCGCGCTCGGATGGGCAGGCCAGGCGCTCGGCGTAAAATTCTCCACTCCGATCTTCGACGGCGCAAGCTGGGAGGACGTGCAGGACCAGCTCACGAAAGCGGGGCTGCATCCCGAATCCCGAAGCGCGCTCTATGATGGTCGGACCGGCGAGCGTTTCGACCAGGAAGTCACGGTCGGCATGATTTACATGATGAAGCTTTCCCATCTGGTCGATGACAAAATTCACGCACGCTCCATCGGGCCGTACTCGCTGATCACTCAGCAGCCCCTCGGAGGAAAAGCGCAATTCGGAGGGCAGCGATTCGGAGAGATGGAAGTCTGGGCGCTACAAGGATACGGCGCGGCCCACGTCCTCCAGGAAATTCTTACCGTCAAATCCGACGACGTTGTCGGCCGTGCGAAAGTCTACGAAGCGATTGTCAAAGGAGACAATTTGCCCGAGTCGAATATTCCGGAATCGTTTAACGTGTTGATTCGCGAACTGCAAGGGTTAGGGCTTGAGATGAAGATAGAGTAAGCGAAAGAACGATTGGACAGGCGGAACGCTACGGTAGCGCTGCCGCCGTTCGTTGAACACTTTACAATTGGAGATTGGCGTATGCCTTACACACCACACGATACAAACGTTAAGAGAAACTTCACCAAGATTACTGTCAGCCTCGCATCATCTGACGCAATCCTGCAGCGTTCGTACGGTGAAGTCACGAAACCCGAAACGATCAACTACCGCTCATTCCGCCCCGAGAAGGACGGGCTTTTCTGCGAGAAGATCTTCGGTCCGGTGCGCGATTGGGAATGCCATTGCGGAAAATATAAACGCATTCGTTATAAAGGCATCATTTGCGACCGCTGCGGCGTTGAAGTAACGCAGAAGAGCGTCCGCCGCGAACGCATGGGACACATCAGCCTTGCGGTGCCGATCGTTCATATCTGGCACTTCCGCTCACTTCCGAGCAAGATCGGCTATGTGCTGGGAGTCAGCAACAAAGACCTTGAACGCATCATCTATTATGAGTCGTACGTTGTCGTCAACCCTGGAACAACGGGATTGCAGAAGCAGGACTTGATCACAGAGGACCAGTACTTCGAGATCCTTTCGTCCCTTCCCGAGAAAAATCAGGACCTGGAAGACGACGACCCCAAGAAATTTATTGCGAAGATCGGCGGAGAAGCAGTCCGCGATCTGCTGAAGCGCGTCGACATCGAGGCGCTTTCCGTGGAACTCCGCATGCAGGTGAAAGAAGAGACATCGGCTCAGAAAAAAACCGAAGCGCTGAAGAGGCTTCGTGTTATCGAGTCGTTCCGCGAACACGAAGGCGGCCCGCCAAACAAGCCCGAGTGGATGGTGCTGAATGTCATTCCGGTAATTCCTCCGGAGCTTCGTCCCCTTGTGCCGCTCGAAGGGGGGAGGTTTGCGACGTCCGACTTGAATGATCTCTACCGTCGGGTGATTATCCGCAATAACCGTTTGAAAAGATTGATCGACATCAAAGCGCCCGAAGTCATTCTCCGCAACGAAAAGCGGATGCTCCAGGAAGCGGTCGACTCCCTCTTTGACAATTCGCGGCGCGTTAATGCGGTTCGCAGCGACAACAACCGCGCGTTGAAATCTCTTTCCGATATGCTAAAAGGAAAGCAAGGACGATTCCGACAAAACTTGCTTGGAAAACGTGTTGATTACTCCGGCCGTTCAGTTATCGTTGTGGGCCCCGAATTGATGTTGCACCAATGCGGGCTTCCAAAAGATATGGCGGTTGAATTGTTCAAACCATTCATCATCCGCAAGCTCATCGAGCGCGGCATGGCGAAGACGGTAAAGAGCGCGAAGAAGATGGTGGACCGGAAGGGGCAGGAGATTTGGGAAATTCTTGAAAATATTATCGATGGACATCCGGTGTTATTGAATCGCGCACCGACGCTGCACAGACTCGGCATCCAGGCGTTCCAGCCGGTTCTCGTCGAGGGAAAAGCGCTGCGGATTCATCCGATGGTGTGCACTGCGTTCAACGCCGATTTCGACGGGGACCAGATGGCCGTACATATTCCGCTTTCGTACGATGCGCAGCTGGAAGCGCGCATTCTCATGTTGTCCAGCCACAATATTCTTTCTCCCGCAAGCGGCGCTCCGATTGTGACGCCGACTCAGGACCAGGTTCTTGGCTGTTACTATCTTACGAAGTCGAGAGTGGGCGACGTCGGCGAGGGGAAAATATTCTCATCGCCCGAAGAAGTTATCATCGCCTATAACGAGAACAAAATATCGCTCCATGCACGCATCAAGGTGCGTATCGACCATAAGATCATCGAGACGACCACCGGACGCGTTCTGTTCAGCAGAATTGTTCCGGTGGAAATCGGTTTTGTCAACGAACTTCTGAACAAGAAACGGCTGGTACAGATCATCGCGACGGCGTTCCGTAAATGCGGCAATCTCCGGACGGCACAATTTCTCGATGAGCTCAAGACCCTCGGCTTTATGTACGCGACGAAGGGGGGACTCTCCGTCAGCGTTGCCGACGTTGCGATCCCGAAAGAAAAAGAGGAAATGATCAACAAGTCGCTCAAGGACGTCGATTCGGTTGAGAAACAATATCAAAATGGATTCATCACCAACGGTGAGCGGTACAATAAGGTGATCGATATCTGGACGCGAACCACGAGCAGGGTTGCTGAGAAACTTTTCGATTCACTCCAGCACTCGCGCGAGGGATTCAATTCGCTCTATATGATGATCGATTCCGGTGCGCGCGGTTCGAAAGAGCAAGTGCGCCAACTCGCAGGCATGAGAGGTTTGATGGCAAAGCCGCAAAAGTCGCTCTCCGGCGCCACGGGCGAGTTGATTGAGAACCCGATCATTGCAAATTTCCGTGAGGGCCTTTCAATTCTTGAATACTTCATCTCGACGCACGGAGCGCGCAAGGGACTTGCCGACACAGCGTTGAAGACGGCGGACGCAGGCTATCTGACGCGCCGTCTCGTCGACGTCGCGCAGGACGCGATCGTTTCGATCGAGGATTGCGGTGCAATCCGCGGAGTGCTGACCGGCGCATTGAAGGAAGGCGAGGATGTGAAGGAACCCTTGTCGGAAAGAATTCTCGGCAGGGTAACCGTTCACGACGTGATAGACCCACTGACGCAAAAAGTCATTGTGAAATCGGGCAACATTATCGACGAAGACATCGCTCAGACGATTTCTGAAACATCGATTGAGCAGGTGGAGATTCGCTCGGTACTCACGTGCGAAGCCAAACGCGGTGTCTGCGCAAAATGCTACGGCAGAAATCTGACGACCGCGAAACTTGTCGAGGTTGGCGAAACGGTCGGAACCGTCGCCGCTCAATCGATCGGCGAGCCGGGAACGCAGTTGACGCTTCGAACATTCCACACCGGCGGAACGGCGAGCTTGATCGCAGCCCAATCACAGATCGTATCAAAATTCGACGGCCATGTAAAGTACGACGGCTTGAAATCGATCACCGTGAAAACTGAAGAAGGCTCGAAGATTCTTTCGCTCGGCAGAAGCGGTGTCGTCAATGTTCTCGACGATGACAACCGCATTCTGACAAAGTACGACATTCCGTACGGCGCAGTCCTTCAGATGAAGGACGGCTCGAAAGTCACCAAAGGCGAACTGATCTACGAGTGGGACCCCTACAATGCGGTCATCATTTCGGAGCATTCCGGAGTTATAAAATATCAGGACTTAAAGGAAGACACAACGTACCGCGAGGAGCCGGACGAACAGACGGGCCACATTCAGAAAGTCGTGATAGATTCTCGCGACCGCACATTGAGTCCATCTATCCTTGTCGCGAACAAAGCGGGCGCGAAAATCGCGAACTACATCATTCCTACACGGGCGCACATGATGGTTGACGACGGCGAAGAAATTGCCGCGGGAACTGTTCTTGTGAAGATCCCGCGCGACAGCGGAAAGACGCGCGATATCACCGGCGGCTTACCGAGAGTAACGGAACTTTTCGAAGCGCGCTCACCGGCAGATCCGGCGATCGTCGGCGAGATTGACGGTATCGTCCGCTTCGGAGGACAAAAACGCGGCTCGCGGGAAGTGATCGTTGAGAGTCATGACAAGCAAGACCACAAAACGTATCTTATCCCGCACGGGAAGCACATTCTTGTACAGGAGAACGACGTCATCCGCGCGGGAGAACGTATCTCCGACGGCGCGATCGATCCTCATGATATCCTGCGCATCAAGGGTACCAGCGCGGTGCAGGAATACCTTGTTAACGAGATCCAGGAAGTTTACCGAATGCAAGGTGTGAAGATCAACGACAAGCATATCGAAGCGATCGTGCGGCAGATGATGCAGAAGGTCCGCATCAGCGATTCCGGCGACACGCGATTCCTCGAAGGAGATTACGTCGACAAAGTGAAATTCGCCGAAGAGAATGCACGTCTTCAAGGAATGGTCTTCATCGAAAGCAAGGGCGATTCGAAATTCAAGAATATGACCGTTGTGGAAAAAAAGAAGGCCAAGGAAAGCAACGCTGATCTGAAAAAGAAGGCGAAGAAAGTTGCCGAGTTCAGGGATGCCGAGCCTGCGATGTCCGAGCCGATTCTTCTCGGCATCACCGCGGCATCACTTTCCACGGACAGCTTCATCGCTGCCGCGGCGTTCCAGGAAACCACAAAGGTGTTGACCGATGCGGCGATCGAAGGAAAAGTCGACTACCTTCTTGGTTTGAAGGAAAACGTCATCATGGGTCACCTCATTCCTGCCGGCACCGGACTGAAGAAGTTCAGGGATGTCCTCGTGAACTCAAAAGAAACGCCCGTCGTTTCCGAAAAACCTGTCGAGGAGCCGGAACCGGCGAATGGAGAAGAAGAAGTGGTCGTGGTCAAGAAAACGCGCAAGAGAAGCAAGACGGTAGCATAATCGGCCGGGAGACAATCAAGGGGACCAGGGGGGCCGAAATTACCGTAGATAAATCTTGACTTGTTTTCGACATTTTTGTATATTGATAAGCTAAATTTTTTCGAGATGGACCGAAACAGTTATTCCGGAGCGAATTTTTGCCAACGATAAATCAGTTAGTTCGATTAGGCCGTAGAAGCATCTTGTTCAAGAGCAAAGCTCCTGCGCTAGCCGGTAATCCTCAGAAGCGGGGCGTATGTACGAGGGTGTACACGACCACCCCAAAGAAACCGAACTCGGCATTGCGCAAGGTGGCCCGCGTGCGTTTAACGAATGGCATTGAAGTTACGGCCTACATTCCAGGCGAAGGGCACAATCTTCAGGAACACTCTATAGTAATGATCCGCGGCGGAAGAGTAAAGGATCTTCCGGGCGTCAGATACCATATTATTCGAGGAACGCTCGATACTGCTGGAGTAAACGAGCGAAAACAAGGAAGGTCAAAGTACGGCGCCAAACGCCCGAAGTAATTGCCTCATGAGAAAAAAAAGAGCCGAAAAAAGATCAATCCTCAACGACCCGAAATTCAACGACCCTTTGGTCGCTCGTTTCATTAATAACATAATGAAGCAAGGCAAAAAGAACGTTGCCCAATCGATTTTCTACGATGCACTTGAAGTAATAGGTGATCGAACCAAGTCAAATGCCATCGATGTCTTCAAAAAAGCTGTAAACAATGTTGCCCCCGTTATCGAAGTGCGTGCACGTCGAGTCGGCGGGGCGACCTATCAAGTACCTACAGAAGTTCGTCCCGAACGGCGAACCGCTCTTGCTATCCGCTGGCTTATCAACTACTCAAAAGAACGTTCGGATAAAGCAATGTCGTTAAAGCTTGCTTCGGAGTTCATGGCGGCTGCAAACGGCGAAGGCAATGCCGTTAAGAAAAAAGAAGACACGCACCGCATGGCTGAAGCAAACAAGGCTTTTGCGCATTTCAAGTGGTAAGTTAAAGCGGCAACCATCGTTTCAACGTTTACACTGACTTAGAAGTACTCTCTTCGTTACAGGATTTTGGAGTGTTATGCCCAGAAAATATTCGCTTGAGCGAACTCGTAACATAGGAATCATGGCGCACATCGATGCGGGTAAGACCACAACGACTGAGCGCATCCTATACTATACGGGCGTTCTGCATCGTATGGGTGAAGTGCATGACGGAGCGGCGACGATGGACTGGATGGAGCAGGAGAAGGAGCGGGGCATTACCATTACCTCTGCCGCAACGACCTGTTTCTGGAGAGACCATTATGTCAATATTATCGATACGCCCGGCCACGTTGATTTCACGATCGAAGTAGAGCGCTCGCTGCGCGTCCTTGACGGCGCCGTTGCCCTTTTCTGTTCGGTCGGAGGCGTTGAGCCGCAGTCCGAAACGGTGTGGCGGCAAGCAGACAAATACGGAGTTCCACGAATCGCGTTCGTGAACAAGATGGACCGAGTCGGCGCTGATTTCCTCGGTGCCGTGCAAATGATGAAAGACCGGCTCGGTGCCAATGCCGTCCCCATTCATCTCCCGGTGGGCGAAGGCGATATCTTTACCGGTATCATCGATTTGATCACGATGAAGGCCCGCATTTTTCACGAAGAATCCAACGGCATGACGTGGGACGACATTGCGATACCGCATGACCTCCAGAAACTTGCTGCAGAGTATCGTACGAAAATGCTGGAAGCCGTCTCGGATGAAGATGATTCGCTTCTTGAAAAATACCTCGAAGGCAAAGAGATCACGCCCAAAGAAATTAATGCAGTTCTGCGCAGGGCCTGCCTGAAAACGAGCATTGTTCCCGTGCTGTGCGGTTCTTCATTCAAGAACAAAGGCGTCCAGATGCTGCTCGACGCCGTCGTCGACTTCCTTCCGTCTCCGCTCGACATCAACAAGGGAGAAATTTCCGGGCATCATCCCAACCTGAAGGACGTGATCGTTCGCAAGGTGTCAGACAGCGAGAAGTTTACCGCGCTTGCTTTCAAGATTATGACCGATCCGTTTGTTGGACGGCTCACGTATTTTCGGATTTACACGGGAAGCATCAAGGCCGGCTCGTACCTCTATAATTCGAGCAGCGACAAAAAAGAACGGCTGGGACGTGTTCTCCGCATGCACGCCAATCATCGCGAGGATGTCGATGAAGGATTTTCCGGCGATATCCTTGCAGCTATCGGGTTTAAGAATACGCGTACGGGCGATACGCTCTGTGATGAAGATGATCCGATCATATTAGAGAAGATGATATTTCCGGAACCCGTCATTCACCAGGCAATCGAGCCGAAAACAAAAGCCGACCAGGAGAAGATGGGCGAGGCGATGCAGAAGCTTTCGGAAGAAGACCCGACGTTCCGCGTCTCGACCAACGAAGAAACGGGCCAGACGATCATCGGTGGAATGGGCGAACTTCATCTCGAGATTATTGTCGACCGCATGAAACGTGAATTCAAGGTCGAAGCCAACGTCGGGCGTCCTCAGGTTGCGTACAAAGAAACGATCCGTAAAAAAGTTCAAGCCGAGGGCAAGTTCATTCGCCAGTCCGGCGGTAAGGGACAGTTTGGCCACGTCTGGATCGAACTCGAGCCGAACGAGAAGGGCAAGGGGTACGAATTTGAAGATGCGATCGTCGGCGGCACGGTGCCGCGGGAGTTCATCAAACCGGTATCGGTGGGTATTCAGGAAGCGATGAAGAATGGTATTCTCGCAGGCTATCCGGTTGAGGATATAAAAGTAAAGTTGTTTGACGGCTCGTACCACGACGTTGATTCGTCTGAAATGGCGTTCAAGATCGCAGGCTCCATTGCCTTTCAGGCAGGAGCAAAAAAAGCAAGCCCCGTCATTCTCGAACCGATCATGGCGGTCGAAGTCGTGACGCCGGAAGAGTATCTCGGGGATGTCATGGGTGATTTGAATTCGCGGCGGGGAAAGATCGAAGGAATTACCCCGCGCAAAGATGCTCACGTTGTCAAAGCGACCGTGCCGTTGTCGGAGATGTTCGGCTACGCAACGACGATGCGCTCAATGACCCAGGGACGCGCACTCTATACAATGCAGTTCTCACATTATGACGAAACGCCGAAATCGATTTCCGAACAGATAATTGAAAAGGTAAAGGGCAAAGAAGCCGTTACCGCCTGATTTTCGACTGAGATTAAAAACACCTTGTTCACAATTATGTAAGGAGACATCCTCATGGCAAAAGAAAAATTTGACCGCAGCAAGCCGCATGTGAACGTCGGAACAATTGGCCACGTTGACCACGGTAAGACAACCTTGACGGCCGCAATTACAATGGTCCTGGCAAAGAAAGGCTTATCGGCGGTGCGCACGTTCGACAGTATCGACAACGCACCGGAAGAAAAAGCACGCGGTATAACCATTGCTACGGCACACGTGGAGTACTCGACTACGAAGCGGCACTACGCACATGTCGACTGCCCGGGCCATGCCGACTATGTGAAGAACATGATCACCGGTGCCGCACAAATGGACGGAGCCATCGTTGTCGTTGCGGGGACAGATGGACCGATGCCCCAGACACGCGAGCACATTATTCTTGCCCGCCAGGTCGGCGTGCCCCGCATCGTCGTCTTCTTGAACAAGGTTGACGCCGTCGACGATCCCGAGCTGCTCGACCTCGTCGAGATGGAGATGCGCGACTTGTTGAAGGCGAATGAATTTCCCGGCGATGAGATACCGATTATTCGCGGCTCAGCATTGAAGGCGATGGAAGCCGCGCTGCGGCCCGATGTGAAAGCCGACGACCCAGCATTTAAGTGCATCATGGATCTGATGGATGCCATCGACTCGTATATTCCTCTTCCGCAGCGCGATATCGATAAGCCGTTTTTGATGCCGGTTGAGGACGTTTTCTCAATCACGGGCCGCGGTACTGTCGGCACAGGGCGTGTCGACCGCGGCCGCGCAAAGGTTGGCGACGAAGTTGAGGTCATCGGACTCGGACAGCATAAGAAGACGGTTATCACCGGTGCGGAAATGTTCCGCAAGGAGCTTGAGGAAGTCGTCGCAGGCGACAACGCTGGACTTCTGTTGCGCGGAATTGAAAAGGACGACCTCGAACGCGGTATGGTTATCGCTAAGCCCGGTTCCATCACCCCTCATAAAAAATTTAACGCGCAGGTCTACGTGCTGAAGAAAGAAGAAGGCGGACGCCACACTCCATTCTTGAACGGATACCGGCCGCAGTTCTATTTCCGCACGACGGACGTGACCGGCGTCGTGACGCTCCCGCAAGGGGTGGAAATGGTTATGCCGGGCGATAACGTCGACAACATGCAGATCGAGCTGATCTCCACGATCGCTATGGAAGAGAAGTTACGTTTCGCTATCCGCGAGGGCGGGCGTACGGTCGGTTCCGGTGTCGTTACCAAGATCATCGAATAAAAGCTGTTTAACTTTTGAGAGCGTCCCGCTGAACGCGGGGCGCTTCTCGCACGGAGTTCCAAGTGGCTGGTCAAAAAATTCGCATCAAACTAAAGTCGTACGATCATAATCTGATCGACAAATCGGCGGAGAAGATCATCAAGACGGTGAAATCGACGGGTGCAGTTGTTTCCGGACCGATTCCGCTGCCGACGAAACGCACGCTCTACACGGTGCTTCGGTCCCCGCACGTCGATAAAAAATCGCGTGAACAATTCGAGACACGCGCCCACAAGCGCCTTATCGACATTCTTACTTCCGGCACGAAAACGGTCGATGCGTTAATGAAACTCGACCTCCCCGCCGGCGTTGATGTCGAAATAAAAGTCTAGCGTTTGACGAGGAATGCAACCGACGGACTCCCGTGAACGGGCCGTCAGTCAGAAAAAGATCTTTGGCTAACCGGTTTCTCAAAAAGTGCAGATACCGAAGGAGTTTAAACAGTGAGCGGCATATTAGGAAAAAAAGTCGGCATGACAAGCATCTTCGATGATAACGGAGTTTCGATTCCGTGCACCGTTATCGAAGCGGGTCCTTGCTATGTAACTCAGATTCGAACAAAAGAAAAAGACGGATACGAGGCCGTCCAGCTCGGTTTTGACGAAAAACCGGACCGCCTCGTCAACAAGCCTGCGAAGGGTCATTTTGCGAAAGCGAATGTGAAGGCGCTCCGGCTGCTGAAGGAATTCCGCGATTTTAAAGCGGGCGACATCGCGATCGGAAAAGAAGTGAAAGTCGACCTCTTCACGAAAGGCGACAAGGTTTCCGTTACGGCGAAATCCAAGGGAAAAGGATTCCAGGGCGTTGTTCGCCGGCATCATTTTTCCGGCGTCGGTATGACGACGCACGGGCAATCCGACCGCGTACGCGCGCCGGGCTCGATCGGTTCTTCGTCGTATCCGTCGAGGGTATTCAAAGGAATGCGCATGGCCGGGAGGATGGGTTTCAGGAATGTGACGGTGAAGAATCTGACGGTTGTGCAGGTGATCCTGGAATCGAATCTCATTCTTGTGAAGGGATCCGTTCCTGGTGCGATCAACACCTACGTTGAGATTACGAAGTAAACTTCAAACGAAGTCGAATAGAAAGTACTACGATAATGAAAGTTGATGTGTTAAAGAAAGATGGAACGAAATCCGGCGAGATGGTAACGCTCGCGCCCGAGATCTTCGAAGTGACGCCGAACGACCATGCAATCTATATGGCGGTCCGGTCGTATATGGCGAACCAGCGGCAGGGAACGCATCAAACGAAAGAACGAGGCGATGTCCGCGGCGGCGGAAAGAAGCCGTTCGCCCAGAAAAAAACGGGACGCGCGCGTCAGGGAACCAGCCGGTCGCCGTTGATGGCAGGAGGCGGAACCGTGTTCGGTCCTCACCCGCACGACTACGAAGTCAAGCTGCCCGCAAAAGTCAAACGCATCGCGCGGAAGTCTGCGCTGGCATATAAGGCGAAGGAAGCCAGCATCGTCATTGTGGAAGATTTCAGTTTCGATGCACCGAAGACGAAAGAACTCGCCGGAGTGTTGAAGGCCCTGCAGGTCGCGTCGAAAAAGGTGCTATTTCTTGTTCCGAAAAAGGATGACAACGTGCTGAAGTCGGGCCGGAACATTCCCAAGCTCAACATTCTCGAAGCGGCCAAAGCATCGACGTATGAAATTGTGGACAGCGCCGTGCTCGTCATGCAAAAGAGTGCAGTCGAGATCCTACAGAAAACGTTTTCCAATTAGAACGAGCTACCGATGAGTGCAATATTAAAACGACCCCTGATCACCGAGAAGATGACAGCTCTTGCGGAACGTCGCCAGTACGCGTTTGAAGTGGACATCAACGCGAACAAGATTGACATCGCACGCGCGATCGAGAAGAAGTTCAACGTCAACGTCGTAAGCATCCGGACGATCCGTTCGAAGGGAAAGCGCAAAGCGCAGATGAGCAAACGGGGACGGATTCCCGGCAAACGGGCAGATTCTAAAAAAGCAATTGTCACGCTGAAGCAGGACCAGAAGATCGACTTCTTCGAAAACGCGTAACAGCAACAAGCACCGAAAGCAGAGTTATGGCATTACGAAAACTAAAACCAACAACCGCAGCGACGCGGTACTATACGATCTCGAGCTTCGAGGAAATTACCAAATCGACTCCCGAGAAATCCTTGCTCGGGCCGATCAAGAAGTCCGGCGGACGGAACAGCTACGGACGGGTCACGTCGCGCCATCGCGGCGGCGGACATAAACGCCGGTACCGCATCATCGATTTCAAAAGAGACAAACACGACATTTCCGCAAAAGTGATGTCGATCCAATATGACCCGAACCGCTCGACCCGCATCGCTCTGGTTCTCTACACCGACGGCGAGAAACGGTACATTCTTGCGCCGGAAGGGTTGAAAGTGAATGACCAAATCGTTTCGGGGAATGAAGTGGAGATTAAGATGGGGAACGCGATGCCGTTGAAGGCGATTCCCGTCAACACGCAGGTTCACAATATTGAAATGCGTGAAGGCAAGGGAGGACAGATCGCGCGCAGCGCCGGGAATTTCGCGACAGTGCAGGCGAAGGAAGGCGATTTTGTTCTTCTGAAATTCCCGTCGGGCGAGGTTCGCAACATCCGCAGCGGATGCTACGCGACAATCGGGATGCTCGGCAACATCGACCACGAAAAGATCAGCATTGGAAAAGCGGGCCGCTCGCGCTGGCTCGGTATTCGTTCGCATGTCCGCGGCGTCGCCATGAATCCGGTCGACCATCCGATGGGCGGCGGCGAAGGCAAGACATCGGGCGGCGGTCATCCGGTCAGCCCGTGGGGTCAGAAATCCAAGGGACTGAAAACGCGCAAAAAGAAAAAAACATCCAGTCAATACATTGTTAAACGCCGCAAGTAAAGAGCAGAGCCTATGAGTCGATCAGTAAAAAAGGGACCGTTCATCGATGCCAAGTTACAGGCAAAGGTCGAAGCGCTGAACAAGAGCAACAGAAAACAGGTGATCAAGACGTGGTCCCGTTCATCGACCATCGCGCCTGATTTCGTGGGCCACACATTCGCCGTCCATAACGGGAATAAATTTATCCCCGTGTATATTCAGGAATCGATGGTCGGACACAAGCTCGGCGAATTTGCGCCGACAAGGATTTTCCGGGCGCACCCCGGCTTGAGAACGGAAACGACAACGACAACACCGGCTGAATAAGAACATTCGCGTACAGATTCTGGAGTTTTTCATGGAAGCAAAAGCAATTAACAGGTATATCGGAACGTCGCCGCGGAAAATGCGGCTGGTTGTCGATTTGATCCGCGGAAAGTCAGTGGGGGATGCGTTGAACATCCTTCACTTCTCTCCGAAGCATGCCTCGAAGACGGCGGAGAAAGTGCTTCGGTCGGCCATCTCGAACCTTCAGAACAAGGACGATGCAGGGCGGATCGACACCGACGACATCTATGTGAAGGAATGTTTTGTCGACGGCGGAGCGATGATGAAAAGGATCCTGCCGGCGCCGATGGGCCGCGCGTTCAGGATGCTGAAACGTTCGAACCATGTCACGATTGTTGTTGCTCAGCGTGAAACGAAGAAGAAATAAGTCCAACACCACAAGGCGTTGTATGACAACCATTATATTATTCCGGCTTTAGGAGAACACAGTGGGACAAAAAACACACCCGGTCGGCTTTCGATTAGGCGTCATCAAAACGTGGGATTCGAATTGGTACGATGAAAAAGGATTCGCCGCGAAACTCAATGAAGATGTCATGATCCGTAACTACGTTCGCAATCGGCTCAAGAAGGCGGGTATCTCCAAGATTCAAATCGAGCGGACGCCGAAGAACGCGCGTATCACCATTCATACGTCACGCCCGGGCATTGTGATCGGTAAAAGCGGAAAAGAAATTTCGCAGCTCGAAGAAGAGCTGAAGAAAATAACCAACAAAGAGGTGAAGATCCTTATCAGCGAAATCAAACGGCCGGAACTCGACGCGCAGCTTGTCGCTGAGAACATCGCTTCACAGCTGGAAGGCCGCATATCGTTCCGCCGCGCGATGAAGCAGGGAATTACTGCCGCCATGCGCATGGGTGCGGAAGGCGTCCGCGTGATGTGCAGCGGCCGCCTCGGAGGCGCTGAAATGGCGCGGCGCGAACAGTATAAAGAAGGACGAATACCGCTGCATACCCTGCGGGCAGACATCGACTACGCCAACGCAACGGCACAGACGATCTACGGTTTGATCGGCGTAAAGGTATGGATCTGCAAGGGTGAGGTTCTCGGGAACGCCGCGCGGTAGCATTGTAGATTTTTATTGCACGACATGATATTGGAGATTACGAATTATGTTAATGCCGAAGAGAGTGAAGTACAGAAAAGCGCAGCGCGGACGCATGCGCGGCAAGGCGACACGAGGCGCCACGATCGCGTTCGGCGATTTCGGGCTGAAAGCGATGGAACCCGGATGGATCACACAGCGTCAGATCGAAGCTTCGCGCGTTGCCCTTACACGGATGATGAAGCGCGAAGGAAAAGTCTGGATCCGGATCTTCCCGGACAAGCCGGTGACAAAGAAACCGGCCGAGACCCGTATGGGAAGCGGAAAAGGAAATCCTGAGTTCTGGGTTGTCGTTATCAAACCCGGACGCGTCATGTTTGAGATCGGCGGAGTGAAGAAGGAAATGGCGAAGGAAGCGTTAACGCTCGCCGCGCACAAGCTGCCGATCAAGACCAAGTTCGTCACCCGAATCGATTACGATGCTCATTAATTGAATACACCACGACCATGAAAACGTTCGAAATAAAAGACCTCTCTGATTCGGAGCTGGTAAAAAGAATCGCCGACGATAAAGAATCGCTTGCTCACATGAAGTTCCAGCAGGCGACGAAACAGATCGAGAACACGGCGAAGCTCAAACTCATTCGCCGCGACATCGCGCGCATGATGACGATGTTGAATCAGCGGAAACGCAAAGCGGCAGCGACTAAGCCATAATCGGAGCAACGGAGACCGGGACACAATGGAAACTAGAACTACTCGACGAAAAACGCGCGTTGGAAAAGTTGTCAGCACGAAAATGATGAAAAGTATTGTCGTTGCGATCGAACGGCGCGTTCCGCATGCGCTGTACAAGAAATATTTTCGACGCACGACGACTTTAATGGCGCACGACGAAAAAGGCGAAGCCGGTCTCGGCGATACCGTGCGCATTATGGAAACGCGTCCCCTCAGCAAGAACAAACGCTGGCGCCTGGTTGAAATCGTAGCAAAAGCGAAGTAACCGACTTTCAGGAGTGTGTGTCATGATTCAGGAAGAAACTAATTTAGTGGTCGCGGACAACTCGGGCGCGAAAAAAGTACGGTGTATTCGCATCCTGGGAGGTCATGACCGGCGGTATGCAAGCGTTGGCGATCTGGTCGTCGTTTCCGTAAAATCGGCGATTCCGGGTGCCGGCGTGAAAAAAGGAGAAGTCTCCCGCGCCGTTGTCGTTCGGACCAAGAAAGAAGTCGGACGCAAGGACGGATCGTTCATTCGTTTTGATGAGAATGCGGTCGTTCTGATCACCCCGCTCAACGAACCCCGGGGAACGCGCATCTTCGGCCCGGTCGCGCGCGAGCTAAGGGAAAAGCAATTCATGAAAATTGTTTCATTAGCACCAGAAGTGCTCTAACGATAATCGAGAGTATTGCCATGCATGTCCGAAAAGATGATGTCGTGATCGTGAAGTCAGGGAACAACGCCAGCAAAGAAGGGAAGGTGCTGAAGGTGTTCCCCGTGACCAACAGAGTGATCGTCGAAGGCGTCAACATTATCAAGAGGCATACCCGCCCGTCCCAGCGCAACCCGCAGGGAGGAGTTGTTCAGAAAGAAGCCTCGATCAACTCATCGAACGTGATGGTGAAGTGTCCGAAATGCAGCACGGCGACACGCGTCGGACACCAGCATGTGACCGATGCGACATCCGGCAAAAAAAGGTCGATGAGAATATGCCGCAATTGCGGCGAGATGTTTTAATGCGGGGACGATAAAATCTCCGGACAGATCAACGGTGCTATGCGAATAACATAGCACAAACTTGAAAGTGCAGCACATGGCAAACGAAAAAGAAAAAGAAAAACCAAAAGAAAAGCCCAAAGAAAAGGCGAAAGAAAGAAAGACCTCTCAGAAGGCGGAGCCGAAAGAAGCGAAGGCGTCGCATTCGCGCGAAGCCGGCGTGTATCCACGTCTGCTAGAAATGTACAAAAAGGACCTCGCGCCGGCCATGATGAAGCGCTTCAACTATAAAAGCGTCATGCAGGTGCCGCGGCTGGAAAAGATCTCTCTCAACATGGGAGTCGGAGCCGCCACACAGGATGCGAAACTGCTCGAGACGGCGGCAAAAGAGCTGGAGCAGATCACCGGTCAAAAACCGGCGATCACCAAGGCGAAAAAAGCTATTTCGAATTTTAAGCTTCGCCAGGGCGTTCCGATCGGAGCCCGCGTAACGCTGCGCGGAAGACAAATGTATGAGTTTCTTGACAGGCTCGTGAGCGTTGCCATGCCGCAGATCCGCGATTTTCGCGGTGTTCCCGACAAATCGTTCGACGGGCGCGGCAACTATACCCTCGGCATCAAGGAACAGATTATTTTCCGCGAGATCGACGCCGATAAAGTTGCAAAGATCAACGGCATGGATATCACGTTCGTGACAACTGCGCAAACCGACCTTGAGGCAATGGAACTGCTGAAAGGATTCGGCATGCCGTTCGTCAAACGCGACACAGTTCAAAAAGCAAATTAATCCAAACCAAGGAGCGTTCGTGGCACGATTAGCGATGGTAGTGAAAGCAAAGAAAACACCGAAACATCCGACCCAGAAACATAACCGGTGCGGCATTTGCGGCCGGTCCCGGGCATACATGAGAAAATTTGGCGTCTGCAGGCTGTGCTTCCGGTCCATGGCGCTCGACGGAAAAATTCCGGGAGTCACAAAGGCAAGCTGGTAGTCATTTCTCGCGGCAGCGATGAGAAAAAATTAGGAGAACGAAATTCAATGTCAATGTCCGATCCAATAGCCGATTACCTCACACGAGTTCGAAACGCCGTGCGTGCACGCCACAAGAAGGTCGACGTTCCCGCTTCAAACTTGAAGAAGGAAATTACACGCATCCTGATGGAACAGAAGTTCATCGGCAATTATACGACTGTTGAAGACAAGAAACAGGGCATCATTCGTATTCAGCTAAAATACAATGATACGAACAGCGTGATCACCGGCCTGCGCCGCATCAGCCGTCCCGGCATTCGCCGGTACCAAAATGCCGGAGAACTGCCGCGTGTCAACAACGGCCTTGGCGTTGCCGTCGTCTCGACGTCGAAAGGATTGATGACGGACAAACAGGCGCGAAAAGAAAATGTCGGCGGCGAAGTATTGTTCTACGTTTGGTAACACAATTGATTTTTCAGGTCAGCACAAGAGTTTGAAGGAGTCTTACAGTGTCGCGAATCGGCAGAAAACCAGTAGTCATTCCTAAGGGAGTGAAAGTCGAAGTGAAAAACGGCAGCGTGAAAGTCACCGGCGCTAAAGGTGAACTTACGGCGGCCATTCATCCCGACGTTACCGTCGAAGTAAAGGGTGAGGAAGTCCTCGTCACTCGTCACTCCGATTTCAAAGAACAGCGCTCGCTGCATGGATTGTTCCGTGCACTCATCGCAAATATGGTCACGGGTGTCACCACAGGTTTCAGCCGCAAGCTGGAGATCGTCGGCGTCGGATACCGTGCTGAGTTGAGAGGCAAGGTCCTGCAGCTCGCACTCGGGTACTCTCATCCGATCGCCTTCCGGCCCCCCGAATCGATCAAGATCGAAGCGCCGACACAGACAAGTATCGTCATCAGCGGCATCGACAAACAGCTCGTCGGGTTGGTTGCGGCGAAGATCCGTTCGCTCCGTCCGCCGGAACCGTACAAAGGAAAAGGAATTAAGTACGAAGGCGAGTATATCCGCAGAAAAGCGGGCAAGACAGCGGCTACCGTCGGCGCGAAATAACTAACGGGCACGAACCACAGTTATCGATAAGAGTGCGTATGATCAACAAAGAAGTGATACAGCGGCGTTTGAAAATCAAAGCGTCCATCCGCAAAAAAATTACCGGCACGGCTGAGCGCCCGCGTCTTACCGTCTACCGAAGCCTGGGAAACATTTACGGCCAGATCATCGACGATGTTGCGGGAAAGACGTTGGTGGCGGCTTCTTCGATTTCGAAAGAAGTGAAGACCGAATTGACCGGAGCGAAATCAAAGAAAGATAAAAGCGTGATCGTCGGCAAGATCATCGCAAAAAAAGCGCTCGAAAAGAACATCAAGAACGTCGTGTTCGACCGGAACGGATTATTATATCATGGCCGCGTGAAAGCCCTGGCGGACGGTGCTCGAGAGGGCGGCCTAAAGTTCTAAGATGGAGTTGCTGCTGGAAGGAATCGCCCGCTCTCTTGTCGGGTCGTCTAATGGCAGGACAACGCCCTTTGGAGGCGTCTGTAGAGGTTCGAATCCTCTCCCGACAGCAAGAAACACAATGGACGACGTAGAAAAATTTATCAATGACGTAAAGAGGTTTACCCGTGGCACGAATTAAAGCGAACGAGCTCGAACTTAAAGACAAGCTGGTCCACATCAACCGCGTTGCAAAAGTGGTGAAGGGCGGACGAAGATTCAGTTTTAATGCGATCGTCGTCGTCGGCGACGGCAATGGCCACGTCGGCATCGGCCTGGGCAAAGCGAACGAGGTTGCCGATGCGATCTCCAAAGGAATCGACGACGCAAAGAAAAATGTCGTGACGGTCCCCGTTGTCAATGGAACGATCCCCCACGAGGTCATCGGAAAGTTCGGAGCGGGAAAAGTTCTCTTGAAGCCAGCATCGCCCGGAACCGGGTTGATCGCCGGCGGCGGAGTCCGTGCGCTGCTCGAGTCTGCCGGTGTGAAAGATATTCTCACGAAACAAATGGGCTCTTCCAACCCGCACAACGTCGTGAAAGCGACGCTCGCCGGACTGCTCAGCCTTCGGGATGCCCGGACCGTTGCAAAAGAGCGCGGTATTTCTCTTCAGGAATTATTCCAGAACTAAACATTATGGCAGCGCACAAAAAAATAAAGATTACACAAATTCGCAGCGTGGTGCATACGCTGGAACGCCATAAACGAACCATCAAAGCGCTCGGCTTAGGGCGTCCAAACTATACCGTCGTCCATACCGATACACCGCAAATCCGTGGCATGATAAACGCGGTTCGTCATTTGGTCGTTGTCGAAGAAGTGAAATCATAATTGCAGCGGGCTTGATGTATCAAGCCCCAACGGAGACTAAAAGGAAATTACCATGGCGGCGATTTTAAGCAACTTGAAGTACGCAAAGGGTTCGCGAAAGAAGACGAAACGAATCGGTCGCGGACAAGGTTCGGGGCACGGCGGAACGGCGACGCGCGGGCACAAGGGGCAAGGTTCGCGTTCGGGTTCCGGCCTCAAGCGCGGTTTCGAAGGCGGGCAGATGCCGTTAACCAGGCGTCTTCCAAAATTCGGATTCACGAATCCTTTTCGCATTGAGTATCGTGTTGTCAACGTTGACATGCTGCAAAAACTGGCAGCCGACGGAAGAGTGAAAGAAACCGTAACGCCGGAAATCCTGCATGCGCTCGGCATCGTGTCAAAGAAGACGAGCTTGGTGAAGATTCTTGGAGATGGCGAGTTGAAAGCGAAATTGGAAATCTCGGCGCACAAATTCAGCAAATCTGCGGTGGAGAAGATCACGGCTGCCGGGGGAAAAGCGACGGAGATACATACCGAGAAACCCGCAGCAGCAAAAAAATCAAAGTAAATCTCCATGAGCAAATTAGACGAAAACATACGTAATATTTTCAAGATACAGGAACTGCGAACTCGCGTGTTGTTCACCGCGGCGCTCCTGATCGTCGTCCGCATCGGTTCGCATGTCACGCTTCCCGGGGTCGATGCGTCGGTGCTTGCGGAATCGATGCGCAACCAGGCATCGAATACGCTCTTCGGTCTTTACGACTTGTTTGTGGGAGGGGCATTCAGCCATGCAGCGATTTTTGCGCTCGGCATTATGCCGTACATCAGCGCTTCTATTATAATCCAGCTGCTCGGAGCCGTCGTACCGTTTTTCCAGAAATTGCAGAAAGAGGGTGAGAACGGACGCAAGAAGATCACTCAATACACCCGGTACGGCACCGTGCTCATCTCGATCCTTCAGGCATGGGGTGTCAGCGTGCGACTGGTGAGCTTGAACGCGTCCGGCGTCTCGATCGTGCCGCAGCAGATCCAGGGATTCGGTTTCGCGCTCAGCACGATCATCGTGTTGACGACGGGAACGATGTTCATGATGTGGCTGGGTGAGCAGATCACGGAGCGGGGAATTGGAAACGGTATTTCACTCATCATCTTCATCGGAATCATCGCACGTTTCCCCATCGCCATCCTTGATGAGTTCCAGCTTGTCAATTCCGGGGCGAGGCCGATTATCGTCGAGCTGATCATCTGGGCATTTATGCTCTTGATCATCGCCGGGGTTGTGCTGGTGACGCAGGGAACGCGCCGCATACCGGTACAGTACGCAAAACGCGTCGTCGGCAGAAAAGTGTACGGCGGTGTCACGCAATATATTCCGATGCGCGTTAACACGGCCGGAGTTATGCCGATCATCTTCGCGCAATCGATCATGTTTATTCCGAGCACGATCCTGACGTTCTTCCCGGACAGCGACTTTGTCGCATCGATCGCGGGATACCTCGAACACACGTCGTTCACGTACTCATTCTTTTATGGTTTGATGATCGTGTTCTTCACCTATTTCTACACTGCCATCGCTTTTAATCCGAAGGACGTGGCAGACAACATGCAGAAGCAGGGGGGATTTATTCCGGGCATACGTCCGGGAAAGCATACGTCGGATTTCATTGATAATATTTTGACGAAAATTACGCTGCCCGGTTCGATTTTTCTCGCCATCATCGCGATACTGCCGGCCTTCATGGTGCGGTTTGGGGTGACGACCAGCTTCGCATCGTTCTTTGGCGGAACCAGCCTGCTCATTATTGTTGGTGTTGCGCTGGATACACTTCAGCAGATCGAATCTCATTTGCTGATGCGTCACTACGACGGGTTCATGAAGAGCGGCAAGATCAAGGGTCGGATCGGCCGGTAATTTTTTTGCGGCGGTGGTGTGGCTGAAATGGTTACGATCAAAACGGAAAAAGAAATCGCCCTTATTCGGGAAAGCTCTAAGATTGTCGCAGACGTCCTGAGGCTGTTGGAGAAACAAATTTATCCTGGGATCGCAACGAAAGAGCTCGATTCGCTTGCGGAAGATTTTATCCGAAGCAGCGGCGGGTTCCCGGCGTTCAAAGGGTACGGAAACGACCGTCACAATCTTTATCCGGCTTCTATCTGTGTTTCAATCGACAACGAAGTCGTGCACGGAATACCGGGTAATCGGGTGTTGAAAGAGGGAGAGATCGTATCGCTCGATGTCGGCGTGTTGAAAGACGGGTTCTTCGGAGACGGGGCGTATACGTTTCCCGTCGGCAAGATCTCTGAAGGGAAGGCGCGGTTGATGAGGGTGACGCAGGAATCGCTCGACAAAGGTGTTGAGCAGGCGATCGAAGGAAATTATCTTCATGATATCTCGCACGCGGTTCAGCACCATGTTGAATCGGCGGGGTTTTCGGTTGTGCGGGACCTGGTGGGACACGGGATCGGGAGAGAATTACACGAAGATCCGCCGGTTCCGAATTACGGCAAAGCGAAGACGGGACTGAAATTGAAGGAAGGAATGACGCTCGCGATCGAACCGATGGTCAATTTCGGAGTGTACAGCGTTCACACAGGCGGCGACGGGTGGACAATTTTGACGGCTGACAATGAGCCGTCTGCACATTTCGAACATACAGTTGTTGTCCGAAAGAACAAAGCAGAAGTTTTAACTCAGTAATCGCAGAGGCAATGGCAAAGCAAGGAGCAATCAAGGTCGACGGAACAATTACTGAAACGTTGCCCAACGCTTCGTTTAAAGTAAAGCTGGATAATGGACACGAAATCCTTGCGCATATTTCAGGCAAAATGCGGATGAATTACATCAAGATTCTGGTGGGTGATAAAGTGACGGTTGAACTTTCGCCGTACGACCTTTCGAAGGGCCGGATCACCTACCGTTACAAATAAGCGAGTACGAGGAAGGAAACGGACAATGAAAGTCAGGGCATCGGTAAAACGGTTGTGCGAAAACTGCAAGATCATCCGGCGCAAAGGCGTTGTGAGAGTGATCTGCAAGAATCCGAAACATAAACAGCGTCAGGGATGATTCCTCGGCGGAACCTCTTCGGATTTGACCAAAGAGTTGTTTAACAAGGAGAACAAAACGTGGCTCGTATAGCTGGAGTCGATTTACCAAAAAACAAACGGTCGGAGATCGGGTTGACGTACATCTACGGCATCGGTCGTACAACCTCACAGAAGATCCTCGCAAAAGCCGGCGTCGACCCGAACAAAAAGATCGGCGACTTGAACGACGACGAAGTGTCGAAGATCCGTACGATCATCCAGGCAGACTACAAGACTGAAGGCGCGATGCGGAGCGAAATGCAGATGAACATCAAGCGTCTCATGGATATCGGGTCGTACCGCGGACTTCGTCACCGGAAGGGATTGCCAGTACGGGGACAGCGGACGAGGACGAATTCCCGCACCAGGAAGGGCAAGCGGAAGACGGTCGCAGGAAAGAAGAAAGTGTTAGCCAAGAAATAATTAATCTCATCCAAAGTATGATCTTTGGCTGAAAGGAGAAAACGTGGCAAAAGAACCGACACAAGCAGCAGGAAAAACCTCAGCGTCATCGGCGGCGCCTGCGGCGAAGAAGAAAAAGAAAATTCACGTTGACGTGAACGGGAAGGCCTTCGTCAAGGCGACGTTCAACAACGTCATTATCACGCTGACTGACATTTACGGCAACACAATTGCATGGTCCTCGGCGGGAAAGAATGGCTTTAAAGGTTCCCGCAAGAACACTCCGTTTGCCGCCCAGGTATCCGCAGAAGCCGCGGCGAAAGAAGCATATGACATGGGACTGCGCAAGGTTGAAGTTTTTGTGAAGGGACCGGGTTCAGGCCGCGAGGCTGCAATTCGTTCGTTGCAAACAGCCGGTTTGGAAGTTTCAATCATCCGCGACATCACGCCGATACCGCACAACGGCTGCCGTCCGCCGAAACGCCGACGCGTGTAAGGATTGACGAAGAGTCTATTTATTCATCACTTATAGGAACTATACATCAATGGCAAGATATATTGACGCCAGTTGCAGGCTGTGCCGGCGGGAACGTCAGAAGCTTTTTCTGAAAGGAACGAAATGCTTCACCGAGAAATGCCCCGTTGAACGGCGAAATTTTCCGCCCGGGCCTCACGGGCAATCGCGAAGACAAAAAGTCTCCGAATACGGGCTACAGCTTCGGGAGAAACAAAAGATCCGAAGGATGTACGGACTCCTTGAAACGCAATTCAGAAATTATTTTGAAAAGTCGCTGCGTCAGACAGGCAAAACGGCAGAAATCCTTGTCAAGACGCTGGAACGACGGTTTGACAACGTCGTCTACCGAATGGGCTTTGCCCCTTCGCGAAAGACGGCGCGGCAGCTGATCATCCACGGCCATTTTTCCATCAACAACAAACCGGTCGACATACCGTCGTTTCTGATGAGAGCGGGCGACGTGATCAGCGTGAACGAGCGGAGCAAGAAGCTGGAAGTCATTCACAGCTCCATGAAGCGAATGAAAGACAGCTCGATGCTCCCATGGCTCAGTCTGGACAAAGCGAATCTCAACGGAACATTCCTTCAAATTCCGGAGCGAACCGACATTCCTTTGCCCGCAAACGAACAACTCGTCGTCGAGTTGTATTCAAAGTAATTGATTTTTTCACAACAACTTAAAACGTGTGAAAGTGAGTGAATCTCATGAGTCTTGTAAACTTTCAAATGCCTGAAGGAATTGTGCTGGATGAAGCAAATCATTCTACCACGTTTGGCAAATTTATTGTACAACCGTTAGAGAAGGGTTTTGGGGTCACGATCGGCAATGCGTTCCGGCGAGTGCTTCTATCATCGCTGCCGGGCTACGCGATCACTGCAATACGCATCGAAGGGATCGTTCACGAATTTTCCACCCTCCCCGGGCTTGTCGAGGATGTCTCCGACATGATCCTGAATCTCAAGGAAGTCCGCTTGAAGGCGACGAACAAAAAAGTCGGTAAAGTCATGGTCCACCTGAAGGGACCCGGAAAATTCAAAGCCGGCGATATCCAAAAAGCGAGCGCTGAAGTTGAGATCTTGAATCCCGAACATCATATCGCCACGCTGAACAAAGATGCCGATTTCGAAATCGAACTTCGCATCGGGCGCGGCAAAGGATACGTGACGTCGGAAGAGAACAAATTACCCGACCAGACGCTTGGCGTCATCGCGATCGATTCGATCTTCACCCCGATCAAGAATGTCCGCTACTTCGTCGAACCGACCCGCGTCGGCCAGCAGACAGACTACGAAAAACTGATCCTGGAAATTGAAACAGACGGCTCGATCGTGCCGGAAGAGGGGTTGACGTACGCAGGAAAAGTGCTGCGCGAGCACATTCAACTCTTCACGAATTTCGATTCCGAGCCCGAGGCAGAAAAGGAAGAGGTAGAGGAGGATGCCGAAGTTGCGCGCATCCGGAAAGTTCTCAAGACGAGCGTGGACGATCTTGAACTGTCGGTTCGGTCTCACAATTGTCTCCGTGCGGCGGACATCAAGACGATCGCCGACCTCGTGCGGCGCGAAGAAGCCGAGCTGCTGAAATTCCGCAACTTCGGCCGGAAATCCCTCGCCGAACTCTCGGCAATCATCGAGGAAGAAGGATTGACATTCGGTATGGATGTCGACAAGTATTTAAAGGACAGCGAATAACCAAAGGATAACGCAATGATTCACGGCAGAGCTGGTCGAAAACTTAAACGGACATCAAGCCATCGCAGAGCTATGTTCAGCGCTCTTTCGACGTCGCTGTTCCGGCATAAAAAGATACGCACGACCCTTGCGAAGGCGAAGGAAATGCGGATGGTTGTTGAAAAAATTATTTCACGCGCAAAACGCACGGCGGCAAAGGAAGCGGCGGGCGGACCGAAAGACGTTCACGCTCGGCGCGAAGTCGCCCGGTTCATCCACGATAAGGACGTCGTCAAGCTGCTGTTCAGCGAGATCGCCCTCAAAGTCGGACAACGCCCCGGCGGGTATACGCGCGTGGTAAAATTAGGCCGGCGGTTCGGCGATGCGGCGGAAGTTGCCGTGCTCGAGCTGGTCGATTACAACACCGGCAAAGAAGAAACGAAACCGGCGGTGAAGCCGAAGCGTGCGCGACGGTCTCCACGGAAGAAAACCGAAACTGCCCCAACTCCGGCCGCGACAACGGCTCCGGATTCCCAGCCAACCGTTACGAAAACGACCGAGAAGGAAGCAACGTAGCAAACAAAGGATAGCATGACCATCCTTTGCTCTTTTGGTACGTGTTCCACGATGTTCCATCATGAAGAGGGTGTGAGGTATGAAAATTGTCACGGTAGAATTTGTTGTCGGCGTCGCAAACCTGAAACAACTCCCCAAAGATAATTTCCCCGAAATCGTATTTATCGGCAGATCCAACGTAGGTAAATCTTCTTTGCTGAACAAGCTCTGCAACAGAAAAGGGCTTGCCCGTATCAGCTCGACTCCCGGCAAGACCCGTGAGCTGAACTATTACCTCGTGAACAAAGAGATGTACTTCATTGATTTGCCCGGTTACGGCTACGCAAAAGTTGCCGAGCAAGTGAAAGCGGGCTGGACCTCGCTCATTGAGTCGTTTTTCCACGACCGAAGGCAGATCGCCCTCGGCGTTCAGATCGTCGATGCCCGCCTGGGTCCCACCGAGCTCGACACTACGATGATGGGCTGGCTGGATTTCTACGACGTTCCGTTCGTCCTCGTGCTCACGAAAGCGGACAAGATCCCGTTCAACAAACTGCAGACTCAAATGAAAAACGTGCAGGACCGGCTTGCCAAGTATGCGCACCTTTCTTCTGTTCTTCAATTCTCGGCGGTTACCGGGGACGGGCGCAGCGATCTCCTGAATACGATCGAATCGTTTGTGAACGCAAAAGAGATCTCCTCGTCCAAAGATTACATCCCCTCGGCGGTCGCGTAAGCACTGGCACCAAGATTTCGAACACCACGTGCATGTACCTTACCACATTATTTGACCACCTCCCGACATTTTCAATAAGGTGTTCTGCATCTTCCGTAACGCCGTTACGCTCCCGTATTTCTTGATTCTCACGCACATTTGCAGTACTTTTGTAGAGCTTCTTAATCAAATCTTTTATCCGACCACGAAAAAATCAACACGAAAGATGCGGCTATGAAAAAAAGATTATTTACCCCCGGACCGACTCCGGTTCCAGAACACGTCATGCTCACGATGGCGGAGCCGATCATTCATCATCGCAACCCTGAGTTCAACGAAGTCCTGACGCGCGTCAATCAAAATTTGAAGTACTTGTTCCAGACGGAGCAGCCGGTCCTCACGCTGACCAGCTCCGGCACCGGAGGAGTCGAGTCGACGTTTGTCAGCTTGTTTTCTCCGGGCGACACGGTCATTTCGTGCAACGGAGGAAAGTTCGGCGAGAGGTGGGTGAAGATGCCGAAAGCGTACGGCCTCAATGTTATAGAGATCAAAGTAGAATGGGGAAAGGCGCCTACAGCCGAGCAAATTCTCGGCGCTCTGAAGGCGCATCCGAACGCCAAGGCCGTCTATCTGACGCATAGCGAAACGTCCACCGGTACGGCAACCGACGTGAAGGCGCTGTCGAAACTGATACGCGATAATTCCACCGCGCTCGTGTGTGTGGACGGCATCACCGCGGTCGGGGCTCACGAAATGCGCTTCGATGAATGGGGACTCGACGTCTGTGTGACCGGTTCGCAAAAAGGCCTCATGATCCCACCGGGGCTTGCTTTCGTTGCGCTAAGCAAACGGGCCATCGCTGCGATGGAAACCTCCACGCTCCCGAAATTCTATTTTGACCTCCGTAAAGCGCTCAAATCCTACGAAAAGAACGATACGCCGTGGACCCCTGCGGTATCGCTTGTGATCGGTGTCGACGCGGCGCTGGAAATGCTGAAGGCAGAAGGGATCGAGAATATCTGGCGGCGTCATGAGCGGCTGGCAACAGCCATCCGCGCCGGAGTCGTTGCGCTCGGACTGAAGTTGTTCTCAGAATTTCCTTCCTTCGCCGTAACCCCCGTATGGCTTCCCGAAGGAATGGACTGGAAGGTGTTCAACAAGACTCTTAAATCGAAATACGGAATAACGATCGCCGGAGGCCAGGACGACTTTGCGGGAAAGATCTTCCGCATCTCTCATCTCGGCTACTACGATGAACTTGACATGGTCACGATGATTTCTGCGCTCGAACTGACGCTGAAGGAGTGCGGATACAAGTTCCAACTCGGCGCCGGAGTTCAGGCTGTTCTGAAATCGTTCGCACAATGATGTTGCTTCACGGAAGATGATTCCGCCACACTGTTCGTTCACGCTGTAGATCAGTTGACCGTCTCCCCGTTCTTTCCAGCGGGGAGGCGGATGTATCGTCAACTCACATTGATTCTCTTACCATTGAAAGCCACTGCCATGAAAATTCTCATCAGCGACCCCATTGAACAATCATGCGTTGATATTCTGACGCGTGAAGGATTCCAGGTCGATCAAAAACCTGGTATCTCTCCGGAAGAAATCAAAAAAATCATCCCCGACTATGCAGCTCTTATTGTCCGCAGCGGAACGAAAGTCACTGCCGACATTATCGAGGAAGCTCATGCAATGAAGGTCATCGGACGGGCGGGGGCGGGCGTCGACAATATCGACGTCCAGGCGGCTTCTCGGCGCGGCATCATCGTGATGAATACGCCGGGCGGAAATACCGTTTCCACCGCCGAGCATACTGTATCGATGATGCTCTCTCTCGCCCGAAATATCCCGCAGGCGTACATGAGCCTCGTGAACGGCAAATGGGACAGGAAAAAATATATGGGAACGGAAGTGATGGGGAAAACACTCGGCATCGTTGGGATGGGAAAAATCGGCAAAGAAGTTGCATCGAGGTGCCTTGCGTTCGGGATGACAGTCATCGGGTTTGACCCCATTCTTGCGAACGACGTTGCATCGAAGCTCGGCTTCGAGATGGTGTCGCTCGACGAAATCTACCGCCGGTCGGATTTCATTACGGTGCACACGCCGCTCAACGACGAGACGCGTGGATTGCTGAACGAAAAAACTTTTGCGAAATGCAAGAAAGGCGTTCGGGTTATCAATTGCGCCCGCGGAGGGATCATCGATGAAACGGACCTTCTCAACGCCTTGAACAGCGGCCAGGTTGCCGGCGCAGCGCTCGACGTTTTTGTGGAAGAGCCGCCGAAGGGAAATCCGTTGCTGCAGCATCCGCGCCTGATCGCGACGCCGCATCTCGGCGCTTCGACGGAGGAAGCGCAGGAGAAAGTAGCCATCCAGATCGCGGAACAACTTGCCGACGCGCTGCATGACCGGGGGATCTCGGGAGCAGTCAATGCGGTCGCGCTCCAATCGGGAATTCCGACCGAGATAAAGCCGTATCTTGCTCTTGCGGAAAAGATGGGAAGTCTTCAGGCACAGATAATGAAAGGAAAACTGAAGGATATTACCATCGAAACGAGGGGGGAACTGCTGCAGAAGCATGTTGAGCTGCTGACAACCGGCGTTTTGAAGGGATTTTTTTCGAAGCTCATGAGCCAGCCGGTGAATTACATTAACGCTCCCATCCTTGCGCAATCGACGGGCATCCGGGTGAGCGAGAAGAAGGAGCGCGACAGCGAGAATTACAACCAATTGCTGACGGTAGAATATTCGACCGACCAAGAAGAGCGGTCATTCGCCGGAACGGTCTTTGGGACGACCAAACCGCGCATTGTGCGAATCGACGCATTCTATTTTGAGGTGAATCCCGAGGGTATTCTTTTGTTCTATACTAACACCGACAAGCCGGGCATGCTGGCTCATGTTGGGTCGATCCTGGCAGCGGAAAAAGTCAACATTGCGGGGCTATCGCTCGGGCGTACCGGCGTGGGAGAGAAAGCCTTGGTCGTTGTCAGCGTCGATAGTTCGATACCGGAAAAGATGCTCCAGCAAATCCGCTCTCTTGACGGCATTTTTGACGCCAAGGTGGTGTCGCTCTAAATAAATGAATGAACACTTGACTAATATGCCGGGAATATATACCTTAGGCGAATTCAAGCAGTAAAAATAGGGGGAAAAAGAAGCCTTTGTCAGATGTGGGAAGGGGTATTTTATTTAGGCTTAACCCCTGAAAAACTTGACAAATCGTTATCTGGGTAGTAAATTAACACAACAAAAAAATAACATATACGAAATAATAGAGAAAAAGTTTCACGCTGCCGCCGATGCCTCCGGCGGCTAAATGTCCTAGTTGTTCATCCATTCTTTTGAGATTATATCATAGGTGGTTGTTGAATTGAATGCTACCTTTTCTAACAACGTTGTCTTTCTCTCCGACCTACGTTCTGCCCTTTACATCGCAGCCAGAGTCGTTCTATATCTCATCGATGATATAATCCGATTGATCGTTCACTATTGAAATATCCCCTTCGCAATTCTAACTCATGGATTTTGAGACAGACAGCTATCAGGAAGATCTTACTTTTGTCATTGCAAAGAGAATATTTGCTAGAATTTTAATTCACTGCTCTTGAAAGATACATGCAAGAGCGTCAAATTAAGATGTCCCCAATCACAAAACAAAGGAGAATAAACATGCGACGGGAGTGCTACAGAACTCTACTCGTTGCCTTTCTACTCTTTCCGACGGCAGTCCTTATGGCCTCGAGCGGAAAGATTACAGGAAAGGTGACCGATCACGAAACGGGCGAAGCGCTTGTCGGAGCCACGGTGAGAGTGGAAGGCACATCATTTGGTGCTACTACCGACGCCAATGGTGTCTTTAGTATTGCGAATATTAATACAGGTACGTATACATTAATATCGTCTTACATTGGCTACCAGCAGATCACGATTTCCAACGTTGAGGTCCATGAAGGACTGATCGCGGAAGTCAAATTTGCGCTTCCCGCAGAAGGCGTGAAAGTTGGAACAGTTGTGATTGTGGCCCAAAGACCTCTCCTTGAAAAATCTGCAACGAACGAAGTTCGGATCCTCAACGGCGATTACTTGAGCGCGATACCGATTCGCAACGTGACGGAAGCCGCGTCACTGCAGCCGGGCGTCGTCTTGAGAAATAATCTTGTTTACGTGAGAGGTAGCCGAGCCGATGAAACAGGCTTCGCGCTTGAAGGAGTCAATGTGACGGACGTCTATAACGGCGGACGCGGCGTGACGATCTCACCTGACGCTGTCGATCAAATCGAAGTTCAAACCGGAGGATATCCGGCCGAGTTCGGCGGAGCGAACGGCGGTATCGTGAGCACGCAGCTTCGCACCGGCGGAGAAAAAATGAAACTGTCTCTCCGTGCAGAAACGGATAATTATACAAAACAGGGAAAAGAAGCTCTCGGCGGTTACTCGTATGGATATTCCGATTATGTCGGTTCCATAAGCGGACCGGTTGTTTCCGATAAGGTACGATTTTTCGGAACCGTAGAGAACCAGTTCTACCGAGACCCGGGATCGTTTGTCGCGGCGAGCCAAAGCGGCCAGAACGCCACGACAGGGGCGGGGACAAATGCCGGTTATGCAAACCCAAGATTCTGGAACGGGTTTAATTATTCGGGATTGGTTACAGCGCCTCAGTACACCGCCGCGCATCCGAATAATGCGCTTGCTGACACACTCAACCTGAACTACCAGCCGGGCAACCTCCTTGGCGGCCAGCTTGACCAGTATTCGTACACCGGCACGCTGCTCTTTGACCTTGGAAATATTCAACTGCGAACCTCGGGAGCGTATACGGATGTCTTCTCCCAGAACCCCGCGGGTCTCGCATCGATCTTCGATACTCAACGACTGCCTGTGAATTCCTATCAAAACGGGTTCGGCAACGTCAAGTTGACGCAGTTCTTTAATCCAAAAACCTATTACGAACTCAACGTAAACTACTTCAGGAACTTTTACAAAACAGGCTGGGATCCCGCATTGAAGGGAAATTTTGCGGCATACGGCGACACGATCTCCAATCCGCAGTTCGCCAGCGGTGCGGCACAGCTCACGAACTTAGCATGGAACGTCTTTGGTCCGGCGAGCGGCGGCGGCGTTTCGATCAACCAGCCGGGGACCCTTCTTGCAACAGCTCCTGGGATAACCTCAGAGACATCGATGGGCGGTCGCTTGGACTTTTCTAAAGAGTTCGACAATCAATCGTTGAAGTTTGGAGGTGAATACACGTATTACACCATCCGCCACTTTGGCGGTCAGGATGTTTTGAATATGTATAGTGTCCTGCAGAATACGGGGCTGACGGAAGCGCAGAAACAAGCCACGCTCAGAGCAAGCGGCTCCAATAATTACGGATACGATGTATACGGTAATCCGATAGACAATGATGTCTTGAATGGAACTACCGTAGTGGATTTTGGGCCGCCGCATCCGGTTAATGGAGCAGTGTATGTTCAGGACAAGATCGAACTATCAGACATTAACCTTAATTTTGGCTTGAGGTACGATTATATTAATCCCGACAGCAGGGCCTTCGTTGATCCTGCAGGCATCAACTTCAATGATAATCTCAACGTCATCGCGACGTCCTCTATGAAGAAGACGCCCGTTACGCAGCAGGTGAGCCCGCGTATTGGTGCATCGTTCCCCGTCAGTGACATGACAGTGTTCCATGCCCAGTATGGTAAGTTCATCCAGGAGTCCGAACTGATCGACTCTTACGGCGGAATGGGACTGATTTACAATATTCTGCACGGAGGAAATTACTATCAGACTCCGGTTGGATTTGGCTTGCAGCCGGAACGAACAACCCAATATGAAATCGGATTCTCGCAGCAAATTGGCGATAACGCATCATTCGATGTCACAACATTCTATAAAGATATTTCGGATCAGATCCAATTCCGCCTGATTTTACCCGACGGAACGGTTCCGACCGATCGAAGCTACTACACGCTTGTGAACGGCGATTTCGCGACGAGCAAGGGAGTCGAGTTTAAGATTACCCTCCGCCGCACGAATCGTGTGGAAGCCCAGTTGAACTACACGTTTTCAAGCGCTGAAGGAACAGGCTCGGGTGCAAACAGTTCTGCTGGAGGAGCTTCCGATCAGCACGGTTATACGGCCAACATACCTTTCCCGACTTCCTTTAGACAGGAAAACACGGGAAGCCTGAACATCGATTACCGCTTTGCAAAAAATGACGGCGGTGCGATACTCCAGCGTTCCGGAATCAATTTGCTGATGCAGTTCGGCAGCGGTTATCCATATACTCTGGAAAACATATCGCAGAATAACATCGGCGATGCCAGGTTCCAGATACCGTTGGAACCGATCGGATATTCGTCAACCCCCTGGACACTGGAACTTGACCTTCGCGTGGACAAGACAGTGACATTCGGCTCATTGGATGCTATGTTCTATATCTATGTGCAGAACCTCCTCAATGCACGGAATGCAGACAACGTATACCCCAGGACAGGCGACCCGGGAAACGACGGCTGGTTGGGCACGACACAGGGACAGGCTTATGCCGCTGCACAGTCTAATCCATCCCTCTATCAATCTGTCTATAACAGCGCCTATAACGGCACAAATGCCAACAACTATTTGACGCCCCGGCAAATCAGATTCGGAGTTCAAATTGAATATTAAGCAGAATACGAAAACCCAGGAGGAATATAATATGGTCCGCAAAGAATTTCTTAGCGCGCTTGCCACAACACTTCTTCTTGCGGCTTGGCTTGTGTCACCAGTGGCGCAAGCTGAGAACCGTGCGACGAAGGACGGTAGCAAGACGCTGCACAAGGTACAAACCAGCAGCTTCTACAGTCCGATGGATATCAATAACGTTTTCAATTACTACTCGAATGCTGGAGACGGATCCTTCAACCCGAACACAACGAGCAATGAGGGGTTTGAATTTCCGATCGGCCAGCAGGACGGAACCTGTTTATTTGAAGACGGTCTTGTCTGGACAACATACAAGAATGACACTCTGTACTGCGGCGGTTCGACGTATAATCACGGCTTACAGGCCGGCAGGATCATTACACCGGGAACACCGGGGACTCCGGGAGTTGCCGATGATCCGGGCAGTACGGCGAATAGAATCTATCGAGTGCGGCCGGATATAAAACCCACTACCAATGCAGATTCAATAACTGCTGAGACGAACCTGCTGCAAACAAGCGAAGTGGGATTCATCAATCAATTCCAGAGCACCAGCGCCTCCGTTCTTCTGCAAAAATACTGGGACGACTGGAATCAATGGCCGGCAGCTCAGGGCGCGCCGTACACCGATGTGAACCACGACGGCGTGTATGAAGCCAACATCGACATCCCGGGATTCCCGGGCTCCGACCAGACCCAATGGATGGTTATGAACGATCTGAATCCAGCGCTGACCCAGGCTTTGTATTCTTCAAATCCTGTCGGGATCGAAGTGCAGCGCACGATTTGGGCATACAATCGTCCGGGAGCCTTGGGCAATACGATCTTTCTGAGTTATAAATTCATCAACAAAAGCGGATATCCGTTAGACACGATGTATGTTGCGCAGTGGTGCGACCCTGATCTTGGATTCGCAGGAGATGACGCCACTGGTTGCGATACGACGCTCAGTCTTGGATATGTGTACAACGGTGTGCCGAGAGATGCAAACTTTGCCAATATTAACTTGGCGCCTCCGTCGGCAGGATTCGATTTCTTCCAGGGCCCGAAAGTTCTGGGCGCGGCGACAGATACTGCGATCTTTAACCTGAAGAAAATCGGTGGATTTAAGAATTTGCCGATGACAGCATTCACTTTCTTTATCAACGGCAATGCGACATTCGGAGATCCGAACCTTGCTTCGAACGGTCCTGATGGTACGCCGCAGTGGTACAACCTTATGAGGGGCCGTGTAAGTACAACGGGATTGCCGTTCCCCGAATCGGTGACGGGCGGTACGAAGTTCTGCTATCCTGGCGACCCGGTTACCGGGGTAGGCCCCACCTATATCGGGCCGGCCAGAGTTTCTCCTCCGGCTGACGTCCGAATGGCCCTGTGCTCCGGACCGTTCTCGATGGCTGCTGGAGATACGCAGGAGGTTGTGGTAGCAGCATTGGCCGCAGAAGGAAGTGATAACATATCAAGCGTCTCGCTTCTTAAATACAACGACCAGCTGGCTCAGACCGCATACAACTTCTTCTTCAATTTACCGAACGCACCGCCGGCACCGAACGTAAAAGTGGCTCAGCTTGACGGCCAGATCGCTCTCAGCTGGGGCGACCCGGTTACCAACGCGGCAGAAGAAAGTTTCGTGGACAAGGGATACACGTTTCAGGGATACAATGTGTATCAGCTTCCCGCGAATTCACCCAATGGTGCAAAGCGTCTTGCTACCTACGACATTGCGACGAGCCAGGGGATTATAACCGACCTGACGTTCGATCCGTCGACGGGATTCGTTATTACAAAACCCGTTCAATTCGGAAGCAGACAGGGCGTCCAGCATTCTATTACTATCTCGCAAGATGCGTTTACAGGCGGCAACATTGTTAACGACCGTGACTACTATTTTGTCGTGACCGCGTACAGCTACAACGGAAACAACGTCGAACCGAACAACCTTGAAAGCCCCATCTCCGGCCATATCCAGGATGTGCGAGCGCAAAAACTGGCGCCGGGCGTGACCGCTGCACCAACAGGAGCGTATTCAAAGGTTGTTCATACCGGGACCTCAAATGGGGCTGTGACCGTGAATGTTGTTAATCCGCCCCTCGTCACCGGTGATCAATACCAGGTCTCATTCCATGCCGAGCAGTATTCATTAGGCTCAAACGGCGTGTGGACTGACGTTACTCCGCCGGCTGCTAAGAGAAAAGGATTGAACAAGGCTGATACTCTTACCGGTTCAAGTCTTTCTGCTACAGGCGTATGGACTGACTTAGCCAGGACTGGTTTTGTAATCCATAATCTCGTAAGCGTTGTTTCGGTCGACCAAGATTTCTGCGACGGAATTCAAATTAAATTCCCGGCAGGTCTTGTGATCGATTCAATATTTGCGCCAACCAGTTTGAATGACGGTAGTGCTATTAGTTATACGTATAATAGCGGAACAAACACCGTTACATACGGCAGCATGACCGGCCATAGCGCAAATGGTCTGTTTGCCGGAGGTGAGGATATCGCCGTCCTATCGCATGGCTTACCAACGCTGCCTCTCGCAATGACGTATACGATGCATGATGACGGATTCGGCGGCGGCCCGATCGATGTTACCGGCAGCGATACATTGACCTCGATCGCAACTCAATTGATTACGCAAGATCAATGGAACCTCACCGATCTGACGACCGGAAATATTGTGCTCAAGAATCAGACAATTTACGGCGGCGTTGATATCTACGATCAATCCACGTATATCAAGGCAAACGGCTTTTACGGCCCCGGTGGTTCGTCCGGCACGATTGGTCATAACGTCGGAGTGAATCCAATTGACGTTAATGGTATCCAGGTGTCGGTTACCGGCAGCTTTGATCCGCCAATTAAGTTCAACAAGCTTACACTTTTACCGGCAAACAGCCCCAGCACGCTTACGAGCAACAGCAGCACAACGGATATTGATATTCAGAATTACACAATATTCGGCGGTACAATTTCTAGTAAAGCCATCGATAACTTCGGAGTTGGCACAAATGCATTGAGCGAACTTCAAAAAGGTTATGAACTGCGGTTTACCGGCGTTTGGGATTCAATGACGGTGGGCGCTCAAACTGTCCACTATGTAAAAAGCGGCGGTCAGATAGCGACGTGCTTCAGAATGGACACCCACGCTCATTTGGCCAACAACCCTCTAAACCCGAATCCGGGCGTTGCTGCACCATTCTTAGTTAGGATTCCTTTTGAGGTTTGGTCTATTGATGATCACAGACAGGTGAACCTTACGTACAGGGATCGAGTACGCACCGGTGCTGAAAATCCGTTCTATACCTGGAACTTGAGCAATAGAACCTACGCTATCGTTGTCAATTCGGCGTACGATTCAACGCAGGTGATACAGGTAGACGGCGGACCGGATGCACACAATGCAGCTGCAACGTGGGTGCTTGTAATATACGGCTTGAACTATAATATGGCATTCACCGGCGCAAATTATGATAAGATTGATGTCTTGTATCCGAAACCTCTCGTCATCGGTACGGATCTGTTTACCTTTACTGTACCAAGTGTAATCTATTCAGCCTCCTTGGCGAAACAGGATATTTCTCAAATCAATGTTTTCCCGAATCCATACTTTGGGTTTAACAGACTCGAAGCGAGCAAATATGACCGATGGGTTCGGTTCACGCACTTACCTTCGAGTGCAACGATTCGAATTTTCAATCTCGCGGGTATTCTCGTCCGTACAATTGTGAAGAACGATCTTACGCAATTCTCGGATTGGGATCTGCTGAATCAAAATAAACTGCCGGTCGCTGCAGGAATGTATATTGCCTACATCGACTGCGGAAGTTTGGGGACGAAGACGCTGAAGTTCGCGATCATCCCGGAACAGCAGTTCTTAGACCATTATTGAGAAACCTAAGGAGCGAAAATGAAAACATTGCTATTTGAAAAATTAAAACTGGAAGGAGATATTCAATGAATATCACATTAAAGCGCTTAGCGGGCATTGTCATGCTGAGCACCTTGCTGATCATATCTGCGTTTGCAGGCAATACAAACCGCACCGGGACGGCAGGCGCGCAGGAACTCTTAATTCCTACCGGTGCGAGCGGAATAGCCCTTGCGGGAAGCGATGTCGCATTTGTGTCGGGCCCCGATGCGATCTTCTGGAATCCCGCGGGTCTAGCCCGAGGCGGTTTCGGTACCGAAGCATCCTTCTCGCATGAGTCCTATCTTGCGGGCATCGGAATCGATTATGGTGCAGTCGCAGCAACATTCGGCACCGTCGGGACATTTGCCGCTTCGTTCAAGTCGATCGCATTCGGCAATATTCCTGTGACGACCGAGGACAATCCTGATGGAACGGGCGCAACGTATTCGCCGACGTTTATGACCGCGGCGTTGACATATTCGAAGATCCTCAGCGACAGGATCTCGGTCGGTGCAAATTTCAATTTCGTCAACGAGACGATCATGAGCACTACGGCATCAGGGTTCGCCCTCGATGCCGGCGTGCAGTACAATGGTCTTATCATTCCGGAGTTGAAATTGGGCGTCGCGATCAAAAACCTCGGTCCGAATATGACATTCTCCGGCTCTAATCTGCTTCGCCAGGGAACAACAGTCGGAGACATTCGCGGCACACAGTGGTACGATGTCCAGGCGGCTTCCTTCGAACTTCCTTCGCAAATGGACGTTGCGCTGGCCTACGACAAGAAACTGGGTGAAACGAATGACGTGACCGTTTACGGCACTTTCGAGAACAATAACTACAGTTCGGATGTCTATAAGTTCGGTCTGCAATACTCGTTCAATAATATGCTTTTCCTTCGAGGCGGATACAACTACGCACCGAACGCCCCGAAAGACCAGACCGGGCAAACCTCCGAGATCTACGACTATACGTTTGGAGCCGGAATCAACTACAACTTGGGTGAATTGAATTTCACGCTTGATTACGCCTACGAACATGTTCTCCTCCTCACCTCGATCAACGTGTTTACTGTGAGGCTTGGTTTTTAAGGAATAAATACTGCATTGTATAAAAAGGTTGCCCGCGTTCTTCGGGCGACCTTTTTTATTTTGCAAGTGCATGATGTCCGCACTCTGCAGCCACTCGCAATCATACCGGTATACGAATGTCATTCACACGTTCACTTCTGTTTCTCTTGGTCTTCGGGGCCGCAGCATATTCACAGCCGTCTCCGTATTTTTCCCGGAACGGAGCGCGTACATCTGCTCAACTGCTCAGGGAGATAAAAGACCCTGCCGTTTACCTTGTCATTGCAGCGGCTCCGGGTTTTGAGGACCGCGCGTCGATAGCGAATTTCAGGGTTGGGGGCGGAGCCACCGTTGCGGTTGCCTACGTTACTAATGGAGAAGATATCCCCAGCGATTTGGACGGAGAAATGTTTTACCAGCTTGCTTCACGCAGAAAAGAGGAAGCCTATCGCGCTCTCTCCTACCTCGGGGCACAATCGTATTTTCTCAACGTTCCCGTGAACGAATTTTCCACCGGAATGAATTGCTTCCATCCGACTGCCGAGTTCACGAATGTCTTGAAGGACCGTCTTGACAGTGTTATCGCTCAGCTCAAACCCGATGTTATTGTCCTGGATCGGGATCCGCTGTCGGAAAACAAGGAATCGGAACGAACCCTCTATCTCAAACGTCTGATTCTTGACGATCTCCGCGACAAGAAGAGGGCTTCATTGCAAAGCGTGAACCGATTTTTCGTTGAGTCCCGCGGCGCTGCACATTCCGTCGCCCTCCCCGTTGAACAGAGAGATTCGGTTTGGTCCGAGAGCTGCATCCAGATGGCGCAGAAGGCGGCAGGATCTTACGCAAGCCTGCGCTTCCAGATTCCATTATGGAATACGTACAGCCGGCATCGGTATGTACAGGCTTTTCCCGAGGACGCGAAATCGTCGTATCCTTTGGATAAGGGCCTTCCTCTCATCGGCAAGAAGTTAAAAACACTCTTGCCGGCGATCAACTCCGTGTTTTCGATCGAGAAGTTTTCAAACCGGAAAAAGCGGCTTGCGATGCTCCGCCGCGTGATCGCACTGGTCGACTCATTCATTCAAAGCCAGGCCGCGCTGCTGGAACCTATCGATGTACGAGTGCTATCTTCCTGGAAACTTCATCTTGAAAACCTTCGCTGCGAAGTTTTAGGTGTTTCGATCCATTACAGCGTCAGCGATACGGTTGTCACTCCGGTACAGCTCTTTTTCCTGAGATTCGGTGCATTCGATCCGGCGTTTGCCGGCGGCAAGACGCAAATAGTCTTTCCGGGAGTTATCCAGAAACAGTGGATCGTCAACGAAGCGCAGGAGAGTTTTTACTCGTTGAACGACAGTGCACAGTTCAGGATCCTTACTCCGAAGGGTATCAGCCTGAATTCAACTGAAACACCGCTAGGGTTCGGAGCCATGCAGGTCAGGACGCCGATGGTCTTTATCGTGACCCATCGGGATGCAGATCCAGCCCGGAATTTTATGTACAGGGAAGAAGTACCGCTCATCATTGCCCCGTACCGATCGGCCGAAATCCTGTCCCCCAAGGTGATGATGTACCGGGACACAGTTGTAAGTGTTCGGTTCAAAAGCAATGTCCGTGATGGGTCGAAGGGAGCGCTCCACATCGATGATGTGGTCGTATCGTCGCCCGAAAGAAAGTTGGATATGCCGGGAAAAAATTTTGTTGGAATCGATTTACTTCATCTCTATTGGAAAGACACAGTTCTAACTTCTCCTCACCAGGTCATGATATGGGCGGGCAAGGGAAATTCCGCGGGAAGTTTTACGGTTCAACCGTTGAACGTAAAAACGACGACGAGCAAGAAAATCGGATTGTTCTCTGCGCTGAAGAAGAGCCCCGTACAGATCGCAGTTCGCCGGCTCAGTGACGCTATATCGCTGCTGGATACGGCGAACATCACCCCGTCAGCCTTGTCCGATCTATCCGTGATGGTCATCGATCAGTTCTCGCTTGACGCCTTCGCCGGTGCGGGCCGTCAACTGGAGTTCGTGGAACGGTGGGTCAAGCAGGGCGGCCGGTTGATCATTCTTCCCCAGCATGGAACGGTTCCCAAAAACCCTTTCCTGGGCGATGACATTTCGTTCGCCGATTTCTCCGTCGGTGATTGTGGGGAGAGGCTTTCGATCGATTCGACCAACGCTATGTTGTATGCGCCAAATAAAATTGATTTGAGCCGCTTCACCGAAACGCCGTTTCCAATCTCGTACGTCGAGCTGGCGGTGCAACAGAGGGGGGAGTCAAAAGTTTTGATGACGGCCGGATCCCGCGCTCTCTTGGACGAAAGGCATCTTGACAAGGGGAGGATCATTTATTGTGCGCTGAATCTTTATCCGCGGCTGCTCGACCTCCAGAGCGCTTCGTACGCATTGCTCGCCAATCTTATCAGCACAGGTACTGGACTATGACCGATCGCAATAAAGATGTATTAACAACGGGTAACGTATGAATCCGTCGCTTATTATTCTTTCGCTCATCGTGGCTGTCTTTCCCCTGGGCAGCCCACCCCATCCGTCGGGGCGGGAAACCGATTCCAGTTCCGCGACCCCGGCAGCAGATTCGGCGGCTGTGTCGTTGGAGGGCGTTGTGGTCGATGTGACATTCGGCAGCTTTGTGAATGCTGCTTCATTTTCTGCAGCCTCTGACGGCGGTTTGTTTGTGCTTGACGAAGGGAATAACACGCTGGCAGAGTTTGCGCCGGACGGCTCAACCGTGAAGACGATCGGCGGCAAAGGGTGGGGCAACTTCGAGTTCGACCAGCCTGCGGGGGTTTGTGCATCGTTTCCGTTGAACATATGCGTGGCTGACTATAACAACCGCCGAATACAGGAGTTCGACCGAAAACTGAATTATGTTCAGTCTATTACCGATCAGAATTTGCCGTCATCATACAGCGGGGAATTTTATCCCAAGGCGTGCGGCCTCTCGACGCAGGGAGAGCTGTTCGTTCTTGAAACGCAGGGAAAGCGCGTCCTGAAATTCGACCAAAAGCAAAACTTCCAAATGGAGTTCGGATCATACACGGCGGGAGAAGGGGCATTGTCCGATCCGCACGATCTTATGGTGACTTCTTCGGACCGGGTTATTGTTCTCGATGCACATCGCGTGGTTACTTTTGATATTTTTGGCAACTATCTCAGTTCTTTTTCACTGCTGACATCCGAAAATCCGAAAGCGATCAGCAGCACACAGGATGAAATCGTCGTCAGCTTTCCATCATCGATCAAAGTATTTTCATCGGACGGAAGGCCTGAATTCCAGGTATCTTCCCTATCGGTGATAGGACTCCCCGCGCACAGCGAGTTCCGCAGCGCACTCCTTCTCCCAGCTCCCAAGAATGCGGATTCTCTTAGAATCGTTATCCTCACCAGTCACGAAGTCGTGATCGTGCGGAAGGGCTCTTGAGCTGTGCCAAAAGTGTATCCGAAGACGGGTGGCCGGAAATCGTACCGGATCAACCTTCAATGAGGGAATTTCCGGCATGGAAATCATTAATGTACCAGGTGCCTCTGTAGGCGGGTTGTTTTTTAAAAAAAAATCCCGTATTATTTTCTCATTGAATACCGTTTGCCAGGGGGGTAGACGGATTTTTATCACACTAAATCATAAGAGGGGGTTATATGTCAAAAAGCCTGAATAAAGCGCAGCTCATCGGGAATTTGGGGAAGGATCCCGAACTGAAGTACACGAGTGCCGGCGTTGCCGTCGCGACGTTTTCAATTGCTACGAGTGATTCCTGGAAAGACCAGGAAGGAAACACCCAGGAGCGGACCGAATGGCACAACATTGTTGCCTGGAGGAAGCTTGCCGAGATCTGCGGCGAGTGGCTGAAGAAGGGGAAACGGGTTTATATTGAAGGCAGAATACAAACTCGCAGCTACGAAAAAGACGGGGTGAAAAGATATATTACGGAAATTGTTGCCGACCAGCTGATCATGCTTGATGGCGGAGGGGGCCAGCGGCCGACAAACGGCAGTGAAGCTGAAACGCCCGCCGCCGACGCTGCGCCGGCAAAAGAGGACGATCTTCCATTCTGAGAAATGGAAAAAGTTCTTTCTCCTTTGTACATTGATAACAGCCCCGCTGCGGCGGGGCTGTTGTGTTCATAGTCTGTTCGTTCGGCTTCATCCTAAAACACTGACCACGAATGGTATCTGAGATTTTTCTCGACAGCGCGGTGTTTCTTTGTTCGCTGGTGCTATCAGCTTTTTTTTCAGCTGCAGAGGTCGCTCTCTTTTCGCTTCAGCCGTCGGCGCTCGAAGAGCGTGCGTCGCAGAGCTCCGGCGGGTGGAAGTACGTTATAGTGCTCCTCCGAAAGCCCAGGTATCTGCTCGTGACGATCCTTATCGGCAACACGGTTGTTACCACTGCTGCGGCAGTCGTTGCTGCTTTTCTGACCGTCCACGCCGCCGGAACGTTTGGATGGAACAAAGAACTGGCGTTGGGGATCGAAGTGGTCGTCGTGACGTTCATAGTGATCGTGCTGAGCGAAGTGACGCCAAAGGTCATCGCAGCCCGGGTACCTGCTGCATTTTCCCGCCGCATCGCCTTTCCCCTCTACCTTATATCCGTCGTCTTCTATCCTCTCACGGCGGTCCTTGTAGCGATGGTCAATGCATTTGAATCACGCCTCGGCCTTCATCAGCGACATACAGCATTGAAGAGCGACGAGATCAAGACGCTTGCCGACGTTGTGAGCGATCACGGTGCGATCGACCAGGAGGAACGGAGCATTATCCACAGCATGATGAATGCCAGGGAGATGATCGTTCGTGAAGTGATGACGCCCCGCACCGATATGGTCGCCCTCGACGGCGAAGTTCAGTCGTTCGACGGAGTTGTCGATGTGTTCGTCGCAAAGAAACATTCCCGCATCCCTGTCTACTCCGGGACGATCGACAACATCAAGGGCATTCTGTACGCAAAGGATGTGCTTCCCCTGCTGTACGAAAAACAAACCCGGAAGACGCTCGACATCCTCAAGCTTTCCCGCGAGCCACTCTTCGTACCGGAAAGCAAGAAAGTTGAAGACCTCCTGAAAGAATTCCAGGACAAGAAGACCAGGATTGCAGTTGTTGTGGACGAATACGGCGGCACCGCCGGTCTTGTGACCTTCCAGAATGTCGTGAAGACGATCGTCGGAGATATTTCGGACGAACTCGCCGTTTCCGAATCGAAGGCGCTCAAGCTTAGCGAACATTCGTACCGATTCAGCGCGAACATCGGGATCGCTGAGGCACTGGAGATGCTCGGGATTCCTTCTTTTACCGACGAATCGGGGTATGATACGCTGGGAGGGTTTTTGTTTCACTTGTTCGGCAGAGTTCCCAAAGAACACGAATCGATACAGTACGAAAATGTTCTCTTTACAGTACAGCGGGCGGCGAGAAACAGGATCCTGTACGTTCTCGCCGACGTTCAACGGCCAGTCGAAAGGAAAGAAACAGAATGAAGGGACTACGCATTCCGGTTTTTCTCTGTGCGCTCACCGTCGTCATTTCGTTTTATGCACACCCGGCGTCCCGCGATCCGGTCCGCGGCAAAAAGGGGATGGTTGTCGCAGCGGATCCCATTGCAGCGAACGTCGGGCTGAAGATCCTGAAGGAGGGAGGGAACGCGGTCGATGCGGCTGTTGCCGTCGGCTTTGCACTGGCAGTGACGTATCCGGGAGCGGGAAATATCGGCGGCGGCGGTTTCATGGTGATGCGCTTTGCGGACGGAACCGTAAAATCGCTCGATTACAGGGAAACGGCGCCGGCTGCCGCGAAGCGCGACATGTTCCTCGACAAGAACGGAAATTTTGTGGAGCAGAGAAGCACCCGCGGGCATCTGGCATGCGGTGTGCCGGGGTCTGTTGCCGGATTGATGTATGTCCAGAGGAGGTACGGAAAACTTTCCCGCGCGCAGGTATTGAAGCCGGCGATCGACCTCGCTGAAAAAGGATTCCATCTTCACTACCGGCTCGCCGACGATCTTGAGAGAATGCTGCCTGAATTTTCAGCATACAAAAGTTCAAAAAAAGCTTTTTCAAAAAACGGAAAGCCGTACGCCGAAGGAGATCTCTTCCGGCAAAAAGACCTGGCGGCGACGCTTAAGCGCATACGGGACAAAGGGCGCGACGGATTCTACACGGGTGAGACAGCGAAGCTGATCGTCGCAGAAATGAAGCGCGGGGGCGGGCTCATTACCCTCAAGGACCTTGAAGATTATGCCTCGATCATCAGAGATCCTGTCCGCGGAATGTATCGAGGATACGAGATCATTTCTTCCGGACCGCCGAGCAGCGGCGGCGTGGCTCTCGTCGAGATGCTGAACATTCTTGAGGGATACAACCTTGAAAGCTACGGCTGGAATTCGTCGCAAGCCGTTCACCGGATGATCGAGGCGATGCGGAGAGTCTATGCCGACAGGGCAGAATTTCTGGGAGACCCGGATTTCGTCAAAATACCGGTCGCCTGGCTTCTCTCGAAGAATTACGCCGATCAGCGCCGTGCATCAATTGATCCGGACACGGCGACCCCGAGCAATCAGATCTCCCACGGCAACCAGCCGCCGCCGGAGAAAGATCACACCACGCATTATTCCGTGGCCGACAAGTTCGGCAATTGTGTGAGCGTTACGACCACGTTAAACGACGCCTTCGGTTCAAAGGTCGTCGTCGCAGGAGCCGGATTTTTATTGAACGATGAGATGGACGACTTCAGCGCAAAGGAAGGCGTGGCGAACGAGTACGGTCTTACCGGCAGCAGCGCGAATTCGATCGCGCCCAACAAACGCATGCTGAGCTCGATGACGCCGACGATCGTTGTAAAGGACGGAAAGCCGTTCATGGTGGTCGGAACGCCGGGCGGTTCGACAATTATGACGACGGTGCTGCAGGTGATCGTGAACGTGATCGACTTTAAAATGACCATCCAGGAAGCCGTCGACGCGCCCCGGATCCACCATCAATGGCTCCCGGATCATCTGATGTACGAACAACGCGCTCTATCACAAGATGCGATCGATAATCTCCGCGCGATGGGATACACGATGCGTATGCGGGAAAATACGACGGGTCTCGCCGAAGGAATTTTGTTCGACCGGAAAAGAGGTCTGCTGCTCGGTGCGACCGACCCCCGCGGTTACGGGGAGGCGGTAGGATACTGAGAAGTGAAAGAGCGCGGATATTTTCGTATATTGATATCAATCACCCAATACCATACCAGAGAATGAAGAACGAAGAGAGAGCAAAAGCCTGGACGCCGACCAACCCGGCGTTCAACCCGGCTGAACCGATGCAAGTAGGCGGTCAGGCCGTGATCGAAGGCGTCATGATGCGCGCCAAAGGAATGATCGCCACCGCTGTGCGGCGTCCCGATGGCAAGATCATTGTAAAAAAAGAAGAGTTTCATTCCCTTGCAGAACGGTACCCGTTCCTGAGAATTCCGATCATCCGCGGTGCTGTCGGCCTGATCGAAATGATGTATATCGGAATTAAAACCTTCAATTACTCCGCGGAAATCGCGATGGGCGATCCCTCCGGGAGTGAATCCGAGCCGGCGAAAGGCCAATCGACGTTTTCCTTGTCGGTAGCGCTCATTGCGGCGATTGCACTCGGTCTCGGAATTTTCTTTTTTATCCCTTTGTTTATCGCGACGCTGTTCTTCAAGGTTGAACAACAGCCGTTGCTATTCAACCTCGTCGCGGGGGCGATTCGTATTACAATCCTCATCGTCTACCTCTATTCGATCTCGCTGATGAAGGACATCTACCGCCTCTTTCAATATCACGGTGCGGAACATAAGGCGGTATTTACGTTCGAACAGAACGCGCCTCTGGAAATCTCCTCCGCGTTGCGGTTCACGCGCTTCCATCCGCGGTGCGGCACCAGTTTTGTGCTGCTCGTTATGCTCGTCTCGATTCTTCTTTTCAGCATTCTTGATGCAGCCGTTCTGCTTGCATACGGTTCGCTGTCGCTACCGATCCGGCTCGCGACACATATCCCGTTCATCCCGATTGTCGGCGGCATTTCGTATGAAGTATTGAAGATGTCCGCGAAACATGCTGCGTCGCCATTCGGCAGGCTGCTGGTAGCACCCGGTTTGTGGCTTCAGAAAATTACCACAAAAGAGCCTGACGAATCTCAAATGGAGGTCTCTCTCTGTGCAATAAAAGCGGCACTGCGGTTGGATGAAGCGTCAACCGCCGTCTATTCTTCTTCCGTCGCCGCGGGGTAATTCTGCCCTCACGATCCTGCACTCTTATCCGGTACCATGCTTGAAAAATTAGAAAAAATCAAAGAACGCTACCTTGAGGTCACACGATTGCTGAGTGACCCAGCCGTGATTTCAAACCAGGAACGCAATAAGGAGCTCGGGAAGGAATTCCGGGAGCTTTCTGAAATTGTAAAAAATTACGAAGAGTACAAGAGGCTGCTCACAAGCGTGAATGGAAGCAGGGAAATCCTCGACCAGGGAGGGGACGCCGAACTGAAATCGATGGCCGAACTTGAGCTTGCCGAACTTCAGCCGAAGCTCATAGCGGTGGAGGATCGCCTGAAACAGCTTCTCGTTCCCAAAGACCCGAACGACAGTAAAGATACGATCATGGAAATTCGAGGCGGCACCGGCGGCGAAGAGGCCGCATTGTTCGCTTCCGACCTTTACCGGATGTACACCCGCTTCGCCGAGCGCAAAGGATGGAAAGTAGAAACGCTCGACTGGAACGAGACGGAAAAAGGGGGCTTCAAAGAAGTTGTCCTCAGTGTTGAGGGGGAGGACGCATACGGCATGATGAAATTCGAAAGCGGGGTTCACCGGGTGCAGCGGGTTCCCGAGACCGAGGCACAGGGACGAGTTCACACATCGGCGGCATCTGTCGTCGTGCTGCCGACGGTTGAGGACGTTGAGATCGAGATAAACCCCGCCGACCTTCAATTCGATACGTACCGCGCCGGAGGGAAGGGAGGGCAGAACGTGAACAAGGTCGAGACCGCGGTGCGCATTACGCATAAACCGACCGGCGTTATCGTCGCCTGCCAGCAGGAGCGTTCACAATTTCAGAACAAGGAGAGGGCGATGAAAATGCTCCGAGCGAAGCTCTATGAAATCAAGCTCAGCGAACAAACCGCAGGAACCGCCGCCACGAGGAAGTCGATGATCAAAAGCGGCGACCGCAGCGATAAAATCCGTACATACAATTACCCCCAGAACAGAGTGACCGACCACCGCATCGGACTAACGCTCTATAACCTCTCCGAAATTATTGACGGGAAGCTCGACGAGATCATCGAGCAGCTCAGGCTGGCCGACCGCGCGGAGAAACTTAAAAGCGGCACAGGGGTCGGTGTTTCTTCATAACGGATCTTTGGTCCTCTTCTTCCTAAAGAACTCCTTCAACAGTTCACCGCATTCCGCGTCGCGCACTCCGCCGATCGTATGAACCCGGTGGTTCAGCCGATTATCATCCGTGATCGAAAAAAGAGTTCCGCATGCCCCCATCTTCGAGTCGTAGCAGCCGAAAACAACGGTCGGAATCCGGGAGAGCACGATCGCCCCGGCGCACATCGGGCACGGCTCAAGCGTAACGTACAATGTGCAGCCCTTCAGCCATTTTGACTCCAGGCTCGATGCCGCAGCCGTGAGCGCGATCATTTCCGCGTGTGCGGTCGGGTCGTTCATTGTTTCTATCTGGTTGAACCCTCTGCCGATCACCGCCCCTGCGTGAATGACGACGGCTCCGACCGGAACTTCGTTCTTTGAAAAAGCCGTGCGGGCTTCCTTCAGCGCGAATTCCATCCAGCGTTCGTGGGGAGTCATTGTGCAATTCGGAGGGATTATTTCTTTTCGGGAGACGATTCGCCGGTAACGACCAGGTCGCCAACGGCCGAATCCGCTGTTTGATACGCACGAACGAGTGAGAATTCTTTCATCGTCGTGTTGATGCGCTGGGCCGCTATTTCGATCTCGGATAATTTTTTTGAAATGTCTTCGTCGGTAGACTTCTTCTTTGCAAGGCGGACATATCCAAGGATGATCGCAAGCGGGTTATTGATGCGATGCTTTAAGGTCGTCACGACCTCGTTGAGAGTCTTCAGCTGCGTTTCCTTCAGTTGGATCGTGTGTTGGTGGGCAAGATTTTCCTTCTCTTTGGTCGTCAGCTTTTCACGCAGCTCGATCACACGCACAAGCGCCCACGCCAGAAGCCACATCCACAGAAGCGTGTCAAAATGTGAAAGAGTCTCGGAAGCCCCGAGATGTTTCTTTTTGAACGCCACATAAAAATCGAGGGTCGAGATGAAGTAGTATCCGTAAATGAAATAGGAAGCAAGCACGGCGGGATACCGCGCAACGAAATCTCTCGTATAGATATATATTTTTTTCATTGGAACCGCAATCCGGACAGAGACGCCCGGAAGAGAAATATCATTAGAAGACATTTAGTTGCTATTCTGTTTTGGTCAACTGCCTGCGCGATTATCGACTAACCCCATTTCCCGGAATCGTCGTCTGGCAGCAAAGATCCTATAAAAACCAATATGTCGAATTTTATCTAGTTCTGCAACGTTAATGTTTTCAAACATTCCCCTCTGCACGGATTTCGAGACGAGGGACATTGGGCATTGACCGAGATCCTACAATCCACTGGGATTGTGTGTGCTGGAAGGTGCGGGCGGCCGGAAGGACACTCTCTACTTCTTGAGATTTGCTTTTGCTTCCTGAAAATTGGCTGTTAAGCGCTTTGCGCGTTCCGTCAACACGGAGTATTTCTCATCGTCGATCGCTTTCTTGTCGAGGAGGTCGCTTCCGATGCCGACCGCAACGGCTCCTGCAGAGACCCATTCGCCGACGTTCTCAATAGTAACGCCGCCAGTCGGCATGAGCCTGATCTGAGGAAACGGACCGGCAATGTCTTTAAAATATTTTGGGCCGAGCGAGGTTGCCGGAAACACTTTGATGACGTCGGCTCCGGCGTTCCATCCTGCCAGAATTTCCGTCGGAGAAAAACACCCCGGCATGCAGACGGTATCGCTTTCGCGGCACACTCCGAGGATGTCGAAGTTCAAAGCGGGTCCGACGACAAATTTTGCGCCGGCCTTGACGACTGCGAGCGCAGCACTTTTTTCTGTGACCGTTCCAGCTCCGACGACGACATCCGCAGGGGAACTTCGCGCGATTTCTGCGATAATCTCAACTGCGCCGGGGACCGTCATTGTGATCTCTATGCACTTGACTCCTCCGGCCTGGATCGCTTGGAGGACCTTCAAGAGCCGCTGCGGATCTTTCATTCTGATAACGGCGATAACACCGGTTGAGAGTATCTGCCAGAGTGTCTCTTTTCGTGACATGCTTACCCTTGTGCGATTGGATGCTGAGGAAAAAATTTGTTATGACGGCATTCGCCGACTTCCGGGGCGAAATAGCGATTTCGTGTATGTCTATATCCTGAAGTCCAACGAATTAGCGTTTGATCCTGGCGCTGCCCCCGCCCATCACGTGCCTGATCTCTTCCATGGTAACCATGCTGGTATCTCCCCGCGTGCTCTGCAGCAGTGCGCCGTGTGCAGCTCCCATTTCAACGCATTCCTGGGCGGGCATGCCGTGAAGGAGCCCGTAGACGAATCCGCTGCAAAATCCATCGCCGCCGCCAACGCGGTCTTCGATTTCGAGATGCGAGAACTTGCGCGATTCGTAAAACGCGCCGTCGTAGTACATGATTGCGGACCAATTATTGACGAGGCCGCTGACAACTTCGCGAAGGGTTGTGCCGACGGCCCGGACATTTGGGAATGCCTCCACAACTTTCTTCACCATTTTTTTGTAGCCGTCAACCGGGAGCGAATTCAGATTCTCGTCCGTTCCCTCAACTTCAAACCCGAGTACTTTCTGGAAGTCTTCTTCGTTCCCGATCAGCACGTCGATGTACGGAACCAGCTTTTTCGTCTCTTCGACGGCCTTCTTGCTGGACCAGAGCTTGCTGCGAAAATTTAGATCGTAGCTCACGATCGTTCCGGCCTCGTGGGCCGCTTTCATGGACGTGTGCGCCGTTTCGGCACAGCCGTCGCTCAATGCAGTGAAAATCCCTCCCGTGTGGAACCATCGAACTTTTCTCCGGTCGAAGATCCGCTTCCAATCGACATCGGAGGGTTTCATATGCGCGACCGCGGTGTGCCCGCGGTCGTACATCGTTACGCTCGGACGAACGCCGATTCCGACCTCGGTGAAGTTCAGGCCGATCCGGTCCGCGCGCCCGGAGCCGTCGTAGGGCACCCAGACAACTTCGCTCAAATCCATCCCGCTTGCCCGTGCGTGGTTCTTGATGAAAGTTCCCAGCGGATTATCGACGAGGCGAGAGACCCATCCCGTTCTTAATCCGTACCGGGCCAGGGCGTATGCAACGTTATATTCCCCGCCTCCCGCGTATGCCTCGAATACCGGCGTCAGCTCAATGCGCTGGTGCCCGGGCGGGCTCAGCCGGATCATGCACTCGCCGAGTGAGAGAAGATCGAATTCTGTTTCCCCTGCCGAATGAATTTTCAATGCCATTGTGTTTTCCGATAGAATGAACGTTCGTCGATAATTGTCGAATTTACAGCCTGCGGCGAACAAATAGTGTCAGATGATCATCGCCGGTACGCGGCAGGTATTCTGTCTGCCGAATCCATGCAAAAACCAGCGTCCCGATCGCCGCATTCGTTCTAAATATAACTTGTATCGATGACAATCGGTAGAGAAAAATTTGTATCGAGCTGTTTGGACCGTTGACATGATTCACATAAGCCAAAATACACCGGCGTGTGAAGGTTCGGGCCGACGAGTTGCGACGATCAACTAGTGTCCCGTATCGCAAATAAGTTAAGAATGTCTGAATCCATCGACGTCCGAAATCCGTCAGGAATCATGGATTTAGCTGGCCACACTTATTCAAGGAATTTCTGTTACACAACACTAGA
>Ga0265336_10000065_pt1 | contig 96073 bp, 79 predicted proteins | sample 42119metaG_FD_193583 | JGI IMG/M metagenome (GOLD analysis project Ga0265336, IMG submission 193583) | Rhizosphere microbial communities from Carex aquatilis grown in University of Washington, Seatle, WA, United States - 4-21-19 metaG | ecosystem: Host-associated > Plants > Roots > Rhizosphere... | reverse complement strand
CGAGACGGTACTTCAGGCCGGGGCTGTTCAGGCCGTAGCACTGGCGCGATTCGCCCGAGACGGTGGTGGCGGCGGGGCCGCCGCGCATGTAGCCGGTCCAGTCGACCGCGTGGGCCGCGTTGGCGGCGAACAGGGCGAAGGCGGCGACGGCGACGAGCCGGGGAGCCGGGCGCGAGCCTCGGGTGTCTTGCATGTTTGTCTCCTGCTTTGCGCTCGTCCGAGCGCGTTGTAGTTTCGCTAGCCGCAACCTGACGCCGGCCAACGTTAAGAAGCTTAATCAACCATTAATGGAAAATTAATGAGGGTTTTCGCGTAGAGTTGATCCAAGTGTCGACTTGGTGCAACAGCCGAGCTGAAAACGTATCGCAGTGCACAAAAAGCACCATGAACGGGCGAATAAGCCAGAAACCCGACCGTAGCGGGCCTGAACAGTGCCTGCATGGTGCCCCCCTAGATTGACGCCAGCTGAACGCCCCAGGTGTTGCCGAAAGACCGAACGGTGCCGTAAGGGAACGCTACGGGCCGCGACAGTCGTCGCAATGAGGGGTAGAACGTTGGCCGGCGCAGCCGCGGTCAGCGCGCCAGCGGCAGGCTGATGCGCACCTGCAGGCCGTGCGGCACCAGGCTCGTCAGCGCGACCTGGCCGCCATGGCGCTCGACGATGCTCTTGACGATGGCCAGGCCCAGGCCGCAGCCCGAGCCCTCGTGGGTGGCGCGCACGAAACGCTCGAAGACCGCGCGATGCAGGTCGGGCGGGATGCCCGGGCCGCTGTCGGCCACCTGGATCACGCCGAAGCCGCCGTCGCGCCACACGCCCACCGTCACCTCGCTGCCGGAGCCGGCATAGCGGATCGCGTTGTCGATCAGGTTCTGCAGTGCCTCGCGGATCAGCAGAGGATGGCCCTGGACGATCGCCGCCAGCGCCTCCGCGCCGGACTCCTCGAGACCGAGGTCGATGCCGGCCTGCAGGGCCTTGGGCACCCACTCGGCCGTCACCTCGCGCGCGAGCTCGCGCAGGTCCACGCGCGACGCGTGCTGCGCGAGCGCCGATTCGGGCTCGGCACGCGCCAGGCTCAGCAGCTGGTTGACCAGGTGGGCGCTGCGCACGGCGCTCTCGTGCACCCGTTCGAGCCGCTGCTGCAGCGCCGGGTCCACGTTCTCGCCGAGGGCCAGTTCGGTCTGGCTCTTGAGGCCGGCCAGCGGCGTGCGCAGCTGGTGCGCGGCGTCGTTGACGAAGCGCCGTTGCGCCGCGACGCTCTCGTGCACCGCGGCCAGCAGGTCGTTGAGCGCGCGCGCCAGCGAGCGCAGTTCCTGGGGCGCGGCGTCGATTCGCAGCGGCGCCAGGTCGTTGGGCGCGCGGTCCTCCACGAGGGCCCGCATGCGCGCCAGCGGCGCGAGGCCGGCCCGGATGCCGGCCCAGACGATCATCGTCATCAGCAGGATCAGGCCCGACAGCGGGAGCACGGTGTCGCCCAGGATGCTGCGCGCCAGCTCGTCGCGGCGGGCGCGGCCGCGGGCGATCTGCACCAGCATCAGCTGGCGCGTCTTGCTGTCGCCGTAAGCCACGTACAGCGCCGCCACACGGATCGGCATCTTGTCGGCCACGCCGTCGTAGAAATAGGGCTCGCCGAGCTTGGGCGGACCGTTGAGCGACGGCGGCGGCAGCGTTCGGCTCCCGAGGATGAACTGGCCCGGCGGGGTGCTGACCATGTAGTAGACGCGATCGTCCGGATCGCCGCCGATGATGTCGTCGGCGGCGCGCGGGAAGTCGATGAACAGCCCGTTGCCGATCGGCTTGACCTGGCGCGCCAGCGCGCGCGTGGCCTGCAGGAGGCTGGCGTCGATCGCCCCGTTCGCGTAGCGCGCCGCGACGTTGTAGGTCACGAACGCGGCCGCCAGCCACAGCACCAGCTGCGGCAGCAGCAGCCACAGCAGCAACTGCTTGTGCAGCGACTGGTCGCCGACGACCAGACGCGTCAGCCGCAGCATCAGCGGGCTGGGCGGCGTCTTCATGCGGGATCTTGCCTCAACGGCAACGCCGGAACTCTCGGGAAGCGAGGGTCACCACCCGAGCCGAACCGAGCTCCCCCTCGGGGGCCAGCGACGGGAGGAGCGTGGGGGCCGGCATCTATGGACGCAGGGCCTCGAGCAGGTAGCCCAGGCCGCGCACGGTCCGGATGCTCAGGCCCGAGCCTTCGAGCTTGCGGCGCACGCGGTGGATGTAGACCTCGATCGAGTTGTTGCCGCCGGGCTCGGCGCGTTCGCTGCTCCAGGCCTGCGCCACCTCTTCCTTGGTCACCACGCGGTCGCGGCGCGTCAGCAGCAGGTCCAGCAGGGTCCATTCGCGCGGGCTCAGCTCGAGCGGCGCGCCGTCGATGCTGGCGCGCCGCGAGTCGCGCTCGAACACCAGCGCGCCCATCGCCATCGACGCGTTGGCCACCGGCGAGGACTGGCTGCGCCGCAGCAGGGCGCGCAGCCGGGCCTCCAGCTCGGGGAAGTCGAACGGCTTCGTGAGGTAGTCGTCGGCGCCGGCGTTGAGCCCGGCGACGCGGCTTTGCAGGTCGTCGAGCGCCGTCAGCACCAGCACCGGCAGCTCGGGCTTGCGCTGGCGCACGCGTTGCAGCACGGTCAGCCCGTCGACCATCGGCAGGCCGAGGTCCAGGATGCACAGGTCCCATGACTGCTTGAGCAGCAGGAACTCGGCGACGGCCCCGTTCGGCGCGTGCTCGGTCTCGAAGCCGGCGTGGCGCAGCTGCTCCGTGAGCGCATCGGCCAGGATCGCGTCGTCTTCGGCGAGCAGGAGGTTCATGACCCGAAGCTTAACCCGCCCGGCCCAGGTGAACGATTCATGAATACGCGCAGGGGCGGCGCGACGCCGCCCCTGCGCGAACCCTCACATGCTGCGGCGATATTGGCCGCCGACCTCGAACAGGGCGCTGGTGATCTGGCCGAGCGAGCACACGCGAACCGCCTCCATCAACACGTCGAAGACGTTGGTGTTGGCGATGACGGCGGCCTGCAGCCTGGCCAGCATGGCCGGCGCCTCGGCCGCGTGCGTCGCGTGGAAGTCGGCCAGGCGCTTCAGCTGGCTCTGCTTCTCGTCGTCGGTGGAGCGCGCGAGCTCGATGGACTCCAGCGGCGCCTCGTTCGGGTTGCGGAAGGTGTTGACGCCCACGATCGGGTACTCGCCCGTGTGCTTGAGCATCTCGTAGTGCATCGACTCTTCCTGGATCTTGCCGCGCTGGTAGCCGGTCTCCATTGCGCCGAGCACACCGCCGCGCTCGGCGATCTTCTCGAACTCCGACAGCACGAGTTCTTCCACGAGCTCGGTCAGTTCCTCGATGATGAACGCGCCCTGGTTCGGGTTCTCGTTCTTGGCCAGGCCCCACTCGCGGTTGATGATCAGCTGGATGGCCATCGCGCGGCGCACGCTGTCTTCCGTCGGCGTGGTGATGGCCTCGTCGAACGCGTTGGTGTGCAGCGAGTTGCAGTTGTCGTAGATCGCGATCAGCGCCTGCAGCGTGGTGCGGATGTCGTTGAACTGGATCTCCTGCGCGTGCAGGCTGCGCCCCGACGTCTGCACGTGGTACTTCAGCTTCTGCGAGCGCTCGTTGGCGCCGTACTTGTCGCGCATGGCCACCGCCCAGATGCGACGCGCCACGCGGCCCAGCACCGTGTACTCGGGGTCCATGCCGTTCGAGAAGAAGAACGACAGGTTGGGTGCGAAGTCGTCGATGTGCATGCCGCGGGCCAGGTAGGCCTCGACGAACGTGAAGCCGTTGCTCAGCGTGAAGGCGAGCTGGCTGATCGGGTTCGCGCCGGCCTCGGCGATGTGGTAGCCGCTGATCGACACCGAGTAGAAGTTGCGCACGTTGTGGTGCACGAAGTACTCGGCGACGTCGCCCATCACCTTCAGCGAGAACTCGGTGGAGAAGATGCAGGTGTTCTGGCCCTGGTCTTCCTTGAGGATGTCGGCCTGCACGGTGCCGCGCACGTTGGCCAGCACCCAGTCCTTGATCTTGGCGGCCTCGTCGGCCGTCGGCTCGCGGCCGTTGTCGGCCTTGAACTTGTCCAGGTTCTGGTCGACGGCGGTGTTCATGAACATCGCCAGGATGGTCGGCGCCGGGCCGTTGATCGTCATCGACACCGAAGTCGACGGGCTGCACAGGTCGAAGCCCGAGTACAGCACCTTCATGTCCTCCAGCGTGGCGATGCTCACGCCAGAGTTGCCCACCTTGCCGTAGATGTCCGGGCGCGGCGCCGGGTCGGCGCCGTACAGCGTGACCGAGTCGAACGCGGTGGACAGCCGCTTGGCCGGCAGGCCTTCGGAGACGAGCTTGAAGCGCCGGTTGGTGCGGAACGCGTCGCCTTCGCCGGCGAACATGCGCGTCGGATCCTCGCCCTCGCGCTTGAACGCGAACACGCCGGCGGTGTACGGGTAGCTGCCCGGCACGTTGTCCAGCATCAGCCACTTCAGCAGCTCGCCGTGGTCCTCGAACTGCGGCAGCACGACCTTGCGGATCTTGGTGCCCGACAGCGTGGTGTGGACGAGGGCGGTGCGGATCTCCTTGTCGCGGATCTTGACCACGTACTCGTCGCCCGCGTAGGCCTTGCGCATGTCGGGCCACATCGCCAGCAGCTTCCTGGCGTCGGGGTGCAGGCGCGCCTCGCGCTGCTCGGCGAGGTCGGTGACGGCGGCGACTGCGTTCACCTTGTCGGCGTTGGCCTCCTTGAGCATCCGGGCGGTGCCGCGCAACTGCTGCACCTCGCGGGCGAGGACGGCCTGGGCGCGGGCCTGCTTCTTGTAGCCGCGCACGGTGTCGGCGATCTCGGCCAGGTAGCGCGTGCGCGCCGCCGGCACGATGGGCACCTGGTGCGTGCTGAAGCGCGTGGCCACGGCGGGCAGGAGGCCTTCGCCGAGTTTCAGGCCCAGCTCGGCCAGGCGCGGCTTGAGCGCCTGGTACAGCGCGGTGACGCCGTCGTCGTTGAAGCGGCTGGCCATGGTGCCGAAGACCGGCATCTGGTCCGGCGACACCGTGAACGCCTCGCGGTTGCGCTGCACCTGCTTGGCCACGTCGCGCAGCGCGTCGGCGGCGCCCTTGCGGTCGAACTTGTTGATGGCCACGAACTCGGCGAAGTCGAGCATGTCGATCTTCTCGAGCTGGCTGGCCGCGCCGAACTCGGGCGTCATCACGTACATCGGCACGTCCACGAGCGGCACGATGGCGGCGTCGCCCTGGCCGATGCCCGAGGTCTCGACGATGATCAGGTCGAAGCCGGCCAGCTTCGTCGCCGCCAGCACGTCGGGCAACGCCTGGCTGACCTCGCTGCCGGCGTCGCGCGTGGCCAGCGATCGCATGTACACCCGGGCGCCGCTCTCTGCCCAGGGGTTGATCGCGTTCATGCGGATGCGGTCGCCCAGCAGCGCCCCGCCGCTCTTGCGGCGCGACGGGTCGATGGAGATCACGGCGATGTGCAGGCGGTCGCGCTGGTCGAGCCGGATGCGGCGGATCAGCTCGTCGGTGAGCGAGGACTTGCCCGCGCCGCCGGTGCCGGTGATGCCGATGACCGGCGTCCTGATCGCCTGGGCGGCGGCGTGGATCGCGCCGACGCGTTCTTCCGGCAGCCCCTTGTTCTCGAGCGCGGTGATGAGTTGCGCGAGCTTTCGCCAGGCGCCTTCCGAGTGCCCCTGCAGCGACGCCAGGTCGGCCGGCGCGTACGACGACAGGTCCTTGTCGCAGTGCATCATCATCTCGCCGATCATCCCGGCCAGGCCCATGCGCTGGCCGTCCTCGGGGCTGAAGATGCGCACGCCCTTGTCGGCCAGCGCGCGGATCTCGGCCGGCACGATGACGCCGCCGCCGCCGCCGAACACCTGGATGTGCTCGCCGCCGCGGGCCTTCAGCAGGTCCACCATGTAGCTGAAGTACTCGTTGTGGCCGCCCTGGTAGCTGCTGACCGCGATGCCCTGCGCGTCTTCCTGCAGCGCGGCGGTGACCACCTCGTCCACCGAGCGGTTGTGCCCCAGGTGGATCACCTCGGCGCCCATGCCCTGCAGGATGCGCCGCATGATGTTGATCGCAGCGTCGTGGCCGTCGAACAGGCTCGCGGCGGTGACGAAGCGCACCTTGTGGGTGGGCCGGTAGTTGGCGAGGGCCTTGAATTCTGCGGAGAGGTCGGTCATGGCAATGCGGCGTCAGGCGGGTTTCACGGCAAGGACGGTAGTATCAGATCAATTGACGTTTACGTAAACGTCAATTTGGCAAGCCCGATCGGGCTGCCGGAACCCGGAGTGTGATCTTCCCGACACACCTTTGGGTTTCCACTGCCAGCAACCGGGTCGCCGGGCGGGGCCGGGCTGATACGCTCGTCCACTGTGAGCTTCCTCGCCATCGACATCGGCAACACGCGCCTGAAATGGGCCCTGTTCGACCAACCCGTTCCGGGCCAGGCGCCGGTGCGCCACGGCGCCGTGTTCCTCGAGACCATCGACGAGCTGGCCGAGACCGAATGGGCCAGCTTGCCGCCGCCCGACCAGATGCTGGGCTGCGTGGTGGCCGGCGAGGCGGTGCGCCGCCGCGTCGAGGAGCAGATGGAGCTGTGGGACGTCACGCCGCGCTGGGTGGTGTCGGCCACGGCCGAGGCCGGCGTGGTCAACGGCTACGACCACCCGTCGCGCCTGGGCGCCGACCGCTGGGTGGCGCTGGTGGGCGCCCGCGCCCGCGTGATGGCCGCGGCGGCCGCCAGCGGGCAGCCGCCGCGGCCGGCGCTGGTGGTCATGGTGGGCACGGCGGTCACCGTCGACGCGCTGGATGCCGGCGGTCACTTCCTGGGCGGCCTGATCCTGCCGGGTTTCGGCCTGATGCTGCGTGCGCTCGAGATGGGCACCGCGGGGCTGAAGGTGCCCACCGGCGAGACCACCGACTTCCCGACCAACACCAGCGACGCGCTGATGTCCGGTGGCGTGTTCGCCATCGCCGGCGCGGTGGAGCGCCAGCACAAGCGCCTGGCCGCGCGCACCGGCGCGACGCCGTTGCTGCTGATCGCCGGCGGCGCCGCGGTGAAGCTGGCGCCCGCGCTGGACCTGGAATTCGAGATCGTCGACAGCCTGCTGTTCGAAGGGCTGGTCGGAATAGAAGCGGCCCGGACCGCACGTTAGGACGGTCCGGGCCGGCGGACCCGGCGAAGCCGGATCAGGCGGTCGCGGGGATCAGAACCCGAACGACGCGCCGATGGTGTAGCTGTTGACCACGTTCGTCGACGAGTTCAGGCTGGGCACCTGCGAGGTGATGCGGGTGTTGTCCCAGTCGGCCTCGATCTTGATGTTCTTGGCGATCTCGTAGTTCACGCCCAGGCCGTAGTACGGGTGCCAGCCGTTCTTCGAGTGCTCGCCGGTGAGCGTGCCCAGGCTGTAGTCCACCTTGCTGGTGCCATAGGCAGCGCCGACGCGGGCGACGCCGCCCCAGCCGCTGCCGAAGCTCGGACGGTACGCGCCGCCCAGGCCCCAGAAGGAGTCCTTGGCGTCGGCGCTCGCGCCGGTGCCCGAACCCTTGAACTTGCCCAGGTCGAAGTAGGTCAGCTCGCCGGCGAAGTCGGTGCCGGGCAGCTGGTAGCCGCCGTACAGCTTCCAGGCGAAGTCGTTCTTGTCGCAGCTGGTCAGGGTGCCGCTGGCCTCGGCCGCGCCGCAGCCGTGGTTCGCGTGGCTGGCGCCGAGGTTGCCGCCCACGTAGCTCTGGGCGAAGGCCGAGCCGCTGGCCAGGGAAGCCAGGGCGACGGCGCCGGCGATCAAAGTCTTTTTCACGATTCGAATCCTCATCAAAGTTACCCCGGGGGGCGATGAGGAGACTCTACTTGCGGGTTTTCCCGGAAAGCTGAAAAAGTCGGTCAGGAGCAACACAAGAAGGTGAATCTGTGGTAAAGGCACCTTTACCTCGAGTTCCGGGAACTTTTCAACGTCGGGGTCTCTCCAGCTGCAACAAAAAAGGCGCCGAACTGCTGTTACGGCGCCTCTTGCGAGAGTGCGAGCACTGACAAACGTTCAGACGTGGCGCAACTGGACCCGGGCCGTCTCGTTGATGCCCATCGCGCCGAACATCAGCGCGACCAGGCGGTGGGTTTCGTGGAACACGATCTCGCGGCCCTCGGCGTGGCGCTGCGCGACCCAGTTCAGCAGGTCGCCGGCGGCGACGAAATCGACGCGCATCAGCAGGGCGCACGAGATGCGGATGACCCGCGAATCGCCCACCTGCTTGTTCAGGCGGTTCAGCAGTTCGGCCAGGTCGCCCGAGAGCTGGCCGGCCAGCTCCATCGAGGTGATCTGCACCTGGGCCGGTGCCGGGTCGTCCTCGCTGGCCATCGAGGTGTCCATGAAGCTGGTCGTGGCCTCGCCGATCACCGACAGCGACAGGGTGCGCGTGTTCTGGTGCGTGCTGCCGATCAGCTGGGCCTTGCAGCGCGCGTTCTCCCAGCTCGGCGGCGACACCTCGAAGGTGACGCAGTAGTCGATCGCCACCTCGTCGAACTGGTCGGGGCGGTGGGCCAGGCGCAACGCCTCCAGGCGCAGCATCCAGTAGACGGGGTCGGCGTCGCGCACGCCGGTGGGCGCCAGGTCCTGCAGCACCGAGAACAACTTGTCGCCAGCGATCCAGTTCATCGACAGGGGCTGGCCGGCCCAGCCGGCGAACAGCTTCTGCAGCCGGCTCGCGCCCTCGACGTCGACGGAGACGAGCGCCGTCCAGTCCATCACCCAGGGCGACGGGAGCTGCATCGACAGCGCGTCCAGCCGCGACACGGCGTCGCCGTCGAGGTTGGGCGGGCACACCCAGCCGATGCCGCCGGGCGCGGACTTGCCCGTGTCGGGCTTCTTGGTGGCCTCGGCCAGCTGCTTGGGCAGCGAGAACCACTGGGGTGCCGAGCGATGGAAACGCTCGACGTATTCCATCGTGATCGTCTCGAACTTCGCCTGCTGGCCGATGGCGCGGTACAGGTCGAACAGCACCAGCCAGGTCTCGTCGTTGTCGCGGCGCTCGCCGCGCGGGCCGATCAGCGCCTGCAACGCGCGTTCGCAGCCGGCGAAGTCGCCGCCCGCGAAGGCGATGACGGCCTCGTCCAGCAGCTCGTCGTGCACGACCTCGCTGACCTCGACGCGCTCGCCGCCGCCCAGGTCCACCGTGCTCTGCGACGGGGGCGCGGTGCGCGGCGCCGGCGCACCGGCGGCGTACGGATTGGCGCCCGTGTGCACCGGGGGCGCGGCCGGCATCGGCGTATGGGTGAACTCCAGCGGCGCGTGGACGGGCGGCGGCGGCGCCGTCGGCAGCGGCGGCGCGAACGGATCGGCGTCGTAGGGCAGCGTGTTGGCGAAGCTGTGCGTCTGCGGCGCAGTGTCCGGGCTGTCCGACAGGGGGCCGGCCGCGGTGTCGAACTGCAGCGGCCCGCCGTCCAGGCGCGCCACGGTCTCGTGGTCGTCGTCGGGGGTCAGCGGCACGCGCAGCGTCGGCCCGCCGTCCTCGGGATCGAAGATGGTGGTGGTCAGGATGGGCGGCGGCGGGCCCGGCGGCAGCGCCGGGGTGCTGCGCGTGGGCTTGGCCGCGACGGGGGCGCCGCCGCCGGCCGACACCTGCGAGCTGGCGCCCACCATCTGGCGCTCGATCGCGTCGATCTTGGCCTTGATGCCCACGCTCTGCACGTTCGATTGCGTCGAGCGCGCCTCGGTGGTCTCGTCCATGCGCGACGACTGCATCGTGAGGGCCGCCGCCTGGTCGCCGGACAGTCCCTCGCGGCGGATGCGGCGCAGCGTGTCGAGCTCGCGCTTGCGCACGTAGTCGTTGCGGCGCTTGCGCTCGATCATGGCCTTCATCTCGGCCTTGTCGAACTCGGTGGCCTTGATCTCGGTCTCGCGCGGCGTCATCCCGACGAGTTCCCTCGCGGGCGCCGCGACCTTGCGCGCCATTCGGCGAAACAGGCCTCCGCCTTCGTCCTTATCTGACATCGGGGGGCGCGTTCATGCCGGTGAGGGGGATGGATGCGTGGGCCAAGAAGGCTCAGTCTCCGAACATCTTCTGCTTCATCTCGCGGCGCTGCTGCGCCTCGAGCGACAGCGTGGCGGTGGGGCGGGCGAGCAGCCGGCCAAGGCCGATCGGCTCGCCGGTCTCGTCGCAGTAGCCGTAGTCGCCCGCGTCGATGCGGCTGATGGACTGCGAGATCTTCTTGAGCAGCTTGCGCTCGCGGTCGCGCGTGCGCAGTTCGAGGGCGTGCTCTTCCTCGATCGTGGCGCGGTCGGCCGGATCGGGGACGATGGACGTGTCCTCGCGCAGGTGCTCGGTGGTCTCGCCGGCGTTCGACAGCAGGTCGTCCTTCAGGGCCTGGAGCTTGGCACGGAAGAATTCGAGCTGCTTTTCCCCCATGTACTCGCTCTCGGGCATGGCCATGAGTTCGGGTTCGGTCAGGTCCTTGCCGGCCTTGGTCTTCCAAGCGGAGGCCAGCTTCGTGTCGGTGGCGGGGGATTTTGCGGCGGTCATCGGTTCTATGTCGGCCTTTGCTGAAGGCTTCTTGAGAGGAGTGCTCGCGGCGGCGCTGCCGTCCGCGGGGGAGGAAACCTTGGTGGCGGGCTTGGCGCGCGCCTTCGGCGCAGGGGAATCTGCGCCGGTTGCCGTGGCGGTACTGGATGCCAGCGTCTTGGCCGGGGTCTTGGTCACGGTCGGTCTCCTCGCGGGGTCGCTCGGAAGGCTGTTATACCCGCAGCGAGCAACAGTGAACAGTTGAACCGGCGCGGGGCTGACCTTGCAAAAAGGCGGGCCGATTGTAGCCAGGATGTGCCGGGTTCCAGGAAAGGAATTCGCCCGGATGGCGCGCAATGGCAAGAAAGATGCCTAAACCAGGCAGCCCTCCAGCCCCTGGAGCAGGATTTCCCTGGGCAGGTCGATGCCGATGAACACCATCTTGCTGGTCTTCTTCTCCCCCGGCGCCCACTTCGGGCCGAGGTCGCTGCCCATCATCTGGTGCACGCCCTGGAAGATCACCTTCTTGTCGCTGCCCTTCATGAACAGCACGCCCTTGTAGCGCAGCATCTTCGGGCCGTACACCTGGACGATGGCGCCGAGGAAGTCCTCGAGCTTGGTCGAGTTGAAGGCGCGGTCGGACTTGAACGCGAACGACTTCACGTCGTCGTCGTGGGCGTGGTGGTGCGGGTGGTTGCAGGCCTCGCCCTCGGCGTGGTCGTGGCCGGCATGGTCGTGGTGGTCGTGGCCGTGGTGGTCATGGCCCTGGACGGTCAGGAAATCGGGGTCGATCTCCAGTGTCGCGTTCAGGTTGAAGCCCTTCAGGTCGAATACCTTGGACAGTGGCACCTCGCCGAAATGCACCTTCTGCTGCTGGGCGCGCGGGTTCATGTGGCGGATGCGGTGCTGCAGCGCCTCGACGGACGCCTCGTCCACCAGGTCGGTCTTGCTGATGAAGATCTGGTCGGCGAAGCCGATCTGCAGGCGCGCTTCCTGGCGCGTGTCGAGCTGCTCGTCGGCATGCTTGGCGTCCACCAGGGTCAGCACCGAGTCGAGCAGGTAGCTCTCGGCGATCTCGTCGTCCATGAAGAAGGTCTGCGCCACCGGGCCCGGGTCGGCCAGGCCGGTGGTCTCGATGACGACGCGCTCGAACTGCAGTTCGCCCTTGCGGCGGCGCTCGGCGAGCAGCGCCAGGGTGGCGCGCAGGTCTTCCCGGATGGTGCAGCAGACGCAGCCATTGGACAGCTGCATGATCTGCTCGGTGGTGTCCGACACCAGGATCTCGTTGTCGATGTTCTCCTCGCCGAACTCGTTCTCGATGACGGCGATCTTGTGGCCGTGCATCTCGGTCAGGACGCGCTTGAGCAGCGTGGTCTTGCCCGAACCGAGGAAGCCGGTGAGGATGGTGGCGGGAATGAGCTTGTCGGCCATGATTTCTCGGGGTGTCGTTGCGTGGCGGCGGCCCGTCTCCGGGGCGCCGGTACGGGCATGTGGGGGCGGCGAACCTTCTTTCAAGCCTGCTCGGCTGTCAAGAAGAATCCCGGGCAATCGGTTATTCTCGCGTTTCTTCCACTCCCGACACCGCCATAGTGTCTGATCCCCAGACTGGTCGATCCGGCCGCTCCCATCGAGCGGGCCCCGCGGTTGACAAGCGTACCCTGTTCGAACGCCTGGTCGAGTTCCTGTCTCCCGGGCCAGATTCACGCGCCGAACTGATCGAGACTCTTGCCGACGCGGAACACCGCTCGCTCATCGAGCCGGAGTCCCGCGCGATGCTCGAAGGCGTGTTGCGCATGGCGGACATGACCGCCGGCGACGTCATGGTGGCCGCGCCGCGCATGGACCTGCTGGCCATCGACGCCCCCTACGACGAGCTGCTGGGTGCGGTCATCGGCACCGGCCACTCGCGCTTTCCCGTCTACGAGGGCCAGCGCGAGAACATCATCGGCACGCTGATGGCCAAGGACCTGCTCAAGCTGCAGCGCGCCCCCGAGCTCAACCTGCGCACGCTGCTGCGCCCGGCCGTGTTCGTGCCCGAGTCCAAGAACCTCAACGAGCTGCTGCGCGAGTTCCGCAGCAACCGCAACCACCTGGCGATCGTGATCGACGAGTTCGGCAACACCGCCGGGCTGCTCACGATCGAGGACGTGCTCGAGGAGATCGTCGGCGAGATCGAGGACGAATTCGACGACGCCGATGCCGAGACGGGCGTCTACGCGCTGGCCGACGGCAGCATGCGGGTGGCCGGCAACGCGCCGATCGCCGAGGTCAACCACGCGTTCAACGTGGCGCTGCCCGAGGACGACTTCGACACCATCGGCGGCCTCGTCTCCCACGAGATGGGCCACGTGCCGCGCCGCGGCGAGCTGATGCGCCTGGGCGGGCTGCAGTTCTCCGTGATGCTGACCCGCGGCGGCGCCGTGCGCTGGTTCAAGGTGACCCGCCCGGCGCCCGACAGCGTGATGCCGGCCTCCGACGAGCTCGGAGGGTGAGCGCTCGAACCGCCGCCGCCAGGCAGAGGGTGGCCGCTTGACCCGTGCGCCGCGCAATCGCCGCGGCCCCCCGGCCGCGTTCGTCAGCGGCTGGTTGGCGTTCGCGCTGGCGGTGCTGGCCGGGGCCGCCCACGCCCTGTCGTTCGCCCCGTCCGAGTTCTGGTGGCTTCAGCTGGCCGCCACCGGCGCGCTGGTGGCGCTGCTGGCCGACGCCGAGCCCGGCGCGGCCGCGCTGCGCGCCTGGGCGTTCGGCTTCGGCTGGCTCGCCACCGGCTTCTGGTGGCTCTACATCAGCCTGCATGTCTACGGCTACCTGCCGGCGTGGCTGTCGGTGCTGGCGGTGGGGGTGCTGGCCGCGCTGCTGTCGCTGTACTACGCGCTCGCCGGCTGGGGCTGGGCGCGGCTGCGGCGCAACCGCCCGCTGGTCGACGCGCTGCTGTTCGCCGCCGTCTGGTTGCTGGCCGAGCTCGCCCGCGGCCGCTTCTTCACCGGCTTTCCCTGGATCGCCGGCGGCTACGCGCACACCTCCGGGCCGCTGAGCGCCTGGGCGCCGTACGTGGGCGTCTACGGCATCGGCGCGCTGGCCGCCGGCATCTCGGCGGCCACCGCCCTGGTCCTCCTGAAGCTGCGCGGCCCCCAGGCGCGCCCGCCGCTGCTCACCGCGAGCCCGCTGCTGCTGCCGGCGCTGCTGCTGGGCCTGGGCGCCGCGCTGCCGCAGGCCTTCACCCGCTCCACGGGCCTGCTGGGCGTGTCGCTGCTGCAGCCGGCCGTCGCCCAGGACGACAAGTTCGAACCGGCCCACATCGAACAGGCGCTGGCCTGGCACGTCGTCAAGCTGGCCGCGGCCCCCGGGCCGCTGGTGGTCACCCCGGAGTCGTCGCTGCCGGTGCTGCCGGTGCAGATCCCGCGCGAGACCTGGCTCGCCTACCAGCGCCCGTTCCTGGCGCCCGGCAAGGCCGCGCTGGTGGGCGTGTTCACCGGCGACGACGACCGCGGCTACACGAACTCGATGGTGGGCCTGGATGCGAAGCACCACATGACCGACGGCACGTTCTACCGCTACGGCAAGCGCCACCTGCTGCCGTTCGGCGAGTACGTGCCGCGCGGCTTCCACTGGTTCGTCGACATGATGAAGATTCCCATCGGCGACCAGGCCGCCGGGGTCGACACGGCGTCGTTCGTGGTCGGGGCGCAGCGGGTGCGGCCGCTGATCTGCTACGAGGACCTGTTCGGCGAAGACTTCGCACCCGCGCTGGTGGGCCCGAACGCGGCCACGGTGCTGGCCAACGCGACCAACCTGGCCTGGTTCGGACGCCGCATGATCCAGGACCAGCACCTGCAGTTCTCGCGCATGCGGGCGCTCGAGTTCCAGCGCGGCCAGGTGCGGGCGACCAACACCGGCGCCACGGCCGTGATCGACTGGCAGGGCCGGGTCACCGCCCGCCTGGCACCCGAGGTGGAGGGCGAGCTCGACGCCAGCGTGGAAGGCCGCATCGGCGACACGCCGTACGCGGTCTGGGTGTCGCAATGGCGGCTGTGGCCGCTGTGGGGGCTGGCCGGCGCCGCCATCCTGCTGGGGCTGCTGGCGCACCGGCGCCGGTGACGGCGCCTTTCTGGCATCCTGCGGCCATGCCGCGCCGTCGTCCCGCCGTCCCCGCCGCCCTCGCGCTGGCCGTCGCGCTGGCGGACTGCGCGCTCGCGCCGTATTCGCCCGCCGGCGTGCCGGCCGGCGCGTCGCGCGCCGAGGTCGAGCGCATCATGGGCCCGCCCACGGGCCGCTACACGATGCCCGACGGCCATGCGCGGCTCGAGTACAACCACATGCCGATGGGCCGGCACACCTACATGATCGACCTCGACGCCGACGGCCGGGTCGCGCACTGGGAGAACGTGCTGGACGAGGCGCATTTCGCTGCGATCCGGCCCGGCATGCACGCCCCCGACGTGCTGCGCCTGGTCGGCCCGCCGAGCTTCACCGGGCACTACCTGCTGCCCAGGCGGGCCGACACCTGGCTGTACCGGTTCCAGACGATCCAGCGCTGCATCCTGTTCGAGATCTCGTTCGACGCGGCCACCGGCGAGGTGCTCGAAGGCGACTATCCGCCCGATCCCGCCTGCCCGGACGAATGGATGTGAGGCGTCCGCGGGCCGTCCGCACGTAAAATCGCCCGTTCGACCGTGCGCGAGCCCCTCGCGCACGGCCCTGTCGCCGGCCCGCCACGGGCCCTACCGAATCCGCCATGCTGACTTTCCAGCAAATCATTCTTCGCCTGCAGGACTACTGGGACAAGCAGGGCTGCGCGCTGCTGCAGCCCTACGACATGGAAGTGGGCGCCGGTACCAGCCACACCGCCACGTTCCTGCGCGCCCTCGGCCCCGAGCCCTGGAAGGCCGCCTACGTGCAGCCCAGCCGCCGCCCCAAGGACGGCCGCTACGGCGAGAACCCGAACCGCCTGCAGCACTACTACCAGTACCAGGTGGTCCTGAAGCCGGCCCCGGCCAATATCCTCGAGCTGTACCTGGGCTCGCTGGAGGCGCTCGGCTTCGACCTGAAGAAGAACGACGTCCGCTTCGTGGAGGACGACTGGGAGAACCCGACGCTGGGCTGCTGGGGCCTGGGCTGGGAGGTCTGGCTCAACGGCATGGAGGTGACCCAGTTCACCTACTTCCAGCAGGTGGGCGGCATCGACTGCAAGCCGATCACCGGCGAGATCACGTACGGCCTGGAGCGCCTGGCGATGTACATCCAGGGCAAGGAGAGCCTGTTCGACCTCGAATGGACGCCCGGCGTGAGCTACCGCGACGTGTTCCACCAGAACGAGGTCGAGCAGAGCACCTACAACTTCGAGCACTCCGACGTCGAGTTCCTGCTGCACGCGTTCAACTCGCACGAGAAGATGTCCAAGCACCTGATGGACAACCAGCTCGCGCTGCCGGCCTACGAGCAACTGCTCAAGTGTGGCCACAGCTTCAACCTGCTGGACGCGCGCGGCGCGATCAGCGTCACCGAACGCGCCGCCTACATCGGCCGCATCCGCAACCTGGCGCGCGCCGTCGCGCAGAGCTACCTCGAGAGCCGGGCGCGCCTGGGCTTCCCGATGGCGCCCAAGGCATGGGCCGACGAGGTCATCGCCCAGATCGACAAGAAGAAGGCCGCCTGACATGAGCGCGCAAGACACCAAGAACCTCCTCGTCGAACTGGTCTGCGAGGAACTCCCGCCCAAGGCCCTGAAGAAGCTGGGCGAATCCTTCGCCGCGACGCTGGCCGCCTCGCTCAAGGCAACCGGCCTCGCGTCGGACGCGTCGGTGGCCAGCGGCTTCGCGTCGCCGCGCCGCCTCGGCGTGCACCTGACCGGCGTCGCCGCCAGGGCCGCCGACCGCGCGCTGCAGCAGAAGCTGATGCCCGCGGCCGTGGCCTTCGACAAGGACGGCAACGCGTCGCCCGCACTGCTCAAGAAGCTGCAGTCGCTGGGCTTCGGCCCCGAGGTCGTGCCTGCGCTCAAGCGGTTGCCCGACGGCAAGGCCGAGAGCCTGTTCGTCGACCAGGTGGTGGCCGGCGCGACGCTGGCCGAGGGCCTGCAGAAGGCTGTCGACGAGACGCTCGCGAAGCTGCCCATCCCCAAGGTCATGACCTACCAGCTGGCCGACGGCTGGACCGACGTGAAGTTCGTGCGCCCCGCGCACCGCCTCGTGGCGCTGCACGGTGCCGACGTGGTGCCGGTCACGGCGCTGGGCCTGGCCGCGGGCCGCGTCACGCAGGGCCATCGCTTCGAGGCCAAGAACGCCACGATCACGGTGGGCGATGCCGACAGCCACGCCGCGCAGCTGCGCGACGAAGGCGCGGTGATCGCCGGCTTCGCCGAGCGCCGCGCCGAGATCGTGCGCCAGCTGGCCGCGGCCGCGGCCGCCGAGGGGCTGGCGCCCATCGAGGACGACGCGCTGCTGGACGAGGTCTGCGGCCTGGTCGAGCGCCCCAACGTGCTGACCTGTCGCTTCGAGGCGGACTTCCTCGCCGTGCCGCAGGAGTGCCTCATCCTGACGATGAAGGCCAACCAGAAGTACTTTCCGCTGCTGGACGGCGCCGGCAAGCTGACCAACAAGTTCCTCGTCGTCAGCAACATCAGCCCGCAGGATCCGGGCGCCGTGATCCAGGGCAACGAGCGCGTGGTGCGCCCGCGCCTGGCCGACGCCAAGTTCTTCTTCGACCAGGACCGCAAGAGGTCGCTCGCCGACCGCGTGGCGGGCCTGGACAAGGTGGTCTACCACGGCAAGCTGGGCAGCCAGGGCGCGCGCGTGGGCCGCGTGCGCGAGATCGCGCGCGCCATCGCCGCCGAGCTCGGCGAGCACGGTCTGGTCGACCAGGCCGACACGGCGGCGCGCCTGGCCAAGGCCGATCTCGTCACCGACATGGTGGGCGAGTTCCCCGAGCTGCAGGGCATCATGGGCGGCTACTACGCGCGCCACGACGGCCTGGGCGAGACCATCGCCGACGCGATCGAGGACCATTACAGACCGCGCTTCGCCGGCGATGCCCTGCCGCGCAACCGCGTCGGCCTGGTGGTGGCGCTGGCCGACAAGCTCGAGACCCTGGTGGGCCTGTTCGGCATCGGCCAGGTGCCCACGGGCGACAAGGACCCGTTCGCGCTGCGCCGCCATGCGCTGGGCGTCATCCGCATGCTGGTCGAGGCGGCGCTGCCGCTCGATCTCGACACGCTGCTGGCGCTGGCCGTGCCCGCGTTCGGCGACGCGATCGTCGACCCGCGCGCCGCGGTGTCGGCCTTCATCGTCGACCGCCTGGCCGGCAGCCTGCGCGAGCAGGGCTACTCGGCGCACGAGGTCGACGCGGTGCTGGCCTTGGGCGTGCAGCGCCTGGCCGACGTCCCGCGCCGGCTGGAGGCCGTGCGCGCGTTCGCCGCGCTGCCCGAGGCGGCGGCGCTGGCGGCCGCCAACAAGCGGATCTCCAACATCCTGAAGAAGAGCGCGGAGCCGGTCGCGGCCCGGGTCGACCCGGCGCGCTTCGCCGAGCCGGCCGAAGGCGCGCTGTGGGCGGCGCTGAACGGCGTGCGGCCCGACGCCGACGCGCTGTTCGACCGCGGCGAATACACCGCCAGCCTGCAGGCGCTGGCGGCGCTGCGCGCGCCGGTCGACGCGTTCTTCGATGGCGTGATGGTCAACGCCGACGACCTCGCGGTGCGCGCCAACCGGCTGGGCCTGCTGGCCACGCTGCACGGCGTGATGAATCGCGTGGCCGACCTGTCCCGGCTGAGCGCGTGACCCGCGCCCGGCCGACCGCCACCCGTCCCGCCGAGGAAGTTCCATGCAGACCCCCAAGCTCGTGATCACCGGCCGCGACGGCATCCTCAACATCTTCCGCAGCGACCACGTGAAGGCGCCGGAGGAGTGGCAGCCGATCCCCGGCGCGCTGGAGGCGATCGCGCGGCTGAACCATGCGGGCTGGCACGTGGTGGTGGCGACCAACCAGTCGGGCATCGGGCGCGGCATGATCGACATGACGTCGGTCAACGCCGTGCACCAGCACATGATGCGGCTGCTCGCCGAGAAGGGCGGGCGCATCGACGCGGTGTTCTTCTGCCCGCACGCGGCCACCGAGCAGTGCGAGTGCCGCAAGCCGGCGCCCGGCCTGATGCACGACATCGGCGAGCGCTACGGCGTCGAGCTGAAGAACGTGCCGATGGTGTGCGACACGCTGCGCGACCTCGAGGCCGCCCAGGCCGCCGGCTGCCAGCCCCACCTGGTGCGCAGCGGCCGCGCCGCCGTGGCCGACGCGGCGACCATCGGCCAGTGGCTGCAGGCGGTGCCGGGCACCACGGTGCATGAGGACATGGCGGCGTTCGCCGAGCACCTCGTCGCCCATTGAGCTTGTCCGCCGCGTCGCGGCGCCCCCCCGAGACACCCACCAAGAAGAAAAGCGCAGGCATGACCAAGGCTCTCTCCGTCGTCCGCTCGATCCTGTTCCTGGCCTACATGACGCTGTCGGTGATCCCGTGGGGACTGGTCGTGTGCATCTGCGCGCCGTTCCTCACGGCCGACCAGATCTACCGCTGGTGCATCAACTGGGTGGCGCTGGCCCACCATGGCGCGACCTGGATCTGCGGGGTGAAGAAGCGCGTGATCGGCATGGAGAACGTGCCGTCGGCGCAGGACGCCCGGGGCGCCGTGATCCTGGCGTCCAAGCACCAGTCCACCTGGGAGACCTTCGCGTTCCCGGTGGTGATGCCCCACCCGCTGGCCTACGTGTTCAAGCGCGAGCTGATCTACGTGCCGTTCTTCGGCTGGGCCATGGCCCGCATGGACATGATCCACATCGACCGCAGCAAGCGCAACGAGGCCTGGAACAAGGTGGCCGCGCAGGGCAAGCGCCTGAGCAGCCTGGGCAAGTGGGTGATCATGTTTCCCGAGGGCACGCGCAGCGCGCGCGGTTCGCAGGGCATCTACAAGTCGGGCGCCACGCGCCTGGCCATCGCCAACAACGTGCCGGTGGTGCCGATCGCGGTCGACTCGGCGCGCTGCTGGCCGCGCAAGAGCTTCTGGCTGAAGCCGGGCGTGGTGACGATCTCGATCGGCAAGCCGATCTCCCCGCAAGGCCGCGAGCCCGAGGAGATGATGCGCGAGGTCGAGGCCTGGATCGAGGCGGAGATGCGCCGCCTCGACCCCGAGGCCTACGCGCAGCCGCAGGCCGCGCCCGCCCCGGCGCCGAAGGCGGCCTGAACGCCGCGGGGCCGCGGGCGTCGGCGCGTCGCGCCGGCTAGAATTGGCGCCCATGCCCCGACCCGGCCCGGCCGACGACGCCCTCTCGCAGCTCTCGCTCTTCGACGCCCCGTCGCAGGCCGCGGCGGCGCCGCCGCCGCCGGTGCGCCGTCCCGCGGTGCCGCGCGCGCCCGTCGCCCGACCCGATCCGACCGTGCCCGCCACCCCCGAATTCGACGCCATGCCGCCGCCGCGCGCGCGCCGCAGCGAGCTCGCGCCGCTGCACTTCCGCCACCCGCAGGCCGAGCGCGAGGTGCGCCTGGGCGAGCACACCGTGGGCTACGCGCTGCGCCGCGCGCGCCGCAGCAGCATCGGCTTCGTCGTCAGCGCCGAGGGCCTGCAGGTGAACGCGCCGCGCTGGGTCTCGCTGCAGAACATCGACACCGCCGTGCAGGCGAAGTCGGGCTGGATCCTGCGCAAGCTGCAGGAGCAGCGCGAGCGCGCCCGCCGCGTCGAGGCGTCGCGCATCGACTGGCGCGACGGCACCAGCCTGCCGTTCCTGGGCGAGACGGTCATCATCGTGCTCGATCCCCGCGTGGCCGGCGCCGTGCTCAATGCCGACGCGCAGGCGCTGCCCGGCGTGCCGCGCCTGCTGCTGCACGTCGGCCTGCCGCAATCGGCCGAGCCCGAGCAGATCCGCGACGTCGTGCAGAGCTGGCTGCAGCGCCAGGCCCTGCGCATCTTCACCGACCGTTGCCGGCATTTCGCCCAGACCCTGGGCGTGCGCATGACCCGGCTCTCCCTGAGCGCGGCCCAGACCCGCTGGGGCTCGGCGTCGGCCGACGGCTCGATCCGCCTGAACTGGCGCCTGGTGCACTTCGGCCTGCAGGTGATCGACTACGTCGTCGCCCACGAGCTCGCGCATCTTCGTGAAATGAATCACAGCGCGGCGTTCTGGGAGGTGGTGCGTTCCGTGGTTCCCGACTACGAAAAGATGCGCAGCACGCTCAAGGACGTACCCGTGCCCGTATTGGGCTGAGTGCGGCGCGCGCCGCGGCGCCGATGCGTCATTTGTTCGCGGTGCGTCCCCCCAAATGGGGGATGCCGACGCCGGACTCCGCAGGCAAAGTAGGTCCTGCATGCTGTCATCACCCGTCAGGGACAGGGGAGCATTCAGGGAGTGAAAGCCGGAGATTACCGGCAGCAGGGCCGGTCGTGTCACCACGATCGGCTTTGTTTTTTCCGGATCGCCTTTTGATGCACGATTGATGTGGTCAGGCGGCCGAGAAGCGGCGGATGCCGTCGTCGTCCAGGTGGCCGCGCAGCCGGCCCATGCCGGCCAGCGCATGCAGGTGCGCCACCGCCTCGCCCATGGCGAACGTCGTCTGGTGCAGGTCCAGCTGGCGCCGGAACAGCACCGGCAGCAGGTCGGACGCGCTGCACGGCCTGGCGCGACAGGCGGCCATCACCTCGTCGAAGTGGTGTTCATGGTGCGCCACCAGCTGCCGCACGCGCTCGTGCAGGCCGCGGAACGGCCGGCCGTGCGAGGGCAGCACCAGCGTGTCCTCCGGCAACGTGCGCATGCGCCCGATCGAGGCCAGGAACAAGTGCAGCGGGTCGGCCTCGGGCTCGATGTCGATCACGCTGACGTTGGTGGAGATGCGCGGCAGCACCATGTCGCCCGAGACCAGCAGCCCCAGCGCGGCACAGTGCAGCGAGATGTGCTCGGGCGCGTGGCCGTAGCCGGCGTGGCAGGTCCAGTCGTGCGCGCCGATGCGCAGCACCTGGCCGTCCATCAGGCGGCGGTACTGGCGCGGCACCTGCGGCACCATCGAGGCGTAGTAGCCGCCGCGGCCGCGCACCTTGGCCAGCGCCTGCGGGTCGACCAGGCCGTGCTCGCCGAAGAAGCGGGCCGCGTCGTCGCCGCCGAAGCCGGTGGTGGACTGGCTGGCGACGCGGGCCGCGTTCCAGTCGGCGGCGCTGATCCACAGCCGGCAGCCCCAGCGTTCGGTGAGCCAGTGCGCGTTGCCGATGTGGTCAGGGTGCATGTGGGTGACGATCACGCGCAGCACCGGCAGGCCTTCGAGGTGGTGGGCGAACACCTGCTCCCAGGCGGCGCGGGTGGTGTCGTTGGCGACGCCGCAGTCGACCACGGCCCAGCCCTCCCGGCCGTCCTCGGCGCGATCGCGCAGCAGCCACAGGTTGATGTGGTCCAGCGCGAACGGCAGCGGCATGCGCAGCCAGCGCACGCCGGGCGCGAGCTCGATCGCCGCGCCGGTGGCGGGCAGCGTCTCGCCCAGCGGGTAGTCGAGTTTCGATTCGTCGGCGTTGGCCATGCGGGCTCCGGTGGAATAGACTTCCGTTTACGTTAACGTCAGTCTAACCAATGAGCATCCCCGGCCGCCCGATCCGTGAACCCTTCCCCGACCGGGGCAGGCGCCCCGCGCCCTGGGGGCGCCCATGACGGCCACGCCCACCGGCACCGCCCGGGCCAAGGCGCCGAAGGCGGCGGCCGCCAAGGGCGCCGCGAAGAGCTTCACGATCACCGAGCTGGCGGCCGAGTTCGACGTCACACCGCGGGCGATCCGCTTCTACGAGGACGTCGGCCTGCTGGAGCCGCAGCGCGCCGGCCGCAACCGCGTCTATTCGCAGCGCGAGCGCACGCGGCTGAAGCTGACGCTGCGCGGCAAGCGCCTGGGCCTGAGCCTGCAGGAGATCAAGCAGCTGGTGGACATGTACGACTCGCCGTCGGACACCGCGCCGCAGCTGGAGGCTTTTCTCGCCGTGCTGCGCGCCCACCGCAAGCAGATCGAGCTGCAGCTGGAGGACATCCGCGTGACGCTGGAGGAGATCGCCCAGCACGAGGCGCGCTGCGAGCGGCTGCTGCTGGCCGCCACGGCCGCCGCGGGGGCGCCCGCCCCGGCCAGGCGCGCGGCGCGGGCCTGACAAGACCCCGGTCGATTTACGTTTACGTAAACGTCAACTAAAATCGGCTTCCGTTGTCCGTCCGGTGCCCGCCAGGGTCCGGGCCTCCGCCGGCCAGGCCCGCCCCGCGCGCGGCCAGCGCGCCGGCGGCGACGCTGTCCTTCCCACTGTTCCACGGCGTGCCCAAGCAGCCCGCCAGCCCAGGAGACGAGAGATGAGCAACCTGCCCGGCCTGAATTTCATGCTCGGTGAAGACATCGACGCGCTGCGCGACGCGGTGCACGCCTTCGCCCAGGCCGAGATCGCGCCGCGCGCGGCCGAGATCGACCGCAGCGACCAGTTCCCGATGGACCTGTGGGAAAAGATGGGCGCCCTCGGCGTGCTGGGCATCACCGTGCCCGAGGAACTCGGCGGCGCCGGCATGGGCTACCTCGCGCACATGATCGCCATGGAGGAGATCAGCCGCGCCAGCGCCTCGGTGGGCCTGAGCTACGGCGCCCACTCCAACCTGTGCGTCAACCAGATCAAGCGCAACGGCACCGAGGCGCAGAAGCGCAAGTACCTGCCCAAGCTGGTCTCCGGCGAGCACGTGGGCGCGCTGGCGATGAGCGAGCCGGGCGCCGGCTCCGACGTCATCAGCATGAAGCTGAAGGCCGAGGACAAGGGCGGCTACTACCTGCTCAACGGCAACAAGATGTGGATCACCAACGGACCCGACGCCCACACGCTGGTGGTCTATGCCAAGACCGAGCCCGAGCTGGGCGCGCGCGGCGTCACCGCCTTCCTCATCGAGAAGGGCATGAAGGGCTTCTCCATCGCGCAGAAGCTCGACAAGCTGGGCATGCGCGGCAGCCACACCGGCGAGCTCGTGTTCAACGACGTCGAGGTGCCGGCCGCCAACATCCTGGGCCACCTCAACGGCGGCGCCAAGGTGCTCATGAGCGGCCTCGACTACGAACGCGCCGTGCTGGCCGCCGGCCCGATCGGCATCATGCAGTCGGTGATGGACAACGTCGTGCCCTACATCCACGACCGCAAGCAGTTCGGCCAGTCCATCGGCGAGTTCCAGCTGATCCAGGGCAAGGTGGCCGACATGTACACAGTGCTGCAGGCCGGCCGCGCGTTCTGCTACACGGTGGGCAAGAACCTCGACGCGCTCGGCTCCGAGCACGTGCGCCAGGTGCGCAAGGATTGCGCCTCGGTGATCCTGTGGTGCGCCGAGAAGGCCACGTGGATGGCGGGCGAGGGCGTGCAGATCTTCGGCGGCAACGGCTACATCAACGAGTACCCGCTGGGCCGGCTGTGGCGCGACGCCAAGCTCTACGAGATCGGCGCCGGCACCAGCGAGATCCGCCGCATGCTGATCGGCCGCGAGCTGTTCTCCGAGACCATGTGAACGCGATGAGCGCGACCGCCGACCACCGCCCGCCCCTGCCGATCCTGCAGGGCGAGCGCTGCCTGCTGCGCGCCCTCGTGCCCGGGGACGCGGCCGCGCTCGTCGCGCATGCCGACGATCCCGCGGTCGCGCGCAACATGTTCGACGCCTTCCCGCAGCCCTACGACCTGGCCGCCGCGACGGCCTGGGCCACGCACGAAGCCAACTCCGGCGAGTTCGGCCGGATCTGGGCCATCGTCGTCGACGGCGCCCTGGTGGGCTGCATCGGCGTCCGGCAGGAAGCCGGCTGGTTGCGCTGCAACGCCGAAATCGGCTACTGGCTCGGCCAGTCGGTCTGGCGCCGCGGCATCGCCAGCGACGCCGTGCGCCAGGTCACCGACTGGGTGTTCGCAGCCGTGCCCGAGATCACGCGCCTGCATGCCGGCATCTTCGCCTACAACGAAGGCTCGCAGGCCGTCGCGCGCAAATGCGGCTACGTGCGCGAGGCCGTGCTGCCGCAGAGCGCGATCAAGGACGGCCGGGTGATCGACCGCGTCGTCTGGGCCGTCTACCGCATGCCCGTGGCCCGCCGCGACGCCGACATCGACGCCGCGCTCGCCGCGACGGCGTCCGCCAATCCGCTGCTCCGTACACTGGACGCCAGCACTTGACCGACAGAGAAGGAACCATGTCCGACGACAACGCCAGCGACCGCAACCTTGCCAGCCTCTTCGACAGGAACAGCCGTTGGGCCGAGGGGATGGAGCGCCGCAACCCCGGCTTCTTCACCAGCCTGCTGACCCAGCAGACGCCGCAGTACCTGTGGATCGGCTGCGCCGACAGCCGGGTGCCGGCCAACGAGCTGGTGGGATTGCTGCCGGGTGACGTGTTCGTCCATCGCAACGTCGCCAACGTGGTGGCGCACTCCGACCTCAACGCGCTGTCGGTGATCCAGTACGCGGTCGACGCGCTCAAGGTGCGCCACATCATGGTCGTCGGCCACTCGCGTTGCGGCGGCGTCACCGCGGCGCTGAACAACACCCGCGTGGGCGTGGTCGACAACTGGCTGCGCCACGTGCAGGACGTGCGCAACGCGCACCTGGAGTTCCTGCAGGCCGTGCCCGAGGCCCGGCGCGTCGATGCGCTGGTGGAGCTCAACGTGCTGGAGCAGGCCCGCAACGTGTGCCTGTCGACGGTCGTCGAGGATGCCTGGGCGGCCGGCCAGACGGTGGTGGTGCACGGCTGGGTCTACGGCCTGCACAACGGCCTGCTGGAGGACCTGCGCTTCACCGTCGACAGCACGGACGACGTCGCGCCGGCCTACCAGCGCGCGCTGGCCGCGCTGCGCGCGCGCTACCTGCCGGCGGCCTAGGACGACCCGGGACGCGCGATGTTCCCGCACCAGCTGGACGACCCGAACGCGTTCGCGATCGCCAAGGCGATCGTCGAGGGCTTCGATCGCCACTACCGGCTGTTCAGCGCCGCCGCGCGTGGCGCCAAGGCGCGCTTCGAGCGCTCGGACTGGCAGGGCCAGCTGGACGCGCAGCGCGACCGCATCGCGTTCTACGACAAGCGCGTGGACGAGGCGGTGGAGCGCCTGCACGCCGAATTCAAGGCCGCCGAGCTTTCGCGCGACGCCTGGCACCAGGTCAAGCTGCACACCATCGGCCTGCTCACCGACCACCGCCAGCCCGAGCTCGCCGAGACCTTCTTCAACTCGGTGACCACCAAGATCCTTCACCGCAGCTACTTCCGCAACGAGTTCATCTTCGTGCGCCCGGCCGTCTCCACCGAGTACATCGAGAACGACGAGCCGGCCGCGGTGCCCACCTACCGCGCCTACTACCCCACGCGCGAGACGCTGCACGAGACGTGCATGCGCGTGATCACCAACTTCCAGCTCGAGGGGGAGTTCCAGGATCTCGCGCGCGACGTCGACCAGGTGGTGCAGGCCCTGCTGCGCGCGTTCAGGGACGCGCGCCTGCGGGCCAACTTCCAGGTGCAGGTGCTGTCGTCGCTGTTCTACCGCAACAAGGGCGCCTACGTGGTGGGCAAGATCGTCAACGGCTTCGGCGAGCTGCCGTTCGCGCTGCCGATCCTGCACGGCGACGACGGGCTGCTGGCGATCGACACGGCGCTGGTGGGCGAGGAGGACCTGCTGCTGCTTTTCAGCTTCGCACGCGCCTACTTCATGGTCGACATGGGCGTTCCCAGCGCCACCGTGCACTTCCTGCGCACGCTCATGCCGCACAAGACGCGCGCCGAGCTCTACAGCCAGGTCGGCCTGCAGAAGCACGGCAAGGCGCTGTTCTACCGCGACCTGCTCACGCACCTGCGCCACTCGAGCGACAAGTTCCGCATCGCCCCGGGCATCAAGGGCATGGTGATGCTGGTGTTCGACCTGCCGTCGTTCCCGGTGGTCTTCAAGATCATCAAGGACTTCTACCCGCCGCAGAAGGACACCACGCGCGAGCAGATCATGGGCAAGTACCTGCTGGTCAAGCAGCACGACCGCGTCGGGCGCATGGCCGACACGCTCGAGTTCTCCAACGTCGCGCTGCCGCGCCACCGCTTCGAGGACGAGCTGATCGCCGAGCTCAAGCACTTCTGCGGCAGCCTGGTGGAGGACGACGGCGAGACACTGGTCATCCGCCACGCCTACATCGAGCGCCGCATGATCCCGCTCAACATCTACCTGCAGGACGCCAGCCCGGCGCAGATCGAGCAGGCGGTCGTCGAGTACGGCAACGCGATCAAGGACCTGGTGGCGGCCAACATCTTTCCCGGCGACATGCTGTGGAAGAACTTCGGCGTCACGCGCCACGGCAAGGTCGTGTTCTACGACTACGACGAGATCGAGTACCTCACCGACTGCAACTTCCGCAGCGTGCCCGCGCCGCGCAACGAGGAGGAGGAGATGTCCAGCGAGGTCTGGTACACGGTGCGCCCGCGCGACGTGTTCCCCGAGACCTTCGAGCCCTTCCTGCTCGGCAACCCCGCCGTGCGCGCCGTCTTCATGGCCCACCACGCCGACCTGCTCGACCCCGGCTACTGGCAGCGCCAGAAGGAGCGCATCCTCGCCGGCTACGTGCACGACGTCTTCCCGTACGACCCGGCGCGGCGCTTCAGCGCGCAGCGCGGCGCCCGCCCCCCTTCCGAAGCACCGGCCCTGCAGCCGGTGTCGCCCTGACCCCGCCCATTCCCGCCAGACCAAGGAGCCTTCCATGTCCGAATCCATCGTCATCGTTTCCGCCGCCCGCACGCCCATCGGCGGCCTGCTGGGCGATTTCGCCGCGCTGCCGGCGTGGGAGCTGGGCGCCGTCGCCATCAAGGCGGCCGTCGAACGCGCCGGCGTGCCGGGCGACGCCGTCGACGAGGCGCTGATCGGCAACTGCCTGATGGCCGGCCAGGGCCAGGCCCCGGCGCGCCAGGCGGTGCGCCGCGCGGGCCTGCCCGACTCGGCGGGCGCCGTCACCCTCAGCAAGATGTGCGGCTCCGGCATGCGCGCGATGATGTTCGCGCACGACATGCTGCTGGCCGGCAGCGTCGACGTGATGGTGGCCGGCGGCATGGAGAGCATGACCAACGCGCCCCACCTGATGTTCGCGCGCAAGGGCGTGCGCTACGGCGCGGCGCAGATGTTCGACCACATGGCCCTCGACGGCCTGGAGGACGCCTACGACCGCGGCCGCGCGATGGGCGTGTTCGCCGAGGCCTGCGTGGCCAAGTACGGCTTCACGCGCGAGGCGCAGGACGAGTTCGCGATCGCGTCGACGAAGCGGGCCAAGGAGGCCAACGAGAGCGGTGCCTTCGACTGGGAGATGGCGCCGGTCACGCTGCAGGGCAAGGGCGGCGACATCGTCGTCAAGTTCGACGAGCAGCCGTTCAAGGCCAAGCTCGACAAGATCCCGTCGCTGAAGCCGGCCTTCAAGAAGGACGGCACCATCACGGCCGCCAACGCGTCGAGCATCTCCGACGGCGCCGCCGCGCTGGTGCTGATGCGCGAATCGGAAGCCGCGCGGCTGGGCGCGAAGCCGCTGGCGCGCATCGCCGCCCACGCGGTGCACGCGCAAGCGCCCGAATGGTTCTCCACCGCGCCGGCCGGCGCCATCGCCAAGGTGCTGGCGAAGACGGGCTGGACGGCGCAGTCGGTGGACCTGTGGGAGGTCAACGAGGCCTTCGCCGCGGTGACCATGGCCGCGATGCGCGAGTTCGACCTGCCGCACGACATCGTCAACGTGCACGGCGGCGCCTGCGCGCTGGGTCATCCGATCGGCGCCTCTGGCGCGCGCATCGTGGTGACGCTGCTGGGCGCCCTGCGCCGCCAGGGCAAGAAGCGCGGCATCGCCGCGCTGTGCATCGGCGGCGGCGAGGCGACAGCCCTGGCGGTCGAGCTGCTGTAGTGATCGCGCTTGCAACGGGGCGTAACGCTTTGGGCCAATACCCCCCTCACGGGGCGGAAACGGCACACTGCGTGCCTGCGAAACGGGGTTCGCGCCGGCACTCCAGCCGGCGTCGCCGCCCCGCACCGCAGCCGATGAAAGCCCGAACCGATGCCCATGACCCCAACCGACTCGACCGTGATCGATGACCCCACCCTCGTCGCCCTCGTGCGCGTGGGCGAGCGCGTCGAACACGTGGCGCGCTACTCGCGCGAGGAGATCTCGCGCTTCGCCACGCTCACGCTCGACCTGAACCCCGTGCACCACGACCGCGAATTCGCGGTGCGCGCGGGCCTGCCCGACGTGATCGCCAGCGGCCAGCACACCTCGGCCCTGATGAGCGGCCTGGCCGCGACGTACTTCTCGCGCGACGACGACGGCGTCGCGCGCTCGATGCTGTGCCTGCACTTCAACTTCGCCTACCGCGAGCCGATCGTCGCCGACCAGGAGGTGACGATGCGCTGGGTGGTCTCGAGCACCGAGTGGAATGCCAGCCTCGACGGCGTCATCGCCCAGATCGAGGGCAAGGCCACCGTCTCCAACGCCCTGGCCGTGATCGCGCGCGGAACGGTCCTGGTACGCCACGCGCCATGAGGGTCGACCGCTGGCTGCTTCGCCCGCGCGTGCTGGCCGGACTCGGTGCGGCGGTGCTGGCGTGCATCGCGCTGTTCCAGCTGCCGTGGAGCCCGGCGGCCAGCGCCCACTTCATCGCCCTGACCGGCGCGCCGCCGTTCGACGAGCGTCCGGCGGGCTACGCCGTGTCGGGCGTCCTGGCGGCGTTCCGCCAACTCGGCGCCGCGGGCCTGGCCGACTACGAAGCCTATCGCGCGGTCGACATCGTCTTCCCGTGGCTGCTGTGCGCGCTGGTCGCGGCGGTGATGCTGCGGGTGGACGCGGCGCGCGCCACGATGTGGCCGTGGCTGGCGGCGGCGGCCGACACGGCCGAGAATGCGCTCCAGTACGCGATCCTCGCCACCCGCGACGACCTCTCGCCCCAGCTCGTGCAATGGGCCAGCGCCGCCACCCAGCTCAAGTTCGTCCTCTACGCGCTGATGCTGCTGATGCTGCTGGCCGTCGGCGCACGTGCCCTGTGGCGCCAGCGGCGCGCCGCGCACTGACCCGTTCCCGGAAGCCGCCATGCCTGCCTCGACTGCCCGTAACGTCCTGATCGTCGGCGCCTCGCGCGGGCTGGGCCTCGAATTCGTGCGCCAATACCGCGCCGACGGAGCGCGCGTGACCGCCACCGCGCGCGGCGACGACGGCTTGGCGGCCATCGCGGCGCTGGGCGCCAGGCCGCTGAAGCTCGACGTGGCGGACGCCGCCAGCGCGTCGGGCCTGGCCTGGCAGGTCGACGGCGAGGCCTTCGACACGGTGCTGTACGTGGCCGGCGTCTACGGCCCCCGGACGGCCGGCCTGGAGCCGCCGTCGGTGGCCGACTTCGACGCCGTGATGCACGCCAACGTGCTCGGCGCGATGCGCGTGCTGCCGTCGGTGGCCGACGCGCTCGCGCCGCCGGTGGGCGGCCTGCCGGGCGCACGCATCGGCGTGATCTCCTCGCGCATGGGCTCCATCGGGCTGCGCACCGGCACCGCCGGCTGGACCTACCGCGCCTCCAAGGCCGCCGTGAACTCGGTGCTCAAGGATGCGTCGATCGCGCTGGCCGGCCGCGCGCTGTGCGTGGCCCTGCACCCGGGCTGGGTGCGCACCGACATGGGCGGCGCGGGCGCCGACATCGACGCGGCCGATTCCGTCGCCGGCATGCGGCGCGCGCTCGCCGCGCTGGCGCCGGCGCACAACGGCAGCTTCCTGAACTACGACGGCACGCCCCTGGCCTGGTGAGCGCGCGGCGCCGTGGCGCAACAATGACGAACAACGATTGAAGAGACCCCCATGTACCTCTCCGAAGACCACCGCGCCGTCCAGGATGCCGTCCGCGCCTACGTGCGCGACCGCATCGCGCCGCAGGCCGCCGCCTGGGACCGCAGCGCGCATTTCCCGCGCGCGGAACTGCGCGGCCTGGCCGACCTGGGCTGCTACGGCATCGCGGTGCCCGTCGAATGGGACGGCGCGGGGCTGGACTACCTGTCGGTGGCGCTGATCCTCGAGGAGATCGCGGCCGGCGACGGCGCCACGTCCACCGTCATCAGCGTGACCAACTGCCCGGTCAACACCATCATGATGGCGTTCGCCAACGACGACCAGAAGGAACGCTTCCTGCGGCCGCTGGCGCGCGGCGACATGCTGGGCGCGTTCTGCCTGACCGAGCCGCACGTGGGCTCGGAGGCCGGCGGCCTGCGCACGACGGCCGTGCGCGACGGCGACGAGTACGTGCTCGACGGCGTCAAGCAGTTCATCACCAGCGGCAAGAACGGCGACGTCGCGATCGTGATGGCGGTCACCGACAAGGCGGCGGGCAAGAAGGGCATCAGCGCCTTCCTGGTGCCCACGGACACGCCCGGCTACGTGGTGGCGCGGCTCGAGGAGAAGATGGGCCAGCACGCCAGCGACACCGCGCAGATCCTGTTCGAGAACTGCCGCATTCCCGCGGCCAACCTGATCGGCGCCGAGGGCCAGGGACTGAAGATCGCGCTGTCGGGCCTGGAGGGCGGGCGCATCGGCATCGCGTCGCAGTCGGTGGGCATGGCGCGCGCGGCGTTCGAGGCGGCGCTGGCCTATGCCAAGGATCGCGTCGCGTTCGGCAAGCCCATCTTCGAGCACCAGGCGATCCAGTTCAAGCTGGCCGACATGGCCACGCAGATCGAGGCCGCGCGCCAGTTGATCCACCACGCCGCCGGCCTGAAGGACGCCGGCCAGCCGTGCCTGAAGGAGGCCGCGATGGCCAAGCTGTTCGCCAGCGAGATGGCCGAGCGCGTGTGCTCCGCGGCGATCCAGGTGTTCGGCGGCTACGGCTACACCACCGACTTCCCGGTCGAGCGCATCTACCGCGACGTGCGCGTGTGCCAGATCTACGAAGGCACGTCGGAAGTGCAGAAGATCCTGATCGGCCGGGCCCTGGCACTTTGAGATGAAGCCGGTGATGACGTCGAAGGAAGGCATCCACCCGATGCCTTCCTCGCGCCGCATGGGCGCCTGGCTGCAAGTCGACGGCTCGCTGAGCGCGCGCATCGCCTCGGTCAGCGGCCGGCTCACCGTGCGCGTGCTGCGCCAGGGCGCCGTGCGGCTGCAGCCGGCCGAGGCAGAGCGCCTGCGCTGCCCCGCGGGGGCCGCCGCGCACGGGCGCGAGGTGATCCTGCTGGCCGACGGCGTGCCGGTGGTCTATGCGCGCTCGGTGCTGCAGGCGGTGCACGCGCGCGGCACCTGGAAGGCGATCCGCGGGCTGGGCAACCGGGCGCTGGCCGACCTGCTGTTCGGCCAGCCGGCGGCGCAGCGCTCGGGCTTCGAATTCGCGCGCTTCGCGCCCGGCTCGGGCGTCGCCGCCACCGTGCACCGGCGCTGGCGCGAGGCGACGGGCACCGACTGGGGGCGGCGCGAGGTCTGGGCGCGCTGCTCCGTGTTCATGCGGCGCGGTGCGCCGCTGCTGGTCACCGAATGCTTCGCGCCGACGATCGCGCGCTTCGACGCGCCCCAGCGCGCCCGCGCCGTGCCCTGGCGGCCGCCGGCGCGCCGGGAATCTGCGGGTTAGCCCTGAGCGAGGTTGGCCGGGCGCCGCCTTTCGATGCCGCCTCGCTGCAGTTCGTCGCAAAGCCCGGGCGCGACAAGGTCGTCAGGGGAACCATTGGCAGCGCGGCGTCATCCACGTCGCTACACTGATCCGTTGCAGTTCATGCTGCCCGGAGCAGGCAATCCATGCCACCTCCGGGTGGCACCCGCCCGCCGCGCGGCGTGCCCCACAAGGGTGCCCGCGAACGGGCTGTCCACCGCCAACAACATCCGAGGACGCGCCTTGAACCCCTTCCGCCCCGCCACGCTCGTGGTCGCCCTGTCGCTGGCCTTCGCAAGCCAGGTCTCCCTCGCTGCCGACACCGCCGCCGCCGCCGCGCCGGTGGCCGCCGTCCCCGCCGGCACCGAGCTCGGCCTGGACAAGGCCGGCATGGATCCCGCGGTGCGCCCGCAGGACGACCTGTTCCTCGCCATGAACGGCGGCTGGGTCAAGAACACCGAGATCCCGGCCGACAAGGCCTCCTGGGGCACGTTCTACCAGCTGCGCGAGCTCTCCGACCAGCGCGTCAAGAGCATCATCGAGGAACTGGCCTCCAGGCCGCAGCCCGCCGGCACGATCAACGCCAAGATCGGCGATTTCTACAGCAGCTACATGGACACCGCGGCGATCGACGCCGCCGGCATCAAGCCGCTCGCGCCGTTCAAGGCGCAGCTGGACGCCGTCAAGAACAAGAAGGACCTGGTCCTGCTGATGGGCAAGTGGGTCAGCTTCGTCGACGCGCCGCTGAACCTGGGCGTCGGCCCCGACGCCAAGGATCCGACCATCTACTCGGCCGGCAGCTTCCAGGGCGGCCTGGGCCTGGGCGACCGCGACTACTACCTCAAGACCGACGCCCGCTTCGCCAAGGCGCGCGAGGCCTACCTGACCTACCTGCGCACGATCCTGGCGCTGGACGGCGACAAGAACGCCGTGATGGAAGCCAAGGCAGTCATGGCGCTCGAGATGAAGCTGGCCAAGGTCCAGTGGTCGCAGGAAGCCAACCGCGACCCGGTCAAGACGTACAACCCGCTGACGCTCAAGGAACTGGCGGCCAAGGCTCCCAACATCGACTGGAAGGCCTACCTCGAGGCCGGCGACCTGCCCAGCCCGGCGTTCGTCTCGATCTCGCAGCCCGACTACACCTGGGCGCTGGCCAAGCTGATCAAGGACGAGCCGCTCGACGTCTGGAAGGCCTACCTGCGCGTGCGCCTGCTCGACGCCACCGCGCACACGCTGCCGGCCGGCTTCCGCGACGCCTCGTACCAGTTCCACGACGTGGCGCTCAACGGGGTCAAGCAGGACAAGCCGCGCTGGCAGCGCGGCGTCGCCACGCTGAACAACTCGATGGGCGAGGCGATCGGCCAGGTCTACGTGTCCAAGTACTTCCCGCCGGCGTACAAGGCGCGCATGGTGGAGCTGGTGGACAACCTGCTCAAGACCTATTCCACGTCGATCGACAACCTCACCTGGATGAGCCCGACGACCAAGGTCGAGGCCCATGCCAAGCTGGCCAAGTACGGCGTCAAGATCGGCTACCCGGACGTCTGGCGCGACTATGGTGCGCTGGAGGTCAAGGCCGGCGACCCGGTGGGCAACGGCATTCGCGCCGTGCAGTTCGAATACCACCGCCAGGCCGTGCGCAACGGCAAGCCGGTCGACCGCACCGAGTGGGGCATGACGCCGCAGACGGTCAATGCCTACTACGACCCGACCAAGAACGAGATCGTGTTCCCGGCCGCCATCCTGCAGCCGCCGTTCTTCGACATGAAGGCCGACGACGCGGTCAACTACGGCGGCATCGGCGCGGTGATCGGCCACGAGATCAGCCACGGCTTCGACGACCAGGGCAGCCAGTACGACGGCAACGGCAAGCTGCGCAACTGGTGGACGCCGGAAGACCGCAAGGCCTTCGACGCGATCACCAGCAAGCTCGACGCGCAGTACACGGCCTACGAGCCGCTGCCCGGCACGCACCTCAACGGCAAGCTGACCATGGGCGAGAACATCGCCGACCTGTCGGGCCTGCAGATCTCGTACAAGGCCTGGAAGATGTCGCTGGGCGGCAAGCCCTCGCCGGTCATCGACGGCCTGACGGGCGAGCAGCGCTTCTACTACGGCTTCTCGCAGGTGTGGCGCGCGAAGGTGCGCGACGAGCGCGCGCTGCAGCTGGTGGTGATCGACCCGCATTCGCCGGCGAAATTCCGGGCCGACGGCGCGTCCATCAACAGCGACGGCTTCCACGACGCGTTCGGCACCAAGCCGGGCGACAAGATGTGGAAGGCCCCGGCCGACCGCCTGCGCTTGTGGTGAGTCCCACCGGGCGGACGTGCGCGAGCACGACCGCCCGCCATGACGACACGGCGGGCCCGGACGGCCCGCCGGAGACCCCCTTTCCCAGGAGCCGCGCCTTGAACACCTTCCGCCCCGCGACGCTGGTCGTCGCCCTGTCGCTGGCCTTCGCCGCCGACCTTTCGCTCGCGGCCGACGCCGCCTCCGCCGCGGCGCCCGCGGCGGCCCCGGCCGCCGTCGCGCCCACGTCCGGCCTCGACCGGGCCGGCATGGACGCCGCCGCGCGGCCGCAGGACAGCCTGTTCGAGGCGATGAACGGCACGTGGCTGAAGAACACGCCGATCCCGGCCGACAAGGCCGACTTCGGCACGTTCATGCAGCTCGACGACCTGTCCAACGAGCGCGTCAAGGCGATCGTCGAAGGGCTGGCCGCCAAGCCGCAGGCCGGCGGCACGATCAACGCCAAGATCGGCGACTTCTACGCCGGCTACATGGACACCGTGGCCATCGATGCCGCCGGCATGCGCCCGCTGTGGCCCTACCTGGCGCAGATCGACGCCGTCAAGAGCAAGGGCGACCTGGTCCACCTCATGGGCCAGTGGGTCTCGTTCGTCGACCTGCCGATGGGCCTGGGCGTCAGCCCCGATGCCAAGGACCCGACGATCTACTCCGCCGGCGCGGGCCAGGGCGGCCTGGGCATCGGCGACCGCGACTACTACCTCAAGACCGACGCCCGCTTCGCCAAGGCGCGCAAGGCCTATGTCGAGTACATGCGCACGCTGCTGGCCGCCCAGGGCAGCAAGAACGCCAAGGTCCAGGCCGCCGCGGTGATGAACCTGGAGACCCGGCTCGCGAAGGTCCAGTGGACGCACGAGGCCAACCGCGACCCGGTCAAGACCTACAACCCGATGACGGTCGCCCAGCTCGCGGCCAAGGCGCCCGACATCGACTGGAAGGCCTTCCTCGGCGCCGGCGAGCTGGTCGATCCGCCGTTCGTCTCCATCGCCCAGCCGAGCTACTTCTGGGCGCTGGACAAGCTGGTCAGGTCCGAGCCGCTGGACGTCTGGAAGGCCTACCTGCGCGTGCACGTGATGGACTCGCTGTCGCTGACCTTGCCGGCCGACGTGCGCGCGGCGCGCTTCCAGTTCCGCGGCGTTGCGATGAGCGGCGTCAAGACCGACCGCCCGCGCTGGGAGCGCGCCGTGGGCACGCTCAACGATTCGATGGGCGAGGCCATCGGCCAGGTCTACGTGACCGAGTACTTCCCGCCCGCCTACAAGGCGCGCATGGTCGAACTGGTGGACAACCTGATGAAGGCCTACGCGCAGTCGATCGACGGCCTCACGTGGATGAGCCCCGCCACCAAGGTGGAGGCGCACGCCAAGCTGGCCAAGTACGGCATCAAGATCGGCTACCCCGACCACTGGCGCGACTACACGGCGCTGGACGTCAAGGCCGGCGACGCGCTGGGCAACGTCGTGCGCGCGTCGCAGTTCGAGTACCACCGCCAGGCGGTCCGCAACTCCAGGCCGGTGGACCGCACCGAGTGGGGCATGACGCCGCAGACGGTCAACGCCTACTACGACGGCACCAAGAACGAGATCGTGTTCCCGGCCGCCATCCTGCAGCCGCCGTTCTTCGACATGAAGGCCGACGACGCGTCCAACTACGGCGCGATCGGCGCCATCATCGGCCACGAGATCAGCCACGGCTTCGACGACGAAGGCAGCCAGTACGACGGCGACGGCAAGCTGCGCAACTGGTGGACGCCGGAAGACCGCAAGGCCTTCGAGGCGATCACCAGCAAGCTCGACGCCCAGTACTCGGCCTACGAGCCGCTGCCCGGCGTCCACGTCAAGGGCAAGCTCACGCTCGGCGAGAACATCGCCGACCTGTCCGGGCTGCAGATCGCCTACAAGGCCTGGAAGATCTCGCTGGGCGGCAGGCCGGCGCCGGTCATCGACGGCCTGACCGGCGAGCAGCGCTTCTACTACGGCTTCGCGCAGGCCTGGCGCGAGAAGCTGCGCGACGAGGCGATGCTGCACCAGGTCACCTCCGACCCGCACTCGCCGCCGCGCTTCCGCGCCGACGGCGCCGCCATCAACAGCGATGGCTTCCACGAGACGTTCGCCACCAAGCCGGGCGACAAGATGTGGAAGGCGCCCACGGATCGCATTCGCCTCTGGTGAGACCGCCGAGGCGCGCCGCGTGACCTGCCTTGCCTGACCCTGAAAGGGCTGCGCCGCCGCGCAGCCCTTTTCCGTTGTGGCCGGCCCGAGGCTTGCCCCGATTTCCTTCCCCCTTGCATTGCCGACGAACGAGGATTCCCGATGACCCCCCCGAACTTCCGCCGCGCCGCCCTCGCGGCCGCCGCCACGCTGGCCTGCGCGGCCTTCGCGAGCGCGCAGGCGCAGACGAGCACTACCCCCACGCAGACGACCACCACGACGGTGGCGACGCTCGGCGCGGGCCTCGACCGCGCGGGCATGGACACGTCCGTGCGGCCGCAGGACGACCTGTTCCTGGCGATGAACGGCACCTGGGTGAAGAACACGCAGATCCCGGCCGACAAGTCGGCCTGGGGCACGTTCTACGAGCTGCGCGATCGCACCGACCACCAGGTGCGCGACCTGATCGAGGGCCTGCACGCCACGAAGCCGGCGCCGGGCACCAACGCGCAGAAGGTTGACGACTACTACCGCGCCTTCATGGACGAGGCCGCCATCGACCAGGGCGGCCTCGCGCCCATCCAGGCCTCGCTCAAGGACGTCGACGGCGTCAAGGACATCGGCATGCTGGCGGGCCTGATGGGCCACTGGCAGGGCGTGGTGCGCACGCCGCTGGCCGTCGACGCCAACCCCGACCTCGACGACCCGGGCGTCTACATCACCGACTTCCAGCAGTCCGGGCTGGGCCTGCCCGATCGCGACTACTACCTGAAGGCAGACGAGCGGTTCGCAAAGGCGCGCACGGCCTACTCGGACTACCTGGTCAAGCTGTTCTCGCTGTCGGGCGACACGGACGCGGGCGCGCACGCCGCCCAGGTGATCGCCCTGGAGACGAAGATCGCCACCGCGCAGTGGCCGCGCGACCAGACGCGCGACCCGAAGCTGGCGCACAACCCGAAGACCCCCGCCGAACTGGAGGCGCTGGCGCCGGGCTTCGACTGGCCGGTCTTCGAGGCGCAGTCGCAGCTGCAGCCCGGGCGCATCGTCGTCGTGCGCCAGCCGAGCTACGTCACGGCGCTGGCCGGGCTCGTGAAGTCCGAGCCGCTGGCCACGTGGAAGCTGTACCTGAAGGCGCGCCGCCTCGACGGCGCCGCCGCCGTGCTGCCCAAGCCCTTCCGCGACGCCAGCTTCCAGTTCCACGACGTGGCCATCGCCGGCGTGCAGCAGCCGCTGCCGCGCTGGCAGCAGGCCGTCGCGCAGGTCAACGGCGCGCTCGGCGAGGCCACCGGCCAGCTGTACGTGGCGCAGTACTTCCCGCCCGCGTACCGCGCGCGCATGCAGGCGCTGGTGGCCAACCTGATGAAGGCCTATTCGACGTCCATCGACGGGCTCGCGTGGATGTCGCCGGCCACCAAGAAGGAGGCGCACGCGAAGCTGGCCAAGTACGGCGTCAAGATCGGCTATCCCGACACCTGGCGCGACTACTCGGCGCTGGTCGTGCGACCCGGCGAGGCGCTGGCCAACGCCGACCGGGCCGACGCGTTCGACTACCGGCGCCAGATCGTGCGCGTGGGCGGCCAGGTGGACCGCACCGAGTGGGGCATGACGCCGCAGACGATCAATGCGTACTACAGCGGCAACAAGAACGAGATCGTGTTCCCGGCCGCCATCCTGCAGCCGCCGTTCTTCAACGTGGCCGCCGACGACGCGGTCAACTACGGCGCCATCGGCGCGGTGATCGGCCACGAGATCAGCCACGGCTTCGACGACAAGGGCAGCCAGCTCGACGGCGACGGCCGCCTGCGCAACTGGTGGACCGACGACGACCGCAAGGCCTTCGAGGCCGTCACCAGCCGCCTGGTGGCGCAGTACGCGGCCTACGAGCCCATCCCCGGCCAGCACCTGAACGGCAAGCTGACGCTGGGCGAGAACATCGCCGACCTGTCGGGCCTGCAGATCTCGTACAAGGCCTGGCAGCTGTCGCTGGGCGGCCAGCCGGCGCCGGTGATCGACGGCCTGACCGGCGCGCAGCGCTTCGTCTACGGCTTCGCCCAGGTCTGGCGCTCCAAGGTGCGCGACGAGCGCGCGCTGCAATTGCTGACGATCGACCCGCACTCGCCGGGCCGGTTCCGTGCGGACGGCGCGACGATCAACGCCGATGCCTTCCACGACGCCTTCGCCACCCGGCCGGGCGACAGGATGTGGAAGGCGCCGGCCGATCGGCTGCGGCTCTGGTAAGTGCCATGATGGCGAGATGACCGATGCCTCGCTCCCCGACCTTCCCGCCAGCGCGCGGATCCGCGCCCGCGAACTCGTCCAACGCAGCGGCCGCGCGCTGCTCGGGCTCGTGGGCCCGCCCGGGGCCGGCAAGTCGACGCTGGCCGCCGCGCTGCAGGCCGAGTTCGCGGCCATCGCCCAGGTGGTGCCGATGGACGGCTTCCACCTGGCCAACGTCGAACTCGAGCGCCTGGGCCGGCGCGGCCGCAAGGGCGCGCCCGACACCTTCGACGCCGCCGGCTACGTCGCGCTGCTGCGCCGCCTGCTGATGCAGCCGGACGACGAGATCGTCTACGCGCCCGAGTTCCGGCGCGCGATCGAGGAGCCGATCGCCAACGCGATCCCCATCCACGCCCGCACGCAGCTGGTCATCACCGAAGGCAACTACCTGCTGCTGGAGACCGGTGCCTGGGCGCACGTGAAGGACCTGCTCGACGAGATCTGGTACGTCGACGTCCCCGACGAGGTGCGCCTGCACCAGCTGACGCGCCGCCATGAGCAGTTCGGCCGCAGCGCCGACGAGGCCGCGGCCTGGGTGGCGGCTACCGACGAGCCGAACGCGCGCCTGGTCGAGGCGTCGCGGGCACGGGCGTCGTTCATCTTCCGCTGGGACGACGAGTGAGGCTGCCCTCGCCGCGCACGCGGCTGCCCCGTTCCGGGCACGGGAAGTCGATCACGCCACGCTGATCGGAATCACCCGTCCGCGCTCGCCCGGCCCCGCCTTGGTCGCGCCATCGCCGCCGCGGCCGTGCCACTGGTCCAGCAACACGCGCCATTGCGCGCGCCCGGTCGCCAGGTTGCCCAGCTTCACGTGGCCGTAGCCGCGGATGCGCTCCGGCACGCGGGCGATCTGCTGCGCGAGCGCGTGCCGGTCCAGGCTCAGCATCGGCAGGATCTCGGTGCGCAGCAGGGCCTCGTAGTCGTCGGCCAGCTGGCGCTCCAGCCGGCGTTCCTCGGTGTGGCCGAACGGGTCGACCCAGGTGCCGCGCACGCCCTTGAACTTCGCCAGCACGCGCAGCGCCGGCAGCAGCCAGGGGCCGATCTTCATCTTCTTCGGCCGGCCGTTCGGGCCCGGGCGCGCGAGCAGCGGCGGGGCCATGTGGAATTCCAGCCGACCCACGGTCTCGAACTGCTCGGCGAGCGACTTCGCGAAGCTGCCGTCGGTGTACAGGCGCGCCACCTCGTACTCGTCCTTGATGGCGAGCAGCCGCGAGAACTGCTGCGCGACGATCGTGGTCAGCGGCGCGCCGGCGGCGCCCAGCGACTGCTCGCGCGCATGCACCTGCTCGACCAGCGCCCGGAAGCGCGCCGCCAGCGCGGCGTCCTGGTAGGCGGTGAGGAACGCGACGCGGCGCTCGACCAGGCCGTCGGGGCCGAACAGCGACTGCCGCGCCGAGCCGTCCTGCGGTGCCCCGGCGCCGCCCGCGATGCGCTCGAACGCCGACGGGTCGGTGACGGCCAGGCGGCCGATCGCGAACGCCGTCTTGTTGTTCTCGACGGCCACGTTGTTCAGCTCGATCGCGCGCATCAGGGCGGCGTGCGACACCGGCACCAGGCCGCGCTGCCAGCACGCGCCCAGCATGATGATGTTGGACGGCATGGTGTCGCCCATCAGCGCCTGCGCCAGCGCCTGCGCGTCGACCAGCTGCACCCGCTCGTCGCCGGCGGCGTGGCGCAGCTTGTCGACCAGGGCCGGGGCGTGCAGCGTCGCGTCGGGGTTGCGCACGAAGGCGGCGGTGGCGATCTCGTGGGTGTTGGCCAGGATGGCCGTGCGGCCGTGCTTGACCGTGGCCAGCGCGTCGTCCGAGGCGCCCACCACCATGTCGCAGGCCAGCAGCACGTCGGCCTGCTGGGTGTCGATGCGCACCTGGTTCAACTGGTCGGCCGTCGGCGCCACGCGCACGAACGACAGCACCGCGCCGCCCTTCTGCGCGAAGCCCATGAAGTCCAGCACCGAGGCCTGCTTGCCCTCGAGGTGGGCGGCCATCGTGATCAGCGCGCCCACGGTGACGACGCCGGTGCCGCCGACGCCGGTCACCAGCATGTCGAACGGGCCCGTCCACCGCCACGGCGCCGGGCGCCCGATCCGGTCGATCTCCGCCGCCAGACGCGTCGCGTCCAGGCCGGTCCCGACGCGCTTCTTCAGCGTCGCGCCGGTCACCGTGACGAAGCTGGGGCAGAAGCCGTTGAGGCAGGAGTAGTCCTTGTTGCAGGAGCTCTGCTCGATGTGGCGCTTGCGGCCCCACTCGGTCTCGACGGGCACCACGCTGAGGCAGTTCGACGCCTGGCCGCAGTCGCCGCAGCCCTCGCACACGGCCTCGTTGATGACGACGCGCTGCGGCGGATCCGGAAACTCGCCCTTCTTGCGGCGGCGGCGCTTCTCGGCGGCGCAGGTCTGGTCGTAGATGAGGACGGTGACGCCGTCGATCTCGCGCAGCTCGCGCTGCACCGCGTCCAGTTCCTCGCGCGGATGGAACGTCGTGCCCTTGGGAAACAGGTCGGCGCGTGCGCGGTGCGGCGCGATGTCGTCGCTGACGATCACCACGCGCTTCGCGCCCTCGGCCTCCACCTGGCGCGCGATCTCGGGCACCGACAGCGAGCCGTCCACCGGCTGGCCGCCGGTCATCGCCACCGCGTCGTTGTAGAGGATCTTGTAGGTGATCGTCGCCTTCGCGGCGATCGCCTGGCGGATCGCCAGGTAGCCCGAGTGGTAGTAGGTGCCGTCGCCCAGGTTCTGGAAGACGTGCCGTTCCTTCGTGAAGCGCGAGTGCGCGGCCCAGTCGACGCCTTCGGCGCCCATCTGGATCAGGCCGCTGGTCTCGCGCTCCATCCAGCTGGCCATGAAGTGGCAGCCGATGCCGGCCAGCGCGCGCGAGCCCTCGGGCACCTTGGTGGACGTGTTGTGCGGACAGCCCGAGCAGAAGTAGGGCTGGCGCTTCGTCGCGTCGGCCTCGTTGTGCAGCAGGCAGGGCATCGTGAAGTCGGTGACCAGGTGGCGGCGGTCCAGCGCGGGGTTCAGGCGCGCCAGCCACTCGGCCACCACTTCCATGATGCGCGAGGGCCGCAGCTCGCCCAGCGACGACAGCAGCGGCCGCCCGTCGGGCGCGGTCTTGCCGGCGATGCGCGGGCGCTGGGTGTCGGGCAGGCCGTAGAGCTGGTCCTTCAGCTGGCGTTCGACGACCGGCGCCTTCTCCTCGATGACCAGGATTTCCTCGAGCCCGCGCGCGAACTCCGCCATGCGTGTGGGCTCCAGCGGGAACACCAGACCCACCTTGTAGATGCGCACGCCGGCGGCGGCCAGCGCGTTCGGGTCGAGCTCCAGGCGACGCAGCACCTCGAGGAAGTCGTAGTGCGCCTTGCCCACCGTGACGATGCCCAGCGTGGCGCTGGGGCTGGCGACGATGTGCTTGTCGACCGAGTTGACCCTGGCGAACGCGCGCACCGCTGCCAGCTTCTCGGCCAGGCGCGATTCGAGGGCCAGCGACGGGAGGTCGACCGCGCGCACGTGCAGGTCCTGCGTCGGGGTGAAGTCCACCGGTTGCGTGAAGTCCAGCGGCACGGCGTCGAGATCCACCGTCATGCCCGACTCGACGACCTCGGAAAGCGCCTTGAAGCCCACCCACGCGCCCGAGAAGCGCGACAGCGCCCAGCCGTACAGGCCGAACTCCAGGTACTCGGCGACGTTGGCCGGGTGCAGCACCGGCATGCTCCACGCCTGCATCGCCAGGTCGCTCTGGTGCGGCATCGACGACGACACGCAGCCGTGGTCGTCGCCGGCCACCACCAGCACGCCGCCCAGGGGACTGGAGCCATAGACGTTGCCGTGCTTCAACGCATCGCCCGAACGGTCGACGCCCGGGCCCTTGCCGTACCACATCGCGGTCACGCCCTCGACGGTGCGCTGGGGGTCCAGCGCCACGCGCTGCGTGCCCAGGCATGCCGTGGCGGCCAGGTCCTCGTTGATCGCCGGCAGGAACTCCACCTGCGCGTCGGCCAGGAACTTCTTGGCCTTCCACAGCTGCTGGTCGACCATGCCCAGCGGGCTGCCGCGGTAGCCCGAGACGAACGCCGCGGTGTGCAGGCCGGCGGCCTGGTCGCGCCGGCGCTGCATCAGCAGCAGCCGCACCAGGGCCTGGGTGCCGGTCAGGAACACAGCGCCGCTGTCGGCGGCCAGGTTGTCGGTCAAGGCGTAGGCGCGCAGCGGCGCGGCGTCCGGTTCCGGCGTGGCGACGAGGTCGGAGGAGGGCAGGGTCATGGCTCGGTCTCGCGCCTGGAGGGGGCGCTCCGCGGGGCGCGGAGGCTGGAAGCGACGATGCTAGTCCCCGACGGGCGCAGCGATCTTGCGAAATCGACGCTTGCGGCGCGGATATCGAGATGACTGTTTCGAAAAGCGCCGAAATATGGAATGAATGTCTCGCCCGCGGTTGATTCCGAGGGTAAACGCGCTGCACAATGACGCCATGACCCTGACCGCCCCCATCGACCGCGTCGCCCGCCGCATCGCCGCCGCGCTGCAGCGCGACGGCCGCCAGAGCGCGCAGCAGCTCGCCGACGACGTCGGGCTGTCGGCCACGCCCGTGTGGCGCCGCGTCAAGGAGCTCGAGGCCAGCGGCGTGATCCGCGGCTACGTGGCGCTGCTCGACCGCGAGAAGCTGGGGCTGTCGATCTGCGTGCTCGCGCACGTGACGCTGGTGCGCCACAGCGAGGGCGCCGTCGAGCAGTTCGAGGCGATGGCACGCGCCAGCCCCGAGATCATGGAATGCCACAGCACGACGGGCGAAGGCGACTACCTGATCAAGGTGGTCGCCCCCGACATGAAGGCCTACGACCGCTTCCTGCAGGACAAGGTGTTCAAGACGCCCGGCGTGGGCAACGTGCGCAGCAGCGTTGTGCTGCGCGAGGTGAAGTACGAGACCGCGTTGCCGGTCGACTGACCCCCGCGTTCGAGGCAGGGATGTGCGCCGACGCGCGCGCCGCTTGCCCCGATCGGGACTACGCTGGCGATGACGACCCTGGAGGTTCCACCATGTCCGACACCCTCGAATCCGACCCCCGCCCGCTGACCCTCGCGCGCGTGCTGGGCATCCAGGCGCACGCCAACCGGCTGGCCAATCGCCGCCTGCTGGCCGCGCTCGCCAACCTGTCGACGTCGGAGCTGCATTCGAAGCGCACCAGCTTCTTCCCGACGATCATCGGCACGCTCAACCACCTGCTGGCAGTCGACCGCTACTACATCGCCGCGCTCCATGGCGAGCCCGACATGGAGACCTCGTACCGGCGCTTCGCGCCCCACGACGAACTCGCCTCGTGGGCCTCGGCGCAGGACGCCAGCGACTGCAAGCTGATCGCCTTCTGCGACCGGCTCGACGACGCCGGCGCCAACGCCGTCGTCCACATGCTGCACGGCGACCAGCCCACGAAGAGCGACCTCGCCTGCCTGGTGCTCGACCACCTGTTCATGCACCAGACCCACCACCGCGGCCAGGTCCACTCGATGCTGTCGGGCACGCACGTGAAGCCGCCGCAGCTCGACGAGTTCATCCTGCGGGTGGACGAGCCCTTCCGCGTAATGGAGATGTCGGCGCTGGGGTGGTCGGAGCGTGAGGTCTACGGCTGAGCGAGCGGGCGCCGCGGTCGATCGCACCGCCGGGCGCCGACCGCGGGATGCGGGCGCACCAATTGACGTTTACGTAAACGTCAATCGATAATCCTCCGCTAACGTGTCAGGCCGACCCGCGCGGCCGCGCAGGCGCGCGCCCCAACGAGACAAGCAAAAGAGCCCATGTCCACCCTGTCGACCCAACTGAACGCCCGCTCGGAAGACTTCAAGGCCAACGCCGCGGCGATGCGCCTGCTGGTCGACGACCTCAACGCCCGGCTGGCGAAGATCGCGCTGGGCGGCGGCGACGACGCGCGCGCCAAGCACCTGTCGCGCGGCAAGCTGCTGCCGCGCGACCGGGTCGAGCGCCTGCTCGACCCGGGCACGCCGTTCCTGGAGATCGCGCCGCTGGCCGCGCTGGGCATGTACCCGGAAAAGGGCGGCCAGGACGCCGCGCCCGGCGCCGGCATGATCGCCGGCATCGGCCGCGTGGCCGGCGTCGAGTGCCTGATCGTGTGCAACGACGCCACCGTCAAGGGCGGCACCTACTACCCGCTCACCGTCAAGAAGCACCTGCGCGCGCAGGAGATCGCCGCGCAGAACCGGCTGCCGTGCATCTACCTGGTCGACTCGGGCGGCGCCAACCTGCCCAACCAGGACGAGGTGTTCCCGGACCGCGACCACTTCGGCCGCATCTTCTACAACCAGGCCCAGCTCAGCGCCGCGGGCATCCCGCAGCTGGCCGTGGTGATGGGCTCGTGCACCGCCGGCGGCGCCTACGTGCCGGCGATGAGCGACCAGACCATCATCGTCAAGAACCAGGGCACCATCTTCCTGGGCGGCCCGCCGCTGGTGAAGGCGGCCACCGGCGAGGTGGTGAGCGCGGAGGATCTCGGCGGGGGCGACGTGCACACGCGCCTGTCGGGCGTGGCCGACCACCTGGCCGAGAACGACATGCACGCGCTGGCGCTGGCGCGCGGCGTGGTGGGCACGCTCAACTGGCGCAAGGATCCGGGCGTCGCGCTGCGCGCGCCGAAGCCGCCGCTGCTGCCCGAGTCCGACCTGCACGGCATCATCCCGCTCGACGCCGAAGGCAAGCCGGCGCGCAAGCCCTTCGACGTGCGCGAGGTCATCGCCCGCATCGTCGACGGCTCCGAGTTCGAGGAGTTCAAGGCGCGCTACGGCGCGACGCTGGTGTGCGGCTTCGCGTGGATCGAGGGCATGCCGGTGGGCATCGTCGCCAACAACGGCATCCTGTTCGCCGAGAGCGCCGACAAGGGCGCGCACTTCATCGAGCTGTGCTGCCAGCGCAAGGTGCCGCTGGTCTTCCTGCAGAACATCACCGGCTTCATGGTGGGCCGCAAGTACGAGAACGAAGGCATCGCGCGCGCCGGCGCCAAGATGGTGACCGCCGTGGCCTGCGCCAACGTGCCCAAGTTCACCGTGATCATCGGCGGCTCGTTCGGCGCCGGCAACTACGGCATGTGCGGCCGCGCCTACAGCCCGCGCTTCCTGTGGATGTGGCCCAACGCGCGCATCAGCGTCATGGGCGGCGAGCAGGCCGCCAGCGTCCTCGCCACGGTGCGCCGCGACGGCATCGAGGGCAAGGGCGGCCAGTGGTCGGCCGACGAGGAAGAGGCCTTCAAGGCGCCGATCCGCGACCAGTACGAGGCGCAGGGCCACCCGTATTTCGCCAGCGCGCGCCTGTGGGACGACGGCGTGATCGACCCGGCCGACACCCGCCGCGTGCTCGCGCTGGGCCTGTCGGCCAGCCTCAATGCGCCGATTCCCGACATGAAGTTCGGCGTGTTCCGCATGTGACGCGCCGCCACGGCGCCCGCGCCGTGGCCTGCATCGGCCATCGCCTTCCTCCCACCGCTGCCCCCCGGACCCCGCATGAACCGCTCCCTGTCCAGATTCGTCCCGCTGCTGGCGCTTGCCATCGTCCTCGTCGCGGCGCCGGCCGCCCAGGCCCGCAACGACAGCTTCAAGCTGCCCGTCGACAAGGCGCTGGCCGGCAAGCGCACGCGCGAGATCGTCGGCGAGCTGCCGCTGCGCTTCGGCAGCGCCAGCGCCGCCGGCGTCGACCTGGCGGCGGGCGACGCCGTCGCGCAAGGCGCGGCGACCTTCGTCGGCGACGACCCGCGCAAGCACGAACGCCTGGACGACGACAAGGCCTGCCTGCACGCGTTCGAGGATGCCCTGTCCCAGCTGGTGGCCCAGGCGCGGCGCGCCGGCGCCGCCGCGGTCGTCGGGATCGTCTCCGACTTCAAGGGCGAGGTGTTCGACGACCCGCGCAGCTACGACTGCCACGCGGGTGCCGCCAAGGCCTACGTCACGCTGCGCGGCCAGCTCGCGCGCAGCTTCGCGAGCGCAAGCGTCCAGGCGCTGCCGCCCGCCAGCGATTTCGCGGCCCTCGACGACGTGAAGGCCGTGCCGATCAGCGAGGCCGGTCGTGAGCGTTACGCGCACTTCCTGACGCTGCCCAAGCCGCGCGCGTTCGTGGTCTACGAGGACGGCAACTGGCGCTTCTTCTTCAAGGACCCCGAAGCGATGCGCAAGGCGCTCGACTTCTGCGCGCGGCAGGGCCGCCGCTGCTGGCTCTACGCCGCCGACGACCGCGTCGTCTGGAGCGCCGACCCGGGCCGGCGCATCGGCTCGTCGGCGCAGCTGGCCGCCGCCACCGGCGCGCCGGCCGCGTCCGAGTCCGCGGATGCGAAGCCATGAACGCGCGCTGCGGCGTGGTCGCCCGCGCCCCCGCGCTGCTCGCGGGCGGCGCCCCCGCGCTGCTCGCGGGCGGCGCGCTCGCGCGCGACACCGGCCATTTGTTGCGCATCGCCGACGCCGCCGACGTGGAGGCGGTGCCGCTGGATCCCGCGCAGCGCGACCGCTACCGCGAGTACCGCGCGCTGCGCAGCCCCAAGGCGTTCGCGATCGACGAGCACGGCAACGGCCGCCACGTCGAGCACGCGCGCGACGCGATGGCGCGCGTGCTCGAGCGCTGCGCGCAGGAGCACGTGCGTTGCTGGCTGTACGCCGTCGACGACCGCGTCGTGTGGAGCGCCGACGTCGACAAGCGCATCGGCCTGGCCTCGCAGCTCGAGGACGACCGGCTGCTGCGCCCGACCCTGACACCGCCGCCTTCCAAGCCCAGGCCCCGCTCATGACCGCCACCCTGCTGATCACCCGCGACGGCGCCGTCGTCCGCGTGTTCCTGAACCGCCCCGACGTGCGCAACGCGTTCAACGACAGCGTCATCGCCGAGCTCACGGCGGCCTTCGCCGGGTTCGCGGCCGACGCCACGCTGCGCGCGGTGGTGCTGGGCGGCCACGGCAAGGCGTTCTGCGCCGGCGCCGACCTGTCGTGGATGCGCGCGATGGCCGACTACACGTGGGAGCAGAACCGCGCCGACGCGCAGGGCCTGGCCGACATGCTCCACGCGATCTGGTCCTGCCCGGTGCCGGTGGTCGGCCGCGTGCACGGCGACTGCTACGCCGGCGGCGTGGGCCTGGCCGCGGTGTGCGACATCCTGGTCGCCGCCGAGGGCGTGCAGTTCTGCCTCAGCGAGGCGAAGCTGGGCCTGCTGCCGGCCACCATCGGCCCCTACGTGGTCAAGGCGCTGGGCGAGCAGGCCGCGCGGCGCTACTTCACCACAGCCGAACGCTTCGACGCCGCGCGCGCCCACGCCCTCGGCTTCGTGCACGAGGTGGTGCCGGCCGACGCGCTCGACGCCCGGGTCGACGAGCTCGTGGCAGCGCTGGTGGCCAACGGCCCGGCCGCCGTGCGCGCCTGCAAGAAGCTGGTGCAGGACGTGGCCGGGCGTCCGGTCGACGCGGCCTTGCGCGCCGACACGGCCCGCCGTATCGCCGACATCCGCGCCAGCGCCGAAGGCAAGGAGGGCGTGCAGGCCTTCCTGAACAAGCGCGAGCCTTCCTGGCGCTAGCGCCACCCCGACGAATACGAAGCTGGAGACGCCATGTTCACCAAGATCCTGATTGCCAACCGCGGCGAGATCGCCTGTCGGGTGGCGGCCACCGCGCGCCGGCTGGGCGTCCAGAGCGTCGCCGTGTATTCCGACGCCGACGCCCGGGCCCGGCACGTGGCCGCCTGCGACGAGGCGGTGCGCATCGGCGAGGCGTCGCCGCGCGACAGCTACCTGCGCTGGGAACGCATCATCGAGGCCGCGAAGCGCACCGGCGCCCAGGCCATCCACCCGGGCTACGGCTTCCTCAGCGAGAACGAGGAGTTCGCGCAGGCCTGCGCCGACGCCGGCATCGCGTTCATCGGCCCGCCGCCGTCGGCGATCCGCGCGATGGGCCTGAAGGCCGAATCGAAGCAGCTGATGGAGAAGGCCGGCGTGCGCCTGGTGCCCGGCTACCACGCGGCCGACCAGGATCCGGCGCTGCTGCAGCGCGAAGCCGACCGCATCGGCTACCCGGTGCTGATCAAGGCGAGCGCGGGCGGCGGCGGCAAGGGCATGCGCGTGGTGATGGCGGCCGACGAATTTCCCGCGGCGCTGGCGTCGTGCAAGCGCGAGGCGATCAACAGCTTCGGCGACGACGCGGTGCTGATCGAGCGCTACGTGCAGCGCCCGCGCCACATCGAGATCCAGGTGTTCTTCGACACCCACGGCAACGGCGTCTACCTGTTCGAGCGCGACTGCTCGGTGCAGCGCCGCCACCAGAAGGTGCTGGAGGAAGCCCCTGCCCCCGGGATGACCGGGGAACGCCGCCGCGAGATGGGCGAGGCCGCCGTGGCCGCCGCGCGCGCGGTGAACTACGTCGGTGCCGGCACCGTCGAGTTCATCTGCGAGCAGGACGGGCGCTTCTACTTCATGGAGATGAACACCCGGCTGCAGGTGGAGCATCCGGTGACGGAGGCGATCAGCGGGCACGACCTGGTCGAATGGCAGCTGCGCGTCGCCGCCGGAGAGCCGCTGCCGGCGACGCAGGCCGACCTGAAGATCCGCGGCCACGCGATCGAGGCGCGCATCTGCGCCGAGAACCCCGAGGCGAATTTCCTGCCCGCCACCGGCACGCTGTCGGTGCTGCGCTGGCCGGCGCACGTGGCCTTTCGCCGCAACGAGGACGGCGAGGGCTTCCACGACCCGGCGCCGGTGCGCGTGGACACCGGCGTCGACGAGGGCGACGCCATCACGCCGTACTACGACTCGATGATCGCCAAGCTGATCGTCTGGGGCGACGACCGCGCGCAGGCGCTGGCGCGGCTCGACGCGGCGCTGGCCGGCACGCACATCGCCGGCGTGGTCAACAACGTCGCGTTCCTGCGCCGCGTGGCGAAGACGGCGTCGTTCGCCGGCGCGCAGCTCGACACCGCGCTGATCGAGCGCGAACGCACCGCGCTGTTCGGCCACGAGGGCCTGCCGCTGGACGTGGTCGCGGCGGGCGCGGTGGCGCGGGCGATCGCGCTGCAGCAGGGCACGGTGGGCGCCGATCCGTGGTCGCGTCGCGACGGCTGGCGCCTGCACGGCGTGTCGGTGCAGCGCTTCGACCTCGAGTGGCAGGGGCGGTCGCTGGAGGTGCTTCTGAAGTCGCAGCACGGCGGCGGCGCGCTGCTGACGGTGGAAGGCGCCGACCTCGCGTTCGAGTCGCGCGCGCTGGGCGACGACCGCTACGACGTCGTGCTTGGCGCGCCCGGCCGCTCGCGCCGCCTCGCGCTGACCGTCTACCAGGTCGGCGAGCAGGTGTCGGTGTTCGCGCAGGCCGGCAGCGCCCAGGTGACGGTGGTCGACACGCTGTCGCACGCCGGCGAAGGCCATGCCGAGGCCGGCCGCCTGACGGCGCCGATGCCCGGCAAGGTGATCGCCTACCTGGTCAAGGCCGGCGACGCCATCAAGACCGGACAGCCGCTGGCGGTACTCGAAGCGATGAAAATGGAGCACACCATCGCCGCGCCGCGCGACGGCACCGTGGCCGAACTGCTGTTCGCGCCCGGTGACCAGGTCAGCGAAGGCGGCGAACTTCTGACATTGGAGTAAGCCATGGCCAACCGCCTGCCTGAGTTCGTCAAGATCGTCGACGTCGGCCCGCGCGACGGGCTGCAGAACGAGAAGGAGTTCGTCTCGACGGCCGACAAGATCGCCCTCGTCCACCTGCTCGAGGACGCCGGCCTGCGAGAGATCGAGGTCACCAGCTTCGTCAGCCCGAAGTGGGTGCCGCAGATGGCCGATGCCGCCGCGGTGATGGCCGGCATCCGCCGCCACGCCGACGTGCGCTACGCGGTGCTGACGCCCAACATGAAGGGCTGGGAGGCGGCGACCACGGCGTTCCCCGACGAGATCGTCGTGTTCGGCGCCGCCAGCGAGGCGTTCAGCCAGAAGAACATCAACTGCTCGATCGCCGAATCGATCGCGCGCTTCGCGCCGGTGGTGGCCGCCGCCAAGGACGCCGGCGTGAAGGTGCGCGCGGCGATCTCGTGCGCGCTCGGCTGCCCCTACGAGGGCGAGATCGCGCCGGCGCGCGTGGGCAAGGTGGCCAAGATGATGCGTGACATCGGCGTCGACCACGTCGGCGTGGCCGACACCATCGGCGTGGGCACCCCGCTGAAGGTGCGGGCCGCGATGGAGATGGCGCTGGAGCACTTCCCGCTCGCCGAGACCAGCGGCCACTTCCACGACACCTACGGCCAGGCGCTGGCCAACATCCATGAATGCCTGCAGATGGGCATCCACACGTTCGACACCAGCGTGGCCGGCCTCGGCGGCTGCCCCTACGCGAAGGGCGCCACCGGCAATGTCGCCACCGAGGACGTGGTCTGGCTGCTGCACGGCCTGGGCATCCGCACCGGCATCGACCTCGACAAGCTGGTCGACGCCGGCGCCTTCATCAGCCGCGCCATCGGCAAGCCCAACGGCTCGCGCGTGGCGCGGGCGCTGCTGGCCAAGCGCGGCGTCGTCCCGGCATGACGACCGAGGAACGCCCCGAAGGCTTCCAGCGCGTGTCGCTGGCGCTGCAGCGCCTGGGCCATCCGCACGCGCCGCAGTTCCTGGACACGGCCGCGCGCACGTCGCAGGAGGCCGCCGACGCGCTGGGCGTGGCGGTCGGGCAGATCGCCAAGAGCGTGGTGTTCCGGCGCAAGTCCGACGAGGTCGCGATCCTGGTCGTCGCCTCCGGCGATCGCCGCGTCGACGAGAAGAAGGTGGCGGGCATCGTCGGCGCCATCGGCCGTGCCGACGCCGAGTTCGTCAAGGCCAAGACCGGCTTCACGATCGGCGGCGTGTCGCCGCTGGCCCATGCCACGCCGGTGGTCACGCTGATCGACCGCGAGCTGTTCCGCTTCGACCGCGTGTGGGCCGCCGCAGGGCACCCGCACGGCGTGTTCCCGATGTCGCCGGCCGAGCTCGAGACGCTCACCGGCGCGCCGGTGCACGACGTCGTGCAGGCCGTGGCGACGTGATGTCCGCCGCGCCACCCGCCCGCGACGGCGTCGAGCACGCGCCCGACAGCGCGTTCTTCGTGGCCCGCCTGGCCGAGATCGACGGCGCGGCGCCCGTGCCGTCGCCGTGCGTCAACATCTGCCGCATCGACCCGTTCACCGAGGCCTGCCACGGCTGCCGCCGCACCCTCGACGAGATCGCGGCGTGGAGCCGCATGACCGACGCCGACAAGCGCCTCGTCTGGCACGCGCTGCCGGGCCGCGAGCCGCCGATCTGAAGGAGTTCGCCATGCAACGCGTCGTCTTCGACTTCGACATCGTTTCGCCCTACGCGTTCCTCGCGTTCGAGCGCCTGCCGGCGGCCCTCGAGGGCCTGTCGCACCACGTCGAGTACCGCCCGCTGCTGTTCGCGGGCCTGCTCAAGCACTGGGGCAACACCGCGCCGGTGGACGTGGCGCCGAAGAAGGCCTGGCTGTTCCGCCAGTGCGCGTGGATCGCCGCGCGCGACGGCGTCGTGTTCCGCCCGCCCACCCCGCATCCGTTCAACCCGCTGGCGATCCTGCGCCTGCTGGTGGCCAGCGCGTCCGCCGACGGCACGCCGAACCGGCGCGCGGTGGAACTCGCGATGCGCCATGTCTGGGCGCGCGACGGCGGCGATCCCAACGAGCCGGCCGCGCTGCAGGCGCTCGCCGAGGCGATCGCGCCCGCGCGCGATCCGGCGGGCGCGGAGGTGAAGGCCGAACTGCAGGCGCGCACGGCGCAGGCCGCGGCGGCCGGCGTCTTCGGCGTGCCCACCTGCCGGCTCGACGACGGCCAGCTGTTCTGGGGCCAGGACGCGCTGCCGATGCTGGTCGACGCGATGCGGCGGCACGCGGGCGCCTGAACGGCGCCGACCGGCGGGTGCGGCGCGCCACGTCCGTCCGGTGTTTACCCTTGCGATGCATCGAGTTCCCGCGATGTGAAAAGAATCCTCCGCGTTATCCCTCGAGTTGTAAGTTTTGAATAAGTCTCGCGTCAGAACGCCGTCAGAGGGCCGTCTCACGATGCGCAACAGCGGCCCCGTTCGGGAGGGCACGCGACAGCACAACAGGAGACTACATTCCATGGCAACCAACAGCGCGGTCCCCGCGCCGATGACGAGCGAAGAAAAGAAAGTCATCTTCGCCTCGTCCCTCGGCACCGTCTTCGAGTGGTACGACTTCTACCTGTACGGCTCGCTCGCGGCCATCATCGGCAAGCAGTTCTTCTCGGGGCTCGATCCGTCGGCCGCCTTCATCGCATCGCTGCTCGCGTTCGCCGCCGGCTTCTTCGTGCGGCCGTTCGGCGCGCTGGTATTCGGCCGCCTCGGCGACATGATCGGCCGCAAGTACACCTTCCTGGTGACCATCCTGATCATGGGCATGTCGACGTTCATCGTCGGCGTGCTGCCCAGCTACGCCTCCATCGGCATCGCCGCGCCCATCATCCTGATCGCGCTGCGCATGCTCCAGGGCCTGGCGCTCGGCGGCGAGTACGGCGGAGCCGCGACCTATGTGGCCGAGCACGCGCCGCGCGGCCGTCGCGGGGCCTACACGTCGTGGATCCAGACCACGGCGACGCTCGGGCTGTTCCTGTCGCTGCTGGTCATCATCGGCATCAAGACCACGCTCGGCGACGCCGCGTTCAACGACTACGGCTGGCGCATTCCGTTCATCGTCTCCATCCTGCTGCTCGCCGTGAGCGTGTGGATCCGGCTGTCGATGAACGAGTCGCCCGCCTTCAAGAAGATGAAGGAAGAGGGCCGCACCTCCAAGGCGCCGCTGACCGAGTCGTTCGCCAAGTGGGGCAACCTGAAGATCGTGCTGCTGGCGCTGTTCGGCCTGGTGGCCGGCCAGGGCGTGGTCTGGTATTCGGGCCAGTTCTACGCGCTGTTCTTCCTGACCAGCTCGCTCAAGGTGGACGCGACGACGGCGCAGTACATGATCGCCGCCGCGCTGCTGCTGGGCACGCCGTTCTTCGTCATCTTCGGCACGCTGTCGGACAAGATCGGCCGCAAGCCGATCATCCTGGCCGGCATGTTCCTGGCCTGCGCCACGTACTTCCCGATCTTCCACGCCATCGCCGGCGCGGCCAACCCCGAGCTGGCGGCCGCCCAGGCGTCTTCGCAGATCACCGTCAAGGCCGATCCGGGGACCTGCTCGTTCCAGGGCAGCCCGGTGGCGCGCGAGATCGACTTCACGTCGCCGTGCGACATCGCCAAGCGCGCGCTGACCGCCAACTCCGCCAGCTACGCCAACGAGTCGCTGCCGGCCGGCTCGCCCACCGTGGTGACCGTCGGCGACAAGTCGCTGACGCCGCCCACGGGCACGCTGGCCGCGGGCGGCTTCAAGTTCGACGAGACCTCGGGCAAGGCGATCGCCGGCTTCAAGAAGGAAGTCGCCGAAACGCTGAAGGCCGCCGGCTACCCGGCCAAGGCCAAGCCCATCGTCGCGTTCAGCGGGCAGTGGCTGACCGTCGTCGGCCTGCTGTGGGTGCTGATGATCTACGTGACCATGGTCTACGGCCCGATCGCCGCCATGCTGGTCGAGCTGTTCCCGACCCGCATCCGCTACACCTCGATGAGCCTGCCGTACCACATCGGCAACGGCTGGTTCGGCGGCCTGCTGCCGTCGGTGACCTTCGCCATGGTGGCCCAGAACGGCAACATGTTCTACGGCCTGTGGTATCCGTTCTGGATCGCCGCCGTCTGCTTCGTCATCGGCCTGATCTTCATCCGCGAGACCAAGGACGTGGATATCTACGCCCGCGACTGAGCGCGACGAATCTCTCACCGAAATGGGCCCATCCGGGCCCATTTTTCTTGGTGGGAGCGTGGCTTTGACGCGAATTTGCAAGGCGTTCGCGACCTGTCGACGCAGCGCAAACATGGCGTGCCGTGCCAGTGCACAATGGTTCGTCAACATCCGGCGGGAGACCGGAGGGACCCTGGCGCGGGCGGCCGCCCGCACGGCGCGGCGCGGCGACGCACTGGCGGTCCCGGGTGGGCGGGGCGACCGACGACGGCCCTGGAGTTGGGGTTGGGAATGCCGGATCAAGACCTGTTGGACGACGAACTGCGTTTGCTCGACCACGCCGCCGAGGAGCGCGGCGCGGCCGCGCTGTCCCTGCTGCAGGAGGCCGTCGCGCGCCTGCGCGGCGAGGGCGACCGCGACCGCCTGGCCTGGGCGCTGCCGCCGCTCGCGCGCGCCTACGCGCTGTGCGAGAAGTTCGACGAGGCCGAGGCGGCCGCCGAGGAGGCGCTGGGCCATTTCCGGCTCGGCGGCTCCGTGCGCGGCCAGGCATTCGCGCTCAACGTGCTGGGTGTGGTGGCCCTGCGCCGCGGCCACCCCTCGCGCGCGCTGGAGGCCGCCGGCGAGGCCGTGGTGCTGGCGCGCGCGGCCGAGGATCCCGTCCTGCAGGTGCGCATCGCCAATACCCTGGGGGTGGTGCTCAACGACATCGGTCGCCTGCCCGAGGCCGTGCAGATCTTCGAGGAGGGCCTGCGCGCCGCGCGCGGCTTCCCCGGCGAGGCGGTGGTGCTGCGCCTGAACTCCAACCTGTCGCTGGCGCTGGGTCGCTGGGCCCTGAAGGAGTATGACGAGCGCGCCCCCGAGTCCGACTGGCGGCCGCGCGCCGAGCGCGCGCTCGAGCTGATGGAATACACGCTCGCGATGTGGCGCGAGCAGGGCAAGTGGGTGGAGGTCGGCGGCGCGCTGGACCACCTGGCCGTCGCGCACATCGTGCTCGGCGACCTGGCCGCGGCGCACGCGGCGCTCGACGAGGCCGAGTCGCTGATGGACGCGTCCGCCCCGCACTCGATGGTGTTCTTCAGCTGCGTCCGCGCCCGCGCCCACCTGCAGGCCGACGAGCCGCTGCTGGCCCTGCAGGCGATCGAGCGCGGCCGCGCCGCCGCCGACAGCCGGGGCGGCCACATCTACATCGACGAGCTGTACCGCCTGATGTCGCTGGCGCACGAGGCGCGCGGCGAATGGCACGAGGCGCTGCTGGCACACAAGCGCTTCCACGACGTGCGCGCGCGGCTGGTGCTCGAGCGTGCCGAGAACCAGGCCTCCGCCCTCGCGGTGGCACTCAACACCGAGGGGGCGCTGCGCCAGGTGAGCGAGGAGCGCGACCGCGCCGAGCGCGCCCACCTGGAGGCGCGCCACGACCCGCTCACCGGCCTGGCCAACCGGCGCCGCTTCGAGGAATTCCTGGCCGGCGTGCTGCCGCGCGCCAGCGACGACAACCCCGTGTCGCTGGTGCTGATCGACCTGGACCATTTCAAGTCGATCAACGACCGCTACCGCCACGTGGCCGGCGACATCGCGCTGCGCTGGGTCGCCGCGCACCTGCAGGCCCAGTGCCGGCAGACCGACCTGCCCGCCCGGCTGGGCGGCGACGAGTTCGCCCTCGTGCTGGCGGCGCCGCTGGCCGTCGCCCACCAGGTGTGCACCCGCCTGCGCGTGGCCGTGGCCGAGCGGGTCGCCGACTTGCCCGCCGACGTCACCATCCGCCTGAGCGCCGGCATCGCCGAGGCCACCGCCCCGTGCGACGTGCTCCATCTCTTCAAGCGCGCCGACGAGGCGCTCTACGCCGCCAAGGCCGCCGGCCGCGACGGCGTGCTCAACCACAGCCCGGACGCCCGCCCCGCTTGACGGTGGCGTCCCTTTCCCGAACCGGACCATTGCAATGACCACCGACTTCCAACGCGGCCTCTACGACGTGCCGCCCGTCGACGCCGACGCCGCACTGACCCTGCCCGGCGGCCTGCCGCCCCAGGACATCAGCACCGAGGTGCTGCTCGAGAAGTACGCCAAGGGCGACGAGAAGGACCTGCACGACGTGCAGGCGCGCGTCGCGCTGGCGCTGGCCCAGGTGGAGGCGCCCGAGCAGCGCGAGGCCTGGGCCGCCCGCTTCCTCGACGCGTTGCGCAGCGGCTTCGTGCCCGCCGGCCGCATCAACTCCGCCGCCGGCACCGAACTCAGCGCCACGCTCATCAACTGCTTCGTGCAGCCGGTGGGCGACTCCATCGCGCAGATGGAGGACGGCGTGCCCGGCATCTACACCGCGCTCACCGAGGCCGCCGAGACGATGCGCCGCGGCGGCGGCGTCGGCTACGACTTCTCCCGCATCCGCCCGCAGGGCGCCTGGGTGGGCTCCACGCGCAGCCGCGCGTCCGGCCCGGTGAGCTACATGCGCGTGTTCGACCGCAGCTGCGAGACGGTGGAGTCCGCCGGCAGCCGCCGCGGCGCGCAGATGGCGGTGCTGCGCTGCGACCACCCCGACATCGAGAAGTTCATCCACGCCAAGGACCAGGGCGACCTCACCAACTTCAACATCTCGGTGGGCGTGACCGACGCCTTCATGCAGGCCGTCGACGACGACGCCACCTTCGACCTCGTCCACCGCGCGCAACCCAGCCAGGAGCAGATCGACGACGGCGCGAAGCAGCGCGACGACGGCCTGTGGATCTACCGTCAGCCGCGGGCCCGCGCGCTGTGGGACCAGATCATGCGCAGCACCTACGACCACGCCGAGCCGGGTGTGCTGTTCCTCGATCGCATCAACCAGGACAACAACCTGAGCTATTGCGAGACGATCGCGGCGACGAATCCGTGCGTGACGGCGGATACCTGGGTGCAGACAAGCGAAGGCCCGCGGCAGGTGTCGCAATTGGTCGGTCAGCCCTTCCTGGCGGTGGTCGACGGCAAGGCCTATCGAACGGAATCCGAAGGGTTCTTCGAAACAGGCGTGAAGCCCGTGTTCAAGCTTCGCACGCGCGAGGGGCATGCATTGCGCCTGACGGCGGATCACCTGGTACGGCGGGTGACGAGGCGCACGCGCTACCTGATCGAGACGGAGTGGGTTGCCGCCGCCACGCTGGTTCCCGGCGACGAGGTCCTGCTGCATGACCACCGGGCGCAAACTGGTTGGGAGGGCGCCTACGGCGCCTCCGAGGGATACCTGATCGGCTTGCTCATCGGCGACGGCACCCTGAAGAGCGACAAGGCCGTCCTGTCGGTGTGGGCCCCGGAATTGAGGCAGGTCGGCAACGGCGAGGCATCCGACGGCTTCGTCAGCGGCGGCGCAGCCGGCATCATCGCGGCGGCAAGCGAGGCGATCGCGGTACTGTCCCACCGTTCGGACTTCCAGGGTTGGCAGCGAACCGTGGCCAGGCGGGGCGAGCGGCGACTGGCGTCGGCCCCGCTGCGGGACCTGGCTTCGAGCTTGGGCATGTCGCCGGGCCACAAGACGATCACGCCCGAGATCGAATCGGCGTCATCCGCGTTTGCAGAGGGCCTTCTTCGCGGCTTGTTCGATGCGGATGGCTCCGTGCAAGGCAGCCAGGACGAGGGCATCAGCGTTCGACTGGCCCAGTCGGACGCGGCGATGCTCGAATCGACGCAGCGCATGCTGCTGCGCCTTGGAATCGCGAGCACGGTGTACGCCAGGCGGGCGCCGGGCCTGCGGTCGCTGCCCGATGGCCGCGGCGGCCGAAAGGACTACGCGACAAAGGAGCAATTCGAACTGGCCATCGCGGGGGAGAACATCCAGCGCTTCGCGGATCGCATCGGCTTTGCAGACACGGCGAAGGCGCGACGCCTCGACGAATGCCTGGCGGGCTACCGCCGCACGCTCAATCGCGAACGGTTTGTCGCGACGGTCGAGTCCGTCGTGGCCGATGGCGTGGAGCAGGTCTACGACGTCACCGTCGAGCATGCCCATGCATTCGACGCCAACGGACTGCTCGTCCACAACTGCGGCGAACAGCCGCTGCCGCCGTACGGCTGCTGCTGCCTCGGCTCCATCAACCTCACCCACTTCGTCCGCAACCCGTTCGCCGTCGACGCCAGCTTCGACTACGAGGCCTTCGCCGGCGTGGCGAAGACGGCCACGCGCATGCTCGACAACGTGCTCGACATCACCGTCTGGCCGCTGCCCGCGCAGCTGGCCGAGGCCAATGCGAAGCGGCGGGTGGGCCTGGGCTTCACCGGCCTGGGCGATGCGCTGGTGATGCTCAACCTGCGCTACGACACGGCCGCCGCGCGCGACGAGGCGCAGCGCATCTCGCAGACGATGCGCGACGCCGCCTACGACGCCTCGGCCGACCTGGCGGTGGAGCGCGGCGCATTCCCTCTGTTCAACGCCGACCTGTACCTGTCGCGCGGCACCTTCGCGTCGCGCCTGCCCGCGGCGCTGAAGGACAAGGTGCGCGCGCAGGGCCTGCGCAACTCGCACCTGCTGTCGATCGCGCCCACCGGCACCATCAGCCTGGCCTTCGCCGACAACGCCAGCAACGGCATCGAGCCGCCGTTCTCGTGGTCGTACACGCGCAAGAAGCGCATGCCCGATGGCGGCGCGAAGGAGTACGCGGTCGAGGACCACGCCTGGCGCCTGTACCGCCACCTCAAGGGCGCGGACGCGCCCCTGACCGACGCCTTCGTCACCGCGCTGGAGATGAGCGCCGAGAGCCACGCGGCGATGGTGGCCACCGTGGCGCCGTACGTCGACACGGCCATCAGCAAGACGGTCAACGTGCCGGCCGACTACCCGTTCACCGACTTCGAAGGCCTGTACCGCTTCGCGTGGAAGTCCGGCCTGAAGGGCCTGGCCACCTACCGGCCGAACGCGGTGCTGGGCTCGGTGCTGAGCACGACGCCCGCCGCGCCGGCGCCGCTGCCCAACGCGGCCACCACCGAGACGCCGCAGCCGCTCGTGGCCACGACCGACGCGGCCGACAAGCGGGCCGACCAGCGCCTGACGCTCGACCGCCCGTCCACCGCGGTGATGAGCTCGCTGCGCTGGCCCGGCCGCCCCGAGATGAACGGCGGCAATCCGTCGTGGACCTACATGATCCGCCACCCGCACGGCGAGTTCGCGCTGTTCGTGGGCGAGATGCCCGCGCAGGCCGGCCCCGGATTCGGGCTGTTCGCGCAGAACGTGCCGTTCGAGGTCTGGGTCAACGGGGCCGAGCAGCCGCGCGGCCTGGGCGCGCTGGCCAAGACGCTGTCGATGGACATGCGCGTCAACGACCCGGCCTGGCTGCGCCTGAAGCTCGACGTGCTGGCCACCGTCTCCGAGGAGCGCGCGTTCGAGATGCCGTTCCCGCCGCGCGGCGAGCAGCGCCTGTTCCCCGGCGTGGTGGCCGCCACCGCCGCCGTGGTCCGCTGGCGCTGCGAGCAGCTGGGCGCGCTGGCCGACGGCGGCCCGACGCCGATGCTCGACGCGATGTTCAGCCGCGACGAGCCGCGCACCGGCACCGCCGGCACGCTGGCCTGGGCGGTCGACGTCGACAATCCGGCCACCGGCGAGACCTTCACGCTGACCATGAAGGAAGTGACGCTGCGCTCGGCCGCCGGCGCCAACGCGCCCGCGGGCGCCGCGCCCACGCTCGTCACGCGCCCGTGCGCGGTGGGCTTCTCCGGCAACTACCCGCGCGCCCTCGACGGCCTGGCGCGCCTGCTGTCGCTGGACATGCGGGTGATCGACCCGGCCTGGATCGGCATGAAGCTGCGCAAGCTGCTCAACGTCGGCGAGCCGCTGGGTCACTTCATGGCGCCGCTGCCGGGCCAGAAGCGCCAGCAGGTGTGGCCGTCGACGATCGCCTACGTCGCCCGGCTGATGATCCACCGCTACGCGATGCTGGGCGTGCTCGACGAGGAAGGCTTCCCGCTCGACGCGACGGGCCTGCTCGAGGCGCCCGCGCCGCGCGCCACCGGCCAGCTCGCGCCCCAGGCGGGCCGGCCGTGCCCGGAGTGCGGCAACGCCACGATGATCCACAAGGACGGCTGCGACTTCTGCACCTCCTGCGGCTACGTCGGCGCCTGCGGATGAGCTGAAGCCCGCTCGCGGCCGCTTCGCGAAGCCCCCCTGGACCCTGCGTCCTCGGGGGCTTTTTACTGTCCAGCACGCGCCGATCCAATGGTCGAGCACGCGCCTGTGGCGGTGCGTTCGCGATCGCCGATGCGCGAACCGAAGCGGCGCGCGCTGCCCCAAGAACGCTCGCCGATGCGGCGAAATGCGCATGCCACGACCGGTGCATGGCGCATCCGAACGAATAGATCGAGCCGGGCCGGACTGATACCGCGCGATACGAGTTTCGCCAATGCGGTGCGCATGGCGCTGCATGGTCGAGTTCGCTGCGCATGAGCCGCGGCGCCCGATTCGTCGATGCCGACCGGGCGTCGAGTCCTATACCCGGTACCGTACCCGAACGCAGACGCGTCGATCGGCGCGCACCGGGTCGATGCGCGCGGGTCCGCGAATGCACCGTCGTATGGCGCGCCGCGTCCTGCACCAACAAGGCGCGCCGCGAGAGTGGCGCACTTTTTGCGTAGTCCATCACGAAGCCTGGAATCAATCACGTGAAAGGGAGCGTATGACAGTGACTGCCTTCATCGCCGCGGCACCCTCGCAAGCCGCCTCGCCCGCGAAGCGACTGATCGACCGGTTCGAGCTGGCCGGCCACCAGTGCGTCGCGTTCCTCATCCTGCTGGCCGCGAGCCCGCTGCTGGTGGCCATCACGCTGCTTGTCTGGCAGGCGGGCGGATCGCCCATCTTCTTCGGGCACTACCGCGTCGGACGCGACGGCAGGCTGTTTCGCTGCCTGAAGTTCCGCACGATGCGCGTCGACGCCGAACAGGCGCTCGCCCGCCTGCTGGCCGCCGACGCCGCGGCGCGCGCCGAGTGGCAGCGCGACCAGAAACTGGCGCACGATCCGCGCATCACGCCCATCGGCCGCATCCTGCGCAAGACCAGCCTCGACGAACTGCCGCAGCTCATCAACGTGATGCGCGGCGACATGTGCTTCGTGGGGCCGCGCCCCGTCACGCCCGCCGAGCTGATGCGCTACGGCACCGTGCGCTGGCACTACGTGAGCGTGACCCCGGGCATCACCGGCCTGTGGCAGGTCAGCGGGCGCAACCGCACCACCTACGACCAGCGCGTCGCGCTGGACAAGCACTACGTGGAGACGCGCAACCTGTGGCGCGACCTGGTCATCCTCGCGCGCACGGTGCGCGTGGTGCTGACCGGCCACGGCGCGGCGTGAGGAGGCGCGCATGAACGCCCGGGCCTCCGACCCCCCGCCACGCGGCCACACCGTCCACGTGGTGGGCCGCCTCACGCCCTCCGTCTTCAGCTTCCTCTATCCGGCGACGCAGTCGATCGCGGCCAGCGGCGCGCCGCAGACCGTGATCGCGATCGACGATGCCTTCGCCCGCGAGCACCTGGCCGAGCTGCGCCCCGACATCGCGGTGGTGGCCGTGCCCGACCACGCCTGGCCCTGGGTGCGCAGCCGCGCGCTGTACCACCACCTCGCGGAGGTGGCGCACCGCACGCGCATCGCGGCGATGCACTTGCACGGCATCCTGCCGGGCCTGGCCGGCGCGCGCCTGGTGCGCCAGCTGGGCGACGGCACGATGCAGGTGTTCCTGTCGCCGTACAGCTCGCGCGCGCTCATCGGCCACAGCCTGCTGCAGCCGCTGCTGCTGGGGCTGGTGCGCCTGCAGATGCGCCAGTCGCGCCAGCAGCCGATCGTCAACCTGAAGCTCGACGCCCGCCTGATGAAGTCGCTGGCCTCGCGACCGGTGCGCGTGGTCGAGAGCGCGGCGGCCGACGTGTTCTTCGCCACGCCGCGCAACGAGGCGCGGCGCCCGCTGCTGATCGCCGGCGGGCGCGACGAATCGGTGCTGCCGGCTGCGCGTTTCATCCAGCTGGCGGTGCTGCTGGGTGACGACGCGCTGGCGCTGAGCTTCAACTGGATCGGCCCGGCGCAGGCGGCCACCGAGAACGCGTTCCGCGCCGCCGGCATCGGCCATTTCCGTACCGCCTCGGCCGCGGAACGGGCGCAGCGGCTGGGCACCGCCTGGCTGTGGGTGTCGCCGCACGAGGAGCGCGGCTTTCCCATCGGCCTGGTCGAGGCCATGGCCAGCGGCCTGCCGTGCGTGGCCTACGACAGCGAGGCGCATCGCGACGTGCTCGGCGACACCGGCGCCGGCTTCCTGTGCGCGAGCGCCGCCGAGATGATGCAGCGCGTGGCCGAGCTCGTCGATTCGAGCGAGCTGCGCCAGCGCATGGGCGAGGCCGGGCGCGCCGCGGCCACGGCCCGCTTCAGCGAGTGCGTGTTCTCGCGCCGCCTGTTCCAGGCCTACGACGCCGCGCCCGAACCCGAGCCGGCACCCGAACCCCAACCCGCGACGCCGATGGCCGGCGCCGCCTCGTCCATCGAGAGGATCCCTTCGTGAAGGTCACCGTCATCGGCAGCGGCTATGTCGGCCTCGTCTCGGGCGCCTGCCTGTCCGAAATGGGCAACGACGTCATGTGCGTCGACGTCGACGAACGCAAGATCCGCATGCTCAAGGACGGCAAGATCCCGATCCACGAGCCGGGCCTGCAGGAGATGGTGCTGCGCAACGTGGCCGCCGGCCGGCTGCACTTCACCACCGACATCGCGGCCTCGGTGCACCACGGCACGCTGCAGTTCATCGGCGTGGGCACGCCGCCCGACGAGGACGGCTCGGCCGACCTGCAGTACGTGCTGGCCGCGGCGCGCAGCATCGGCCGCCACATGACCGACTACAAGGTGATCGTCGACAAGAGCACCGTGCCCGTGGGCACCGGCGACAAGGTGCAGGAGGCCGTGCGCCTGGAGCTGGCCGCGCGCGGCGTCGACGTCGGCTACGCCGTGGTGTCGAACCCCGAGTTCCTGAAGGAGGGCGCGGCGGTGGAGGACTTCATGCGGCCGGACCGCGTGATCGTCGGCGGCAGCGACGAACGCGCGCTGCACCTGATGCGCGCCCTCTACGCCCCCTTCATCCGCAACCGCGATCGCCTGCTGGTGATGGACCGGCGCAGCGCCGAGTTCACCAAGTACGCCGCCAACTCGATGCTGGCCACGCGCATCAGCTTCATGAACGAGCTGGCCCTGCTGGCCGAGCGGGTGGGCGTCGACATCGAGCTGGTGCGCCAGGGCGTGGGCAGCGACCCGCGCATCGGCACCCAGTTCCTCTACGCTGGCGCGGGCTACGGCGGCTCCTGCTTTCCCAAGGACGTGAAGGCGCTGGTGCGCGCCGCCGCCGAGAACGGCATCGGCCTGCAGGTGCTCGGCGCCGTCGAGTCGGCCAACGAGCGCCAGAAGATGGTGCTGGTCGACAAGGTGGTGCGCCGCTTCGGCGAGGACCTGCACGGCCGCCAGTTCGCCCTGTGGGGCCTCGCCTTCAAGCCCGACACCGACGACATGCGCGAGGCCCCCAGCACGGTCATCATCCACGAACTGCTGCGCCGCGGCGCGACGATCAAGGCCTTCGACCCGGTGGCCATGACCGAGGCCCGGCGCGTGCTGGCCGGCGTCGCCGGCATCGCCTTCGTCGACGGCCAGTCGCAGGCCCTCGACGGCTCCGACGCACTCCTGATCGTGACCGAGTGGCGGCAGTTCAGGAGTCCGGATTTCGAGCAGATCCGCGCCGCGCTGAAGCAGCCGGTCGTGTTCGACGGGCGCAACCTGTACGACCCGGCGCTGATGGCCGGCATGGGGATCGAATACCTCGGCATCGGCCGCGCAGCCCCGGCCGCCGTCCCGGGATGACGATTCGAGGCCATGTTGCGGCAGACCGGAACAGCTGACCCCGATGCACGCCCGCGCTCGGAGCGCCATCGGGCCGTGCAGGGGCTGCGCGCGGCCTGCGTGCTGGCCATCTTCGCCTTCCACGTCCTGAATTCGGGACTGGTGCCGCCGCCGCAGGGCAAGCTGGCCGACGGCGTCTTCTGGCTGAGCCACGGCCTGCGCTACGGCGTCGAGGTCTTCTTCATGATCAGCGGCTACGTGATCGTCGGCAGCCTGCGGCGGCATGCGTCGGTCGGCGCCTTCCTGCAGGATCGGGTGCTGCGCATCTTCCCGCTCTGGGTTCCGCTGGCGCTGGCGATGCTCGCGGCCGGCTGCGTCGTTGCGCTGCGCGGCGGTCCCTTGCCTGCCGCCCTGTCCTCGGGCGCGACCTTGCTGCCGAGCCTGGCGATCATGGCGCCCATCCTGCCGGTCCCCGGCATCCACCCGGCCCAGTGGTCGCTCAACTACGAGCTCTGGTTCTACGCGCTGGCGGCACTGGCGTGGTCGCTGGGTTCGCGCACCCGCTGGCGGATCGCGGCCTGGGTGCTGCCCGCCGCGCTGATGGTGACGCTGTTTCCGCGCGGCCTGTTCTTCGTGCCCGGGGTGATCGTCGCCGTGGCCGAACCGTGGCTGCGGCGGCACGCACGCTGGCTGCGGTTCGCCTGGGTGGGGCTGGCGATCGCCTGGATCGCCTGGCTCAGCACCAACGTCGAGGCCGCCGCGCTCACGCGCACGCTGGGGGACCTGGCCATCGAAGGTCACGGAACGGCCGTGCTCCTGGCCTTCGCCGGGGCGACGGCCTTCTTCGCTTGGATCGTGATCGTCCAGCGGGACGCCTCGCGCGGCCTGCTGGTGCATCCCGCCATGCAATGGCTGGGCATGGTCAGCTACAGCTTCTACCTCGTGCACCCGATCGTGCTGGCCGCGGTCAAGCACGGGCTGCTGCCACGCATGCCGATCGACGGCTGGCTCGCCGCGGCGGTGCTGGCCGGCGTCGGCTTGCCGCTGTCTTGCCTGCTTTCGTGGGTGACGTGGTCGCTGCTGGAGCAGCGGTTGCGGCGCTGGATCGTCGCCGAGCTGCCGTCCCGCCGAGCGCGCCTGCCCGTGGGCCCGGGCGCCCCCCCGATGCCACGCAACAAGGAATCATGATGAACCGCTCCTGGTGTGGCCGCAGCACGCCGCGTCCGGCGCCCGGCATCGGCGCGGCGCTGAGGGTGTCGCTGCTGTCGCTTGCCATCGCGACGTCCGCGCTGCCCACCCGCGCCGCGGACGCCGACGACACCCCGCGCAACCTGACGATGAACAGCGCCGCCGCACACCCGGCCGTCGCCCCGGTGCCCAGCTATGCGGTAACGAACTCCGAGCTGGCCAGGAACGGTCGCTTCGACAACGGCACGGCCGACTGGGCCAGCGACAAGACGGACCTGCAGTCCGCGCCGAGCACGTTGCGCAGGCACGGACAGGCCTTGCGGGTGTCGACGTCGGCCATCCAGACCCTGTCGCCAGGCGCGCTGACGCCGGGCCGCTCGTACACGCTGGTCGTCAACGCCGGCGTGGCAGGCGGCAGCGGCCTGGTCGCGGTGCGGTTCCGCCAGCCCAAGATCGGCAAGACCTATCGCACCTATGGCGTCGCCGTCACGGCGTCGGCACCGCAGGAGCTGCGGGTCGACTTCACCGCGCCGGCCTACGTCGGCATGGCCGAGATCGCCCTGGTGGCCAAGGGCGGAGCCATGACCGTCGACAGCGTGTCGCTGAAGATGCGCCCGGCCATCGCCGTCACCGAGCCGGTGCCTTCGTGGGACAACTCGTATACCCCGCCAGGCTACGCGTTGGTCTTCAACGACGAGTTCACCGGTGCGCAGCTCAATCGCCAGAAGTGGTTCACGCGCTACATGGGCAACGACGAGACGCTCGACCGCCTGAACGACGAGAACCAGCGCTACGCCGACAACGACAACCATGCGATCGTCGACGGCAAGCTCCAGCTGATCGCGCGCAAGAAGCCGCTGAGCGTTCCCAACGGCCTGAACTACGAGTCCGGGATGATCCGTTCGGACTGGACGATGCGCTACGGCTTCCTGGAGGCGCGGGTGAAGATGCCCGGTGGCCGCGGGGCCTGGGCGGCCTTCTGGCTGATCTCCGACGTCGGCGACACGGGCCGCACCAACTGGCCCCCGGAGATCGACCTGTTCGAGTTCGTCAACAACGTCGAGAACGACAAGGTCAACATGCTGCACCTGGCGGCGAGCACCCCGAAGGGCACCAGCCCCACCTGGCTCTACGCCGATCCTTCGTTCAACACGAAGTTGCAGGAATACTTCGCGCCCTTCGACTTCGACAAGGGGTGGCACACGGTCGGCCTGGAGTGGACGCCGCAGGAGATCACGTACTACGTCGATGGCCTGAAGATCATGCGGCGCACGCATTCCTGGACCTTCAACGACGGTGTGCCGGCGGGGCCGGCGCAGATCCTGCTTAACCTGGCTATCGGGGGTGCCTGGGCAGGACGCCACGGCATCGACGACGCCGCCTTCCCGCAATCGATGGACATCGACTGGGTGCGGGCCTACCAGAAGCCGAACTGAACGAAAGCCACCGGGAAAACAGCAGCATGCATGTCCTTGTCCACGAGCCAGCCGGCATGTCGCGCGTCGCCGACGCCGCCTGTCGAGCAGGGGGGCGCCCCGGGCCCGGCAACCGTCACCGGCGCACCGCGCGGTGCGCGGCGCACTGAATGCAGGCGACGACGATCATGGAACCGCCGGAGGCCGCCGGCGAACGGCGCGCGACCGTACGCCGCTCGCTGATCTGGAGCGCGGTGGAGAACTTCGGCGCGGTGCTGATCTCGTTCGGATCGCTGATCCTGTTCTCGCGCATGCTGACGGTCGCCGAGTTCGGGTTGTTTTCCATTGTGCTGGCCGTCATGGAGTTGCTGGACCTGGTGGTGCGCATGCTCTTCCACGACGCGCTCGTCCAACGCAAGGACATCACGCCGGCGCACTTCGACACGGCGTTCACGGTCACCATGGGCCTGAGCCTCGCCTGCGTCGCCGCCTGCGTGGCGCTCGCCGGGCCGTTCGAACGCATCGTGCAGTCACCCGGCGCCGGCGCCGTGCTGGCCTGGATGACGCTGATGCTGCCGTGCGGCGGCGTCACCGCCACCATCGTCGCGCAGCAGCGCCGCGAGCTGTCGTTCAGGTCGCTCGCCCTGCGCACGCTGATGGGGCGACTGGTCGGTGCCGCCGCCGGCCTGACGCTGGTGGCGCTCGGCGCCGGCGTCTGGGGTCTTGTCGCGCAGCAGGTGCTGGTCGTGGCGATCGGCTCGCTCGTCCTGTGGGTCGGAGCCAGCCAGCGCCCGCGCCTTCGATTCAGCATGGCGAAACTGCGCGACCTCTGGTCGTTCAGCCTGTTCTCCCTCGGAACGCTGGTTCTCAACAGCGCCGTGAAGCGCATCTTCGTCATCCTGGCCGGGGCCTTCCTGGGGCTGCGCGCGGCTGGCATCCTGAACCTGGCCATGCGCACGGTCGACACGCTCTACAGCGTCGCCGCGACCGGGGTGTCGCAGGTGGCCATGCCGATGCTGGCCAGCGTCCAGGTGGACCGCGAGCGGATGGTACGGATCTACCGCCTCGCCACGGCGCTGACCTGCGCCGTCATGTACGGCCTGTTCTTCGGCCTCGCGGCGCTGGCACCCGAAGTGGTGCGCGTCATGTTCGGCGCGCAATGGGCCGAGGCCGCCATCTATGTGTCGGTCATGGCCTGCCTGACGCTGATCCAGGCGCCTCGGCTGATGATGAGCCCGCTGTTGACGGCCATCGGCCGACCCGCCGACCCGATGATTGCCCGCGTCGTCGAGATCACGGTCATGGTCGGGCTGTTGTGGGCCGTGCACAGCAGCGAATTGCCGACGGCCGTGGCCATCTGGGTCGCGCGCGAGCTGGTCGGGTTTCCGGTGATGCTCTGGCTGGTCCGGCGTGCCACGGCGATGCGCGTGCGCGACCAGTTGCGCGGCTCGCTCACCCCGCTGGTCGCGTCCGCGGCGATGGCCGGCGCCATCTTCCTGGCGCGCTGGCAGTTCACGGACGCCTGGCCGGCAGCCCTCGGCCTGGCCGCACTGTGCGCGATCGGCGCGGTCACCTTCGTCGGGGCCCTCGCGCTCGTCGATCGCGCGCTGCTCGACGACACGCTGGCGCTGGTGCGCGGCAAGCGGCGCGGCTGACCCGCCGCGCCGCATCGACGAATTCGAATCCAACTCGAGCCCGCCCTCGCATGAGCCACAACCCACTGCAACGCCTGCGCGCCCGGATCAGGCAGGCGCGCCACCTCGGCGGTGCCTACCTGGCGCTGGCGCGGTTTCCGCGCCATCGCCACGCGCCGCGACACAACTTGCCCGGCGAGCTGACCGTGTCGCTGACGTCCTACCCGCCCCGCTTCGCGGGCCTGCCGCATACCTTGAGAAGCCTTCTCGACCAGCGCGTGAAGCCCGACCGCACCGTGTTGTGGATCGCCGAGGGCGACTTCGCGCAGCTCACGCCCGCGATCCTCGCGCTGTGCGACCACGGGCTCGAGATCCTTCCGTGCGACGACCTGCGCTCCTACAAGAAGATCGTGCCGACGCTGGCGCGCTGGCCCGACAGCTTCATCGTCACCGCGGACGACGACGTCTACTACGCGCCGGACTGGCTCGGCAGCCTGGTCGAGCGCTTCGATCCGAGCGCCCCTGCCGTCGTCTGCCGCCGCGCCCACCGGCCGACGCGCCTGCCCGACGGACGGATGCGGCCCTATGCCGAGTGGGACACGGAGTTCCTCCAGTCCGGCGACGACGCGCCGCGCGACGATCTCATGCCCACCGGCATCGGCGGCGTCCTGTACTACCCCGGCGTGTTCTCGGCCCACGTGACGGAGATCGACACCTTTCGCCAGATCTGTCCTACCGCCGACGACCTGTGGCTGTACTGGATGGCCCGCCTGAACGGCGCCCGCTACCGCCAGGTCGGCGGCCCGTTCCGCCAGATCAGCTGGCCGCATTCGCAGCGCGACTCTCTGGCGCAGACGAACGTGGGCAACGGCGAGAACGATCGACAGGTGCGCGCTCTGGAGGCGCGTTTCGGTGCCCGTTGAAGCGAGGCCCGTGCGCAATCCGATGACCCAGTCGCATTCCATGGAAACCACCCAGGCCCTGCCCGGAACCGGGGTCGCGCGTCCGGGCGTGCGGGAGCGGACGCGCGAGGCGCAGTTGTCGCACCGCATGGATATCGACGGCCTGCGCGCCGTCGCGATCCTGACCGTCGTCGCGTTCCACTGCGGCATCCCCTGGGTGCCGGGCGGCTTCGTCGGCGTCGACGTCTTCTTCGTGATCTCGGGGTTCCTGATCGGCGGGCTGCTGCACAAGGAAGCCGCCGCGGGGCAGTTCAGCTACGTGAATTTCTATGCGCGCCGGATACGCCGCATCGCCCCCGCATTGCTGGCGATGCTGACGATCACGGCGCTGATGGCGCTGGCGCTGCTCTCGCCGCGCGAACTCACCGACTTCTCGACCTATGCGCTCGGCACGCTGTTCTCGGTGCCCAACATCGTCTTCCTCAAGAGCACGAACTACTTCTCGGGCAGCGCGGAGCTCAATCCGCTGCTGATGGCCTGGTCGCTGGGCGTTGAAGAACAGTTCTACGTCTTCTTCCCGCCGCTGCTGCTCCTGCTGATGCGGGCGACGCGATACCGCCTGGCGGTCATCGCCGTCGCCTGCATCGGCTCCTTCGCGCTCAATGTCTGGACCACGCAGGCGCATCCGGCGGTCGGCTTCTATGCGCTGCCGCCGCGCGCCTGGGAACTGGGCGTGGGCGTGCTGCTGGCGATCTGGCAGGCGACCCGCCCGGCCCGCCACGCCCGCGTGGGCACGTTCGCGGCGACGGCCAGCCAGTTGCTCGCGCTGGCGGGCCTGCTGATGATCGTGGGCTCGGCGCTCCTGTTCGACGCCCAGACGGCGTTCCCGGGGTACGCGGTGCTGGTGCCGGTCATCGGCACCCTGCTGGTCATCGGCAACGGCGGCCCGGTCAACCGACTGGCACTCACCGCGCGGCCGCTCGTCTTCGTCGGCCTGCTGTCGTATTCCTGGTACCTTTGGCACTGGCCCCTGCTGAGCTTCGCCCGCATCGCCTGCGACCTGCCGCTGACCTGGGTGCAGGCCAGCGGCGTCGGGGTGCTGGCGCTGGCGTTGGCCTGGCTGTCCTACCGGTTCGTCGAGACGCCGTTCCGACGCGGCTGGCGCGGCACGAAGCCGACGACGGTGATCGGCCTCTACCTCGCCGCGATCGCGATCGCGGTCGGTGGCGGCGCGCTCGTGCTGGCGCTGGCCGGCGGCGGCCTGCCGGGCCGGGTGAGCGACGACGTCAACCGGGTGGAGGGCGAGGTGGCCGCCAGCCACCTGAATCCCTGCCTGCTCGCCTATGGCGACAGCACCCTCAATGCGTCACCCGCGTGCGCGGGAACGGGCGCGTCGGGCTCGACGAAGCCGAAACGGACGCTGGCGTTGCTCGGCGACAGCCACGCATCGGCGCTGCGTCCCGGCATGGACGACTATGCGCGCCGCATCGGGCTCGGCGGCGTGGTTCAACTGACCAAGTCGTCGTGCCCCACCCTGATGGGCCTCACGCGCGCGATGAACAACCATCCGCGCCACGCACGCGAGTGCGCCCGCTTCACGCAGGCCGCGTTCGATCGCGTGCTGAACTCGGACGACATCCAGGTGGTCGTGCTGGCGGGCTTCTGGTCCGCGCCCTTCGTCGACGCGGCGCCCGGCCAGGGCTATCGCGCCACGGGCGACGCGCAGGCCGTGTCGACGGCGGTGTTGGCCCGCAACGCCGAGCTCGAGATCCTGGCCGCCAGCCTGCGCGACTCCATCGCCACGCTGGTCCAGCGCGGCAAGCAGGTCATCGTCGTGGAGGACACGCCGCTGTTCCCCGTCGACCCCGCCAGGAAGATGGTCAGCGAACGGATGCCGCTGCGACGGGCCCTGGCACGCGACCTGTTCGACGGCGCGGCGCCGGCGGGCGACACGATGAGGCTGGCCGCGCACCTCGACGAGGACGTCAGGGCCACGGTGGTCGCGTCGTTCACGGCGGCCCATGCGGCGAGCCCGTCCGCGGTGCGGTTCTTCAGCGTGCGCGACCAGCTTTGCACGCGCGTCGGCGGCGTCGCCGACGAAGCGTCGAAGGGCAGCAGCGCGCAGGACGACTGCCGCTTCGCGGCGGACGATCTGCCGCTGCTCACCGATTCGCAACACCTCTCCAACCACGGCGCGGTCTACATCGCCGCAAGAATTCCTTGATCGTCGATCCGGAAGCCGGACCCGACGAACCGGTCGATGCGGCCACATTGCTCGTCAATCGCCCGCGACAGCCCAGGAGATCGCCATGCGCCTACGTTCCTTCCAGTTGGCCCGAGCCGTCGCCGCGATCGCGGTGGTCTGCATCCACGTCGACATGGCCTTGAAGTACGTCGACGCGGCCGGTGTCCACCTGCCTGCGTTGCTCCGCTTCGGCTACGCCGGGGTCGACGTCTTCTTCATCATCAGCGGCTTCATCATCTCGATGGCCCTGTCCCATTCGCCGGGCGCCTGGGATTTCGTCTGGCGTCGGGTCATCCGGATCGTTCCGATCTACTGGCTGACGACGGCGCTCTGGCTGGCGATGCTGAAGGGTTCGCACCGGACCCTTCCCGGCGCAGGCGAACTCGTCGCCTCGTTCCTCATCCTGCCACTGCGGCAGTTTCCGGCGCTCGGCGTGGGTTGGTCGCTGGAGCACGAGGTTCTCTTCTACGCACTGGTGGCGGTGCTGCTGATCGCCGGACGGATCCGCCACGCGCAGGCGGTGCTGGCTGGTGCCTGCCTGGTCGGCGTCGTCGTGCATTCGCTGCAGCCCGCCGTGCTGGGCACCGAGCCCTGGGACTTCCACGTCTTCTCGCTCTACAACTTCGACTTCCTGGCAGGCACCTTCATCTTCCAGCATCGCAAGGCGCTCGCCACCGTGCACTGGAAGCCCTGCCTGGCCTTGTCCCTGATGCTCTTCGTCGCTGCCGGGTGGTGGATGGAGAAGCTCTACGGCGGCCACATCCCGACCCAGCCCGAAGGCTGGTCGGGGCTGGCGCGCGTCCTGTCCCTGTGCGCCGCCGGGTCGCTGTTGCTGATCGGACTCATGAGCATGGAGGCGCTGCGGCCGGAACTGCTGGAGGGAAGGATGTCGAGGGGATTGCAGAGGATCGGCGATGCGTCGTACAGCCTCTACCTGACACACCTCCTGGTGTTCGCGGTCATCAGCTTCGGCCTGAGCAAGGCGCACCTGGGCGCGGCCTGGGCCTGGCCGCTGTCGCTGGCTTCCGTCCTGGCCGCCATCGCGTTTGCCATCGCCTGGTACGACCACGTCGAGCTGCCCCTGATCGACCGCATCAAGCGCCTCGTTCCGTCTTCGCGCGCGTCGCAGGCCGCGCGCCGAGACGCGCACGCCGCCGACCCGCGCGCGGCGAGCGCGGCGGCGGCGAGCGGCCTCGAGGCCGATCCGGTCGGCGCTCTCCACGAGGTCAATCCCAGGGCCGCCGCGAATCCGGACGCGCCGACCGCAAAGGCGATGCCGATGCCTTCTACTGCCCAGGTCGGAGCGATCGAATGAAAGAGCGCTTCATCAACACGCTGGCGCCGGACGGACGTCAGCGCAGGAATTCGATGAACGTGGATCACGTGGCCGCGCCCCGCCCCTCCGGCATCGAAAAGCAGGCGATACGCCTGGGTACATTCGATGCAATGCGCGGCCTGGCTGCCATTGCGGTGCTGCTCTATCACGCGAAGCCGGACTATGCGCCTGCAGGCTACCTGGCGGTCGACGTCTTCTTCCTGCTGAGCGGATTCGTCATCGCGCGCACTTACGACTCGCGCTTCGCCGCCGGCCTGTCCCTGACCCGATTCGCCGTGTTGCGGCTGATCCGCTTCTATCCGCTGTATCTGCTTGGATTGGTCATCGGAATTCTGCGCTGCGTCGGCCAGATCGCCCTGGACAGACCGGACAGGATGACCAGCGCGGACGCATGGATCAGTGCCGTCTTCGGGCTGTTGTTCCTGCCTTCTCCGGCGACGCCCCATCTCTCGCCCCTCAATCATCCCGGATGGTCGCTGTTCTTCGAGATGGCCGTGAACCTCGTCTACGCCGCCGGCGTGTGGAAGGCCAGCCTGCGAAGCCTCGGGGTCGTCACGCTGGCGTGCGGCATGGCCTTCGTCGCGCTCTCCCTGGGCCAGGGGTCGATCGGAATGGGTTTCTCGTGGGCGACCCTGCTGGGCGGCGCGACGCGCGTGGGCTTTGCCTTTGGCCTCGGAGCGATCATCGCAAGGCTCCACCCCGATCAGGTCTCTTCGAGCTGGCGCGCGATCATCGTTCCAGTGGTGCTCGTGTTCATGCTCGTGCTGCCGATAGCGCCGGCGCACCGCGTGATCCACGAGCTTCTCGTCGCGGGTGTCGCTGCGCCGATCCTGCTGTGGTTGGGTGCGACCTACAACCCGCCCGAGCCGTTGCGCGGCATCAGCTCGGTGCTGGGCGACTTGTCATACGCCGTCTATGCCATTCACTTCCCCTTGATGTGGATGTTCGGCTACGCCGCCCGGAAGCTCGGCTGGGTCGATTCGGTGTGGGTCCCTGCCTGCGTCGTCCTGATCCTGGTGCTCGCGTGGGTGAGCGACCGAGCCTGGGACAGGCCCGTCCGCGCCTGGCTGGGCCGGCTGCTGAGCGACCGGTCATCGGCGCGGCCTTCCTCTGCGACTTCGAATGCGTGAGGTCACGCAGGAATGACACGCGAACCGCTACGGCAGGCACCGCACGCAGCGCCGGCGATCGGCGACGCGCCGCGCGCGTCTGCACGCATGCTCTGGCTGGACGCCGCCAAGGCGCTGGGCATCGCGTGCGTCGTCGCCGGGCATGTGTTCGAAGGGCCGGGCCGCCCCTATCTGTTCCTCTGGCACATGCCGTTCTTCTTCTTCCTGTCCGGCTACGTCTTCAAGGCCGATCCCGATGTGCGTCGATGCCTGAAGGACAAGGCGATCCGACTGCTCGTCCCCTACGCCTTCTTCCTGGTGCTGCTGTCCCAGCCGGACATCACGATGGCCGTCCATGAAGGTACCCCGAAGGCATGGCTGTTGTTCGTGGCCAGTCATCTGGCAGGAGGGAAATCGGTGTACGGCTGGCTCGCCGCGTTCTGGTTCGTGACCTGCCTGTACCTGTCCCAGGTGCTGGTCAACATCGGGGTCGTCCGCCTGACTGCGCGCGCGATGGAGATGGCGATGGTCGCCAGCCTGGCGCTCGCCTATGTGCTGTCCATGCTGCTGCCAGGATTCTGGTTGCCATGGGACGCCAACGTCTGCCTCTTCGCGGCGCCGGTGCTCTATGCCGGATATCGATATCGACAACTGGAGGCACGGATTCCCCGCGGCTTCCAGATCGCCGCGATGCTGCTGGCCGCGTTCGGGCTGTGGTGCGTCTCTGCCGACCTGGTCTCGGCGATGGACATGAAAAGGGCGCGCTACGGCACACCGCTGGCAGCGCTGTTCTTCGCGCTGTGCATCAGCGTGACATTGATGAATGTGGCGCGGCTCTTGCTCGACAAGGGCAGGCTCGCCCAATTGCTCGCCTTCGTCGGCGAAGCGTCGCTTCTCATCATGTTCCTGCACCAGCCGGTCCAGCGATTGCTGGCCGAGCAGTTCAACGTCGACGACGAGTCGATCCGGACGGCTGTCGGGATCTTGCTGCCCACGTTGATCTACGCCGCCGTTCGGGAGTTCCAGCTTGGCAGGGCCTTGCTGCTCGGATCCCGGCGCGATTTCCGCGCGATGGACCGGAGCTTCCGCAAGCGCTTCAAGCCCATCGCCTGACCGCGCCGGAACCCCGGCCTCCGCCGCCACTTGCACATGCCTTCCCGCAGACCCGTATCGACCCAGATGCCCTCGACCGACAACATGACGCCAATGCCTTTTCCCTGCCCAGGCCGGAGCGATTGAATGAAGGTGGTCTTCATCAACACGCTGTACGCCCCGAACGAGATCGGTGGCGCCGAACGAGCGGTGCGCGCCATGGCGGAATCGTTGGTCGCCAGCGGCGACGAGGCCGTCGTCATCACGCTGGCACCGGACGGCAAGGCCTCGGTCGGCGAGGTGAACGGGGTGCGCGTCCACTACGTTCCGCTGTTCAACGTCGGCTTCCTGCACGCCAGGAAGCCGCTGCCGAAATGGCGTCGCCTGCTGTGGCACCTCGTCGACAGCTACAACCCGATCATGGGGCGCCGGGTCCAGCGCATCCTCGAACAGGAGCGGCCGGACCTGGTCGAATGCAACAACCTGCAGGGATTCTCGGTGGCCGTCTGGCGCGCCGCGAAGCGGCTGGGCCTGCCCGTCATGCAGGTACTCCATGACTACTACCTCGGCTGCGCGAACTCGACGATGTATCGACAGGGCAGGAACTGCGCGGCGCAATGCGCGGACTGCCGCGTCCTCTGCGCGCCGCGTCGTCGCCTCTCGACGATTCCGTCGGTCGTGAGCGCCGTGAGCCACCGCACGCTGGCGCGCATCTGCGGGACGGGCATGTTCCCCGCGGCGACGCCGCGCTCGATCGGACCGACGGGAATCCGGCTGGAACAATTCAGTCAGGCTGCGACCTCGCGAGCCGCGCGCCGGCCGGGGATGCTGGTCGTCGGCTACCTGGGCCGCATCGAACCCGTCAAGGGCGTCGACCTGCTGCTCGAGGCCGTGAGCGCGATGGCGCCTGGCCGCATCATCGCGCTGATCGCGGGGGGCGGCGACCGCGAGTATGTCGATGGGCTGCGAACGAGGTTCGCGGCGCCCAACATCGAATTCCTCGGCGTGGTGGATCCTGCGAGCGTGTTCGCTCGAATCGACCTGCTGGTCGTTCCTTCGTTGTGGGAGGAGCCGCTGACGCGGGTCATCGCAGAGGCCTACGCCGCCGGCGTGCCCGTGGCGGTGTCGCGCCTTGGCGGCATGCCGGAGATCGTCGACGAAGGGCGATCCGGCTATGTCTTCGAGGGCGGCAGCGTGGAGGCGATCCGCCAGCTGCTCGAGGGCCTGCCGGACCAGCCCCTGTCCGCCCCCGAGCAGGTCGCCTGGCGCATCGCGAAGAGCGCGGCGTTCAGCGTCGAAGCCGTCTACGAGCGCCACCGTGCGCTGTGGCAGGCCACGGCGTCGGGCACCCGCTCCGCCTGATCGGAGCGACACGATGACCGCCCGTCCTGACACCCCTGACAACCCGTCGAGAAAGCCCCCCATGCGCATCCTGGTCGCCAGCGGATTCTTCGAGAGCGAACTGCCTTCGTACCGCGAATACGCTTACTGCCAGCAATTGGCGGCACTCGGCCACGACGTGACGCTCATGTGCGGCGACCAGAGCCAGATCTGGGCTCGCAGCCGCGTCAAGCTGCCGCAGACCAGGCCGATGGCGCACGACGCGGAGTTTGTCGAGGAGACGGGCGTGCGGCTCTTCCGGCGCCATGTCTTCTTTCGCTACAGCGATTTCGTGCTCTACCTGCCGCTGATCGCAGAGATCCGGCGCGCCGAAGTGATCCACATCATCGAGTTCCGCCAAGGCGTGACCGTGCTGATCGCGGCGCTCGCGAAGCTCTTCGGCAAGCCGGTCGTCTACGATCACGAGCAGCGCGGCGACCGCGACGCCAAGTGGTACAGCCGTGCCGACAGCCGCTGGCGCCGGCTGTTGATCCGCACCGGCTCGCTGTTCGTCGACACGGTGCGCCACACGGTGCTGGCCAATCGCGAGCACTTCCTGTCCTGCAGCGCGCGCAAGGTCGACACGGTCTTCGCGCCGCTGGGGGTCGATCCGACCCGGTTCCATTTCGATACCGCCGCCCGCGCCGCCTTCCGCGCCCGCCACGGCATCGCCGACGACGTCACGCTGGCGGTGATGTCAGGCAAGCTGCACGGCTACAAGCGCGTGCCGGACGTCGTGCTGGCGTGTCGCGCCGCGGGCTATCGGCTGATCCTCGTGGGCACCGTCTCGGATGACGTGCGTGAGGCGCTGGCGGCGTTGCCGGCGGGCGACGAGATCGCGCTGACCCAGGTGACCGCCGAAGGTTTGCGCGAGGTCTACAGCGCCGCCGACGTGGCCATCTTCACGACGTTCACCCTGTCCTACTGGGAGGCGCACGCGACCGGGCTGAAGCTCCTCGTCGCCGACACGGCGTTCAGCCGACTGGTGTTCGACGGCGACGCCGACGTGCAGTACTTCGGATCGACGGACCTTTTCCGCATCGCGGACGAGGAATATCGCGCGGGCGTGACCATCGACGCACCGCTCGCACTCGGCTTGCGGGCACTCCGCGAGGCCGCGCCCAGGAAGCGCGAGTCGCGCGTGCGGTTTTCGTCCCTGGCGCAGGCGAGTGCCCTGGCCGAGCTCTATCGCAGCCTGTTGACGCGGCGAGTCAACCCGCAGGGATGAAGCGCGGCGTCGCGCCGGCATGTCGCGCGCACGCCATGACGCCATCGTCGCGACGCCGGGCACGAGCGGCCGCCCGATCGACGCCGGTCGTGATGCGGTCGGGCCATCACCTCGCCAGCGGCTCGCTCACGGCGATTGCTGGCGAGCGGCCGAGCCTGGCGGTCAGCCACCGGCGCACCGGGATGTCGAAGTACTTGTTGAGCAGCCACGCCAGGACGCCGACAAGTCCGATGAAGCCCGCGAGTTGCCAGGCCGGGCCGATGCCGGCCCGCTTGGCGAAATAGAGGTACAGGAACATCAGCGGATAGTGGATGGCGTAGACCGGATAGGACAGTTCACCCAGCAGCTTGCTGACGGGCTGCAAGGCGACCGGAGGATTGACCGAGGCGCCGATGTAGATGAGCACGGGCGAAACCACCATCACGACGAGCAGGTCGAACAGGACCCTGGATGGCATCGGGGGCGCCATCAGGCACGCGACCAGCGCGACCATGGGAATGATCGCGATCCACCGCGCGGTGATCGAAGACTTGTTCAACCTGGAGATGAGCATGCCGGACACAAACGAGAACCCGGTGCGCGCGACTCCGCCATAGGAAGTCGACCATTCGTTGCCGACCCCCACCGTTCCGTTCGCCCAGGCGGTGCAGACGAGCGCCACGGCGAAAACACAGATCGTCAGTACCAACGTCCGGGTGCGGGCCCTGAAGAGAAACGCCGCGTAGACGAAATTGACGGCCATCTCGAAGAACAGGGACCAGCTCGGCGCATTGAGGACGAACAGGTTCCTGGTGACCAACGACGGCAGCATGAACAACTCGAACGAGCCCGCGTCGAGCACCTGCGCGATCGTCAACGCCCCCGGCCTGTTCAGGGCCAGGTAGCTGCAACTTCGAATGAATCCGACCGCGAGTCCGACCAGGAACAGGGGATAGATGCGAATCACGCGAAGCGCCACGAAGCGCCGAAAGCTCATGTCCGTCGCGAGACGGGCGTCGAACGTTCGCGCGATCACGAACCCGCTGAGGATGAAGAAGAAATCCACCGCAAGATAGCCATAGGCGGAGATCACGCCGTTCACCTGGAAGTGGAACAGCAGGACCACCAGCGCCGCCAACCCGCGCAAGGCATCCAGGGTGACCAGGCGATGTTTCATGGTGTCCGTCGCGAAATGAGGCCGGGCTGGGTTGCCAGGGATGCTTTCCATGCCACTGCGTGGCCGGGTCCGAACCGCGCGGGTGACTTGACCGGCGCCTGCGCATCGGCGTTCCGGGGATTGCGCCAGAGCAGCAGGCCGCAGGCGAGGCAATGTCCGAACGGCGTGTACATGCCGCCCAGCATGATCGCCATCGCCACGGCCACCCGCACGGCCATCGGCGCGGATGCCGAGAACACGCAATAGCCCAGGAAGCCGAAGTACGCGATGGCGCCGACGATGCCGTACTCGAAGATCGGCTTGAACAGGATCGTCTCTGCGAACGGCACGGTCGCCTTGGCAATGAATTCCACGGTTGAACCGGCACCGAAGCCGAACATGGCCCGGAAGGGGTCCGGCCAGAGGAATTGCTCGAAGAGCTGGAATCCGCCGACGAAGCGCATCGATGCGCTGGAGCCGGTGCTGCTGAATTCGCTCGATCTATTGAGGATGTTGGTGATCATGCGCACGTCGGCTGCGACGCCCACCGCGGCGACGAGCATGCAGAGGCCGACGATGCCGAGCAGCACGTCCCAGCGCTGGCGGATCATGCATTCGCAAAGGAGGCCGGCCGCCAGCAGCATGAGCCCGGTACCGGAATAGGACACCAGGATGGCGATCACCATGACGACGAAGTACACGGGCCGCTTGCTCGTGACGAGCTCGATGATGATGCCCACCGCCATCAACTGGCTGAAGAAGGACGGCTCGATCATGAACACGCCATTCGCACGCATCACCTCCGAACCGTACTGCAGCAGGCCGGTGGAGTTGAAATTGGCGACCTTCAGCGCCGCGGGTGCAAGGTTCTCGATCGGAAACGCATACTTGGCGCCGATCACGAACTGCCCGACGTACTGCAGGATGCCCAGGACGGCGATCGTCATCGCGATGCGCTGGAAATAGCGCAGCGCGTTGTCGCGCCTTCGCTCGGTGCGACGCAACTGGAAGGCGTATGGCAGATGCACCACCACCAGCAACGCCAGGGAGTTCGGCGAGAAGTGATCCGCCGCCACGACCTGCAGGCTCAACAGCACCGCCAGCATCAGCACGAAGGCGAACGCACGGCGCACGTGGAGAACCATCAGGCCGGCTGCGAAGCCACCGACCGCGACCGCGGCCATGAGCGGTATGGACAGCGCCAATCCCATCGCCCCGAACGGCGGCACCGACAACTTGGAAAGATAGGTACCGACCACCAGCGGCAGGCGGGCGCTCCACAGCTCCAGTCGCTGCTTCCAGCGCGCGCCGCCCCGTTGGCCCGTGAGCCTGCGCATCCGCTCCGCGGGGTCGACGCGTGCCGAGGCGCTGCGCGGCGAGAGCTCGACCAGCGGGCGCAACATCGCCGTCAGTCCGCCTGGGGCTGGGGCCCGGCCAGCAACGAGGCCCCCGAGTCCCCCATCACCTGCTCGTAGAGTGCGCGCGTCGTGCGACCGATCTCGGCCCAGGCGTCCGACGAACTCACCGCGGCACACGCCGGGCGGCGCTCGCAGGCCGACCGCATGGCCAGTGCAAGCGCCGACGCGTCGGCCGCGGGGACCAGCGCGCCCTGCACCCCGTCCACCATGTCCTCCGCGAAGATGCCGATGCGGCTGGCGATCAGCCACTTGCCGAGCGACTTGACGAGGAAGTACACGCCACTGGCGTCGATCTGCAGGTAGGGGAAGAGAAAGCAATCCGCCGCGTCGAACAGGCTTGCCATCTCCTCTTCGGTCTGCCGACGCAGCCGCAGGTCGAACTGAGGGTCGAGACCGAGTGCCTTGATGCGTGCCAGCACGGGTTCGATGTCCATCCGCGGGCGGCCCGCCAGGACGATGCGCAGGTCCTGCCGAATGGCCGCGGGAAGCAGCGCGAGCGCCTCGACCAGCACGTCCAGGCCCTTGTACGGCTTGATCTCGCCGAACATCACGAAGGTCCAGCGCGGATCGCGCGGCGCGGGCGTGGCGGGCAGCGGCACGGCAAGGGCCAGTGCCCCGTGCGGGATGACCGCGATCTTCCCGGCCTCGATGCCGCGGTCGATCAGGGCCTGGCGGCCGCTGCGGGTGTGCACCACGAGGCGGTGCGCCTGCCGGGTCGGGCCGTCGTGGCCGAGGCGCTGCAGCGCCGTCATCTTCTGGCCGTTGAACGGCACGGTGTCGTGCACCGTGAGCACCAGGGGGCACCAGCGCCGGATGACCGCCATCGCCAGGGCGTCCAGAGGAGGGACGACGATCCACTGGAAATGGACGACGTCCGGCTTCGAGCGGTACACACGCCACAGCAGCGTCATCAGGCCGGTGAAATGCGCCAGGCCCTTGGCTGCGGATTTCAGGCGGGCGGGAATCCAGCGCGCCTCGTCGACATGGCGATAGAAGAACGGGTCGGTGTGCTCCGGCGGCAGTTCCTGCCTGTCCTTCGCGCGGGTCGGCCGCGTCGCCCACATCGGCTGCACGTCCGCCGCCAGCAGGCCGTGCGTCAGCGCAGCGTCGTAGGGCGCTGTGAACAGCGACGGGTCGACCAGCAGCACGCGCAGGCGGTGTGCCGATGCGTGCCTCACAGCGACGCCTCCGGTCGGTGCAGCGCGGCCTGCCAGGGTGTCTCGCGGATCCCGGTGAGGCCGGCGAAGAAGCCCGCGGCCCAGGACAGGTGCATCGCGGCGGCCGCGACGCCTGCCAGCAGGCCGCAGGCCGAGCGTTGCCGCAGCGCAATGGAGAGCGACGTCGCCACCAGGGCGGCCAGGTAGGCCAGCGGCCAGAGGGCCAGCACCGGCAGCCAGGGTGCCAGCGCCAGCGCCAGCAGCATCGCCACCAGGTTCAGCGGCAGCGCCAACTGGCGGGCTCGCATGGTGCCCGGATGGCGCCGCACGGTGCGCGAACGCCCGCGACCGTAGAGGAAGTACTGGCGCGACAGGCTCGCGAGCGTGGCGCGAGGCTGGTAGCCCAGGCGGATGTCGGCGTCCAGGTAGACCTTGCCGCCCAGTCGGCGCTGGCGGCAATCGAGCTCGGCGTCCTCGTTGTGGGTGAAGCTCTCGTCATAGCCGCCGGCCTTGCGATAGGAGGCCATGCGGAACGCGGCGTGGTGGCCGTGGTCGACGAAGCCGCTCCTGCGACCCCCGCGGTGCGCGGAGCCGCCTGTACCCGCCCAGGTATTCGAGACCCATGCCACCGCGCGCTGGAAGCAGGTATGGCCGCTGGAGTCCATGGGCACGACGACGGAGTCGGCCTGCGTGCGTTCGAGCGTTTCCAGCAGGCGGCGCACGAACCCGCGCGGGTAGGTGGCGTGCGCGTCGCAACGCACCAGCACGTCCGCCTCGGCGCCGAAGCACCGGACCGCCAGGTTGACCGCCGCGCCCTGGATCCGGCGCGGATTGTCGAGGTGATGCACGCGAGGGTCCGCGGCCGCGAGTCGCTGCACCAGTTCGACCGTGCCGTCCGTGCTGCCGCCGTCGGCCACCACGATCCGCAGGTCGGCCTGCGTGGGCGGATCCTGCAGCAATGCGTCGACCACCGACGCGATCGTGCCGGCCTCGTTGAGCGTCGGAATGACGACCAGCACGGCACGACGGCCTGCGGGGGGGCCGGCGTCGCCGGCGATCTCAGTGGTCATTGACGGCGACGCCAGCGAACTGGACGGCCCCCACGGCGAGCTGCGAGACGAGCTTGTGGACCTCCTTCATCCCGCTGACATGGCGGCGGGCGACCACCATCGCGACGCCGCACTTGGACGCCAGCACGCGTGCATCCGACCCGAAGGTGGCGGACGGCGTGTCGACGATGACGTGATCGAACTCCGCGAGCAGGTCCTGCATGAGCAGGCCGAAAGCGGGTCGTTGCAGCAGTTCCAGCGGGTTGGGGGGCGCGGCACCGACGGGCATGACGAACAGGCTGGGCAACTCCGGCGCCGGGCGGACGACGCTCGAGCCCGCGCGGCCGGACAGCACGCTGCTGAGTCCGATCTCGTTCGAGATCCCGAACAGCTCGTGCTGGCGCGGGCTGCGCATGTCGGCGTCGACCAGCAGCGTCTTCGCGCCAAGCTGGCTGAAGACGATCGCCAGGTTCGCTGCGAAGAAGCTCTTGCCGTCGCCCACGTTCGGACTGAGCATCGCCAGGGCGCGCTTCGGCCCTTCGGCCCCCATCGGGCCCATCATCAGCTGGCTTCGAATGCTGCGGAAGGCCTCGGTCTGGCTATTGAAGGGGTCGATCGCCGCGACGAGTTCGGGATTCAGGCCGGAATCGTCCCGGGAGGCATAGGCATACTGGAATTGCCTGGACAGGGCCCACATCACGTCGTCGCGCGAGGCGAGCTCCAGCGCGACGGCCGCTTCGCCGAAGCGCACGCCATGCCTGCGCTGGTAGGCGAGGATGCGCTCGATCTGCGCGTCGCTGAGCTTCCTCAGCTCGCGGATGAGGTCGCCGATGCTGCGATCGAGCTCGCGCTCGTCGTCGCGCTCGGCGACGTGCTTGAGTTCCAGGGGCAGGGGTGAACGCACGTCTCTATCCGTCGATCAAGGGGGTGGGGCGGCCCAGAACGCGCTCGACCGCCAGTCGCCATGCCACCGATCGCTGGCCGGGCCGGCTGCGCGGGGAATCCGGCATGACGCCCAGCAACGGGTAGCTCAGGACGTCGACCACGTCGTCGTCCGCCCGGATGCGCCAGTCGCGCCGTTCGCGGACGACGGCGGTCGCGATGGCCAGGACGAGCCCGACCAGCAGCGCGACCGCCAGGTTGAGCGTCGTGCGGGGCGACGACGGGAACGGCGGCGGGGTGGCCACGCGGATGACCGACACGTTGGTCTGGGTGGCCTGGCTCTCGAGCGCACTCTGGCTCTTGCGGGCGAATCCGGCGTCGTAGGCCTTCTGGGCGTTGTCGACGTCGCGCTGCAGCACCAGCGCGTCGTCGCGCAGCGTCTTGATCTCGACGACCTTGGCGCGCTGCCGCTCGAGCGCAGCGCGCAATCCGTCGAGATTGGTCTGGTTGACCGAGTTGTTGATGGTCAGGCTGCCCGCGACGCGCGCGCGCTCGGCGTTGAGCCGGCTGCGCGACTCGTTGATGTTGGCGCGCAGTTCCTGGATCTGCGGGTTGCCGTCACCGTAGCGCTCGCCGAGTTCCTTCAGGCGCGACTCCTGCGCCGCCAGGTCCGTGATGAGCTTGGAGATCGTCGGGTTCGCGACGACCTCGGGCATCTGGTCACCCTTGAGGCCCGCCTGCTGCTGGCGGCCCCTCGAATCGTCGAGCCGTGCCTGTGCCGCCACCACCTGGCTGGAGAGTTCGGCCAGCTGGGTATTCTCGATGTCGAGCTTCTCGTCGGTGGCCACGATGCCGCTCGTCTTCTGGAATTCCGACAGCCTGGCCTGGGCCTTCTCGAGGGCGTCGCGCAGTCCCTTGGTGCTTTCGTCGAACAGCTGGTTGTATTGCTTGGCGGGCTCGGTACGAAGCTCCAGCGTCGTCTCGATGTAAGCGGCCACGATGGCATTGGCGGTGCGGGCCGCCGCGTCCGGATCCGCGGCGGTGTACGAGACGAGCACGACGTTGGAGTCGCGGCCGGGCTGGGCGACGAGTCGCCGGGTCATGCCATCGGCGATCCAGGACTCGAAGCTCCCGTGGCCGCCGGTCGTGGCGAGCCAGTCGGCGCGCAGCTTCGGATCCTTGGCGGTGCCCAACGCCTGGATGGCTTTCAACAGCACGCGCTCGCTCTGCATCACTTCCACCTGCGTGCCCATGTAGCCGGTCACCGTCATGCCCGGAAGCACCACGCCGGCGATCGGATCCGGGGACTTGACGTCGAGTACCACCGTCGAGGTCGCCGTGTATCGCCTGGGCAGCACCGCGTCCGCGACGGCCACGAGGGCCATCACAGCCAGGAACACGAGCAAAGCCGAGCGCCAGCGGACGCGGAGGATGAGGAGCACCTGCGCAAGAGTCATGCAGAGGCGGTAAGCAATATGCGCGCCACTCGCTCGCCCGCGCCGTGCGGGCGGCCTGTCCCGAGGCGTCGGGCAGGCGTCCGTGCGGGCGGGCACGAGCACCGCGTTCGTCGCGCAACCGGCGGTCTTTAGGGGGGAGGGTATCTGCGCGGCGGCAACGGCGGGTTGCTGGAGCTTGCTGCCGGCCCGCCCCGATAAGGTGCGGCGCCGCACTAAAGATCACGCTCTCGAGGCTCCTCGGTCCCATCGCCGGCGCCCTGCTCGACAGCGACTTGCACCGGCCGGCGAGGCCAGACGGCGACGCAACCGGACGCGTCGTCCTGCAACCGGGGTCGCGCAGGGCCCCGCGCGGCCTGGTTTCACCTGGGAAGCGGGGCGGGGCGATCGACGCGGGCGGCAGCGCGCGCGGGGTACGTTCCTGCCGGGAAGGTCCGTCGCTTGCAGGGGGCGGTCAACTGATCCCAGGAGCACTGCATGACCCCCGCCTCGCCCCGCTTCGCCGACCTCTGCTTCGAGCTTCGCTTCGATCCGCTGGGCGACGGCCAGCCGCCGCTGACCTTTCCCTGCGACGCCCGCGGCCGAGTCGACCTCGACGGGCTGGGCGACCGCTCGCGCTGCGACTACCTGTTCGCGCACGCCCTGGTGGGCCACCGCTTCACGCCGCCGGTGGTGCACGCCTGCCCGGCGTGAGCGCCGCGCCGGCTCAGGCCGGCGTGCTGGCGTGGACCTGGCGCTGGATGTTCCAGACCAGGCCGATGGCCAGCAAGGTCGTGCCCACGACGACATAGCCCACCGTGGGAAAGTGCTCGATGCGGCCATCGGCGGCCTGGGTGACGATGTGGCCGGCCACCACGGAGGCGATACCGCCCGACACCTGCTGGATCGACGCGCTGATCGCGTTGAACGCGCCGCGCTTGGTGGCCTCAGGCACCTGCGTGACGAGCGCCTGGAACGGCACCATGCGCGAGAAGATGCCGACGAACATCGTCACGTTGACCAGCACCACCACCGGCAGCGACGTGATGCCCAGGTGCGTGTAGAGAATGACGACCGCGATCGACAGCACGCTGCCGAACAGGAACACCCGGAAGCGCCCGAACTGGTCGGCGGCCTTGCCGATCAGCGGCCCGAACACGATCGTGCAGATGCCGGTGAAGAAGTAGATGGTGGGCAGGTGCGCCAGTTCGATGCCCAGGTTGTGCACCAGGAACGCACTGCCGAACGGCATCAGCATGTAGGCGCCGGTGGCCAGCAGCGTCACCGTGAGGAAGGCCAGCAGATGGCGCGGCTCGGCGATGGTGTGCCACAGGTGCATGAACGGGCTGTGTTCCTGCGGCTTGCCCAGGTGGGCGTCGACCGGCGCGAGCTTCAGCCAGATCACCGCCAGGCCGGACGTGCCGAGCGCGGCCAGCACGATGAACGGGGCATGCCAGTTCCAGTGGTTGGACAGGAACATGCCGGCGGGCAGGCCCAGCACCTGGCTGGCAGCGAACGCGGTCTGGATCACGCCCATCACGCGGCCGCGCTGCCGGACGTCGAACAGGTCGGTGGCGATGGCCAGCACCACCGAGCCGATCACGCCGCCGAACAGGCCGGTGACGATGCGCGCGGCCAGCAGCAGCTCGAACGTGGGCGCCAGGCCGCACCACAGCGTGCCGACCAGGAACCCGGCGTAGAAGAACATCAGGATCTTCTTGCGGTCGAAGCGGTCGGCGAAGCCGGCCGTGACGAATCCGGAGACGCCGGCGCTGAACGCGTACGCGGACACGACCAGGCCGAACTGCTTGGGCGTGATCGCCAGCGCCGGCATGATCAGCGCGCCCAGCGGCGCCATGATCATGAAGTCCATGATGACCGCGAACTGCAGGAAGGCGAGCAGGCCGACGACGAACTTCTGGTACGGCGAGAAAGGGCTGGCGGGCGCGGGGGTGGGCGGCGTCATGGGGCGGGTTCGTTGTGGGCAGCCCGGCATCCTCGCCGAAAACGGGCCGCCGCGCTCATTCCGAATCGACGAGCGGACTGATTTCGACGTCGAGTGACGCAGCGGCCGCAGCGCGCTGCCCGACCGCAACCAGGCCGGCGGCGGCGCGGATATACTTCGCATGCGAAATAAATACGCCGCCATGTCCAAGCCTCCCCGCCTGATCTTCCTGCTCAGCAGCGCCCAGCGCCGCCTGCTCCAGTTCATCGCCGCCGAGCAGGACGGCGCCGCGCGCGCCGGCCAGGCCGCGCCCTCGCCGGCGCAGAGCGGCGTGCTGTTCGTCCTCGCGCGGGAGGACGGCGCCGCCATGGGCCGCCTCGCCCAGGCGCTGGACCTGGCGCCGTCGGCCGTGTCCGGCCTGGTGCAGCGCATGGAGGCGCAGGACTGGGTGGCGCGGCGCGCGAGCGACACCGATGCGCGCGCCCAGAACGCGTGGCTGCGGCCCGCCGGCCGCGCGCTGCTGCCGGTGTTGCAGAAGGTAATGGCGCGCATCAACGAACGCCTCGCCGGCGACTTCACCGCGGCCGAACTGCAGACGGTGGGCCGCTGGCTGGAGCATGTCCAGGCCCTGGGAGACCCCGATGAATGACGGCCGATCCACCGATGCCCGCGCGCCGCGGCCCGAACCCGTCACGCTCGCCTGCGCCGATGGCCAGCCACTGCAGGGCCACTTCTTCGCCGCGCGCGGCGACCTGCCGGCCGCGCCGGTGCTGATCTCGCCGGCCACCGGCGTGCGCCAGCACTTCTACTGGCGCTTCGCCGACTGGCTGGCGGCGCAGGGCCACGCCACGCTGGTGCTCGACTACCGCGGCATCGGCCACCTCGACTGGTTCCGCCAGTCGCACCAGGCGCTCTGGCCGCTGATGCGGCGCGCGGTGCTGGGCGACTTCGCGCTCGAGGCTCCGGGGGCGCGCTAGACTTTCGAGATCATCTCGAAGCCGCCGAAGATCATCCGCTTGCCGTCGAACGGCATCGGCGACGCGCCGGGCGCCATGCGCGGATCCGCCATCGCCGCCTGCCAGCCGGCATCGCGCGCCGCGCGCGACGGCCAGGTGATCCAGGAGAAGACCACGGTCTCGGTCGGCGCACGCTGCACCGCCATCGTGAACGACGTGAGCTTGCCCTCGGGCACGTCGTCGCCCCAGCAGTCGACGACCTCGAGCGCGCCGAATTCCCTGAACAGCGCGCCCATCTTCTGCGCGAACGCGCGGTAGGCTTCCTTGTCGGCGGTGGGAACCGCCACCACGACGCCGTCGACGTAGTTCATTGCGTTGCTCCTTGAAGAGGGGGGCGGGTGCGCGCGGGCGCCTCCCGCACGGACGACGGCCGATGATGGCCCGATTCGACGGCGCCGCCGCAAAGCCCGCGTTGTCGCCCCGGTCAGGCGCTCGACGCGGGCTCCGCCGGCGTCTCGGCGGCGCTCGCCGTCATCTGTCCCAGGCTCGCGATCAGGTCGGCGAAGCGTTCGCCCTGCACCACCACGTGCGCCCGGATGCTGCGCACCGCCTTGTCGGCATCGCCCTCGCGCAACGCGTCGACGATCGCCTGGTGTTCCTCGAAGGACCGCTGCGGCCGGTTGCGCACGCGCAGTTGCAGGCGCCGGTAGGGGCGCAGCTTGCGCTGCAGCGCTGCCGCCTGCTCGAACAGGAAGGTGTTGTGCGAGGCCGCGTAGATGGCGTAATGGAAGCGCTCGTTGGCGTAGAAGTAGGCGTCGGCGTCGCGCGCGGCGGCCGAGCCGCGGCAGGCGTCGTGCGCCGCCTCGATCTCGGCCAGTTCGGTGTCGGACATTCGGCGCGCGGCCAGCCGGGCGCACATGCCCTCCAGCTCGGCCATGACCTCGAACATTTCGATCAGCCGCTGCGGCGTCACCTGGGCGACGACGGCGCCCCGCTGCGGCCGCGTCTCGACCAGCCCCTCGCCCAGCAGCAGCCGCAGGGCCTCGCGGATGGGGGTGCGCGAGACGCCGAAGCGCGTGGCCAGGTCCACCTCGTCCAGGCGGGTGCCCGGCAGCAGCTTGCCGGTGGCGATCTCCTCCTCGATGGACTCGCGCAGGCGTTCGGACAGGCGGGTGGATGACATGGCTTGCATTTTAAGAGCCCTTGCTTGCGTGCGACGATCGGGAAAGCATCTGTAAATCTTCGGGTAGACACTAGTGCAAAACGCCTGTCATGGATGCAAACTCGCCGAAATTGTATTCACAACAACGGCCCACACGGCGCCCTCGGCGGGTGCCGATGCGCCGCGGTCCACCGAAGGAGACGCCATGACGATCACCCGCCGTGCCCTGGTCCAAGCCGCCGCCGTCGCCGGGTTCGCCCCGCTGTCGACCGTGTCGCGCGCGCAGGCCGATGCGCTCAAGATCTCCCACCAGTTCCCCAGCGGCACGCTGACCGAGGGCGACTTCCGCGACCGCCTGTGCCGGCGCTTCGCGGCCGACATCGAGAAGCGCAGCAACGGCGCGCTCAAGGCCGCGGTCTACCCGGGCTCGTCGCTGATGAAGACGAATTCGCAGTTCTCGGCGTTGCGCAAGGGCGCGCTGGACCTGAGCCTGGTGCCGCTGTCCTACGCCGGCGGCGAGGTGCCCGAGACCAACATCGGCCTGATGCCCGCGCTGGTGCCCAGCTACGAGGTCGGCGCCGCCTGGAAGACCTCCGAGGTCGGCCGGCTGCTCGCCAGGACGCTGGACGACAAGGGCGTGCTGATCGTCAGCTGGATCTGGCAGGGCGGTGGCGTCGCCAGCAAGAACGCGCCGCTGGTGGCGCCGGCCGACGCCAAGGGCATGAAGGTGCGCGGCGGCAGCCGCGAGATGGACATGATGCTCAAGGAGGCCGGCGCCTCCGTCATCTCGCTGCCGTCCAACGAGATCTACGCCGCGATGCAGACCGGCGCGATGGAGGCCGCGATGACCTCGTCGACCAGCTTCATCTCGTTCAAGCTCGAGGAGATCGCCAAGCACCTGACCACCGCGCGCAACAAGGCCTACTGGTTCATGTTCGAGCCGCTGATGATCTCCAAGGAAGTGTTCGCGAAGCTGCCGAAGGCGCAGCAGGACATCGTCATGGCCGTCGGCGCCGAGCAGGAGAAGTTCGCGTTGGAGGCCGCGCGCGCCGACGACAAGCTGGTGGCCGAGGTCTACGCCAAGGCCGGCGCCAAGACCTACGACATCGACGCGCCCACGCTCGCCAAGTGGCAGGCCATCGCCAAGGCGACGGCGTGGAAGGACTATGCCGAGCGCAACGACACCTGCAAGGCCCTGATCACCGCCGCGCAGAAGCTGCTGTGAGCGCCTCCGCCCCGCTCGAGCTGCCCGCCGGTGCCGGCATCCGGCAACCCATCGACGCCGACACGCCGCGCTGGCTGCTGCCGCTCGCGCGGGTGCTGGCGGCCGTCAACCGCGGCGTGATGGTGCTGGGCATGATCGCGCTGCTCGCCGCGGCGGTGATCCTCAGCTCCAGCGTCGTCACCCGCTACTTCCTGCATGCATCCACCGACTGGCAGGACGAGGCCTCGGTGTTCTGCCTCGTCGGCGCCACCTTCCTGTGCGGCGCCTTCGTGCAGGCGATCCGCGGGCACGTGGGCATCGAGGCGGTGTCCACGCTGCTGTCGGCGCGCGTCAACCGGGTACGGGTGCTGCTCGTCGACGTCGGCTGCCTGGCGTTCTGCATCTTCTTCGCGTGGAAGTCGTGCACGCTGCTGCACGAGGCCTGGGCCGAGGGCCAGACCACCTCGTCGTCGTGGGCGCCGCCGTTGTGGATCCCGTACCTGCTGATGTCGCTGGGCATGATCCTGCTGGCGGTGCAGCTGTCGGTGCAGTGCATCGTCAGCGCCAACAAGCTGCGCCTGGCGCGGGGAGGGCGCTGATGTCGATGCTCGCGCTCGGGGCGCTGTTCGGCGTCGTCACGCTGGTGGTGATGTTCTCCGGCATGCCCATCGCGTTCTCGCTGGGCAGCGTGGGCGTGCTGTTCATGGCGCTGTTCATGCCGGCGTCGTCGCTGGACACCGTCACGCAGAACGTCTACGAGGAGATGTCCAGCATCACGCTGCTGTCGATCCCGCTGTTCATCCTCAAGGGCTCGGCGATCGGGCGCACGCGCGCCGGCCAGGACCTGTACGCGGCGATGCACGTGTGGATGAGCCGCATCCCCGGCGGCCTGGGCATCGCCAACGTGTTCGCCTGCGCGCTGTTCGCGGCCATGGCCGGCTCGAGCCCGGCCACCTGCTCGGCCATCGGTAGCGCGGGCATCCCGGAGATGCGCCGGCGCGGCTACTCGCCCGGCTTCGCCGCCGGCATCATCGCCGCCGGCGGCACGCTGGGCATCCTGCTGCCGCCCTCGGTCACGATGATCCTGTACGCCGTGGCGGCGGAGCAGTCGCTGGGCCGGCTGTTCCTGGCCGGCATCGGCCCGGGCGTGCTGCTGGTGGCGCTGTTCGCGCTGTGGGCGGCGATCAACTACCAGCGCGAGTACCGCGCCGCGCGGCGCAGGTTCGAGGCCGGCGGCGTCGCCTCGCCGCTGCTGCTCGACGAGCACTTCACGATGACCCAGCGCTTCGCCATCCTGCCGCGGGTGCTGCCGTTCCTGATCCTGCTCACCGGCGTGATGGTGGCGCTGTACGGCGGCTATGCCACGCCGTCCGAGACGGCGGGCCTGGGCAGCCTGCTCGCGCTGGCGCTGATCGCGGTGATCTACGGCGTCTGGCGCGTCAAGGACGTCGCGCCCATCCTGTCGGCCACGCTCAAGGAGTCGACGATGCTGATGCTGATCATCGGGATGTCGCTGCTGTTCTCGTACGTGATGAGCTACCTGCACATCAGCCAGTCGATGGCGCAGTGGATCGTCGGCCTCGCGCTGTCGAAGTGGATGCTGCTGGCGGCGATCCTGCTGCTGGTGATCGTGATGGGCTTCTTCCTGCCCCCGGTCAGCATCATCCTGATGACCGCGCCCATCATCCTGCCGCCGCTCAAGGCCGCGGGCTTCGACCTGGTGTGGTTCGGCATCGTGATGACCATCGTGATGGAGACCGGCCTGATCCATCCGCCAGTGGGTCTGAACATCTTCGTGATCAAGAACATCGCGCCCGACATCGCGCTCGGCGACATCATCCGCGGCATCATCCCCTTCGTCGTGCTGATGCTGCTGACCGTGGTGCTGATCTCGGCGTGCCCGACGATCGCCACCGCGCTGCCCGACGCCGTGATGGGGCCGCTCGCGCACCCGAAGTGACATGAGCACCGTCGCCGAATCGCCATGGACCCGCCAGCGCGACGATCGCGCGGCGCGCCTCGCGCGGGCGGCCGCGCTGGCGGGCGTTCGCGCGAAGGCGGTCGACGCCGACACCATCGTCGCGCTGCTGGAGGCGTTGATCGAGCCCGGCGACCGCGTATGCCTGGAGGGCGACAACCAGAAGCAGGCCGACTTCCTCGCCCGCGCGCTGACGCGGGTCTCGCCCGCGCGGGTGCACCACCTGCACATGGTGCAGTCGGTGCTGTCGCTGCCCGAGCACCTGGACGTGTTCGAGCTGGGCATCGCGAGCCGGCTCGACTTCTCGTTCTCCGGCCCGCAGGCGCTGCGCCTGGCGCAGCTGCTGGGCCAGGGCAAGCTGCGCATCGGCGCGATCCACACCTACTTGGAGCTGTTCGGCCGCTACTTCATCGACCTGACGCCCAAGGTGTCGCTGATCGCCGCGCAGGCCGCCGATGCCCAGGGCAACCTCTACACCGGCCCCAACACGGAGGACACGCCGGCGATCGTCGAGGCCACCGCGTTCAAGAGCGGCATCGTCGTCGCCCAGGTCGACGAGATCGTCGAGCGGCTGCCGCGCGTCGACATCCCGGCCGACTGGGTCGACTTCGTCGTGCGCGCGCCCGAGCCGGCGTTCATCGAGCCGCTGTTCACGCGCGACCCGGCGCAGATCTCCGAGATCCAGGTGCTGATGGCCATGATGGCCATCAAGGGCATCTACGCCGAGTACGGGGTGCAGTCGCTCAACCATGGCATCGGCTTCGACACCGCGGCCATCGAGCTGCTGCTGCCCACGTACGGCGAGCGGCTGGGCCTGAAGGGCCGGATCTGCCGCCACTGGGCGCTGAACCCGCATCCGGCGTTGATCCCGGCGATCGAGGCCGGCTGGGTCGAGTCGGTGCACTCGTTCGGCTCGGAGCTGGGCATGGAGGACTACATCCGCGCCCGCCCTGACGTGTTCTTCACCGGCCCCGACGGCAGCCTGCGCAGCAACCGCGCGTTCTGCCAGGCCGCCGGCCACTACGCCTGCGACCTGTTCATCGGCTCGACGCTGCAGATGGACATGATGGGCAACAGCTCCACCGCCACGCTGGGCCGCATCGCCGGCTTCGGCGGCGCGCCCAACATGGGCGCCGACGCGCGCGGCCGCCGCCACGCCAGCCCGGCCTGGCTGAAGGCCGGCCGCGAGGCGCGCGACGGCCTGGCCGGCGCGCGCGGCACGCCGCGCGGGCAGAAGCTGGTGGTGCAGATGGTGGAGACCTTCCGCGAGCACATGCAGCCGGCCTTCGTCGAGACGCTGGACGCCTGGCAGCTGGCCGAGCAGGCGCACATGGCGCTGCCGCCCATCATGATCTACGGCGACGACGTGACGCACGTGCTCACCGAGGAAGGCATCGCCAACCTGCTGCTGTGCCGCGATGACGCGGAGCGCGAGCAGGCGATCCGCGGCGTCGCCGGCTTCACGGCGGCGGGGCAGCGGCGCGACCGCGCGATGGTGGAGCGGCTGCGCGCGCGCGGCGTCATCCGGCGGCCGGCCGACCTCGGCATCGACCCGCGCGACGCCACGCGCAACCTGCTCGCGGCGCGCTCGATGCGCGACCTCGTGCGCGCGTCGGGCGGCCTGTACCAGCCGCCGCGGCGCTTGCGCAACTGGTGACGCGATGGCCGGCATGGAAAGCCTGCACTTCAGGTTCGACGGCGGCCGCGCGCTGGCGCCGTTCGCTCCGACGCTGGTGGGCGTCGTCGCCTCGGGCAACCTCGAGGTGCTCGTCGAAGCGGCGCCGGGTACCGGGTGCCGTATCGACGTCGACACCTCGGCGCGCGGCTTCGGCCCGATCTGGGAAGCGGTGCTGCGCGACTTCCACGACCGCCACGGCCTGGCCGGCCTGGCCGTCGCCATCCACGACATGGGCGCCACCCCGGCCGTGGTGAGCCTGCGGCTGGACCAGGCGGTCGCCGCGATCGCCGGAGCGCGGCCATGAACGGCGCCAGCTTCGCCGAGCTGTCGGCCCGCGAGCGCCTGGCCGCGCTGGTCGACGCCGGCACGTTCGAGGAATGGCTGCCGCCGTCGGCGCGCGTGACCAGCCCGCACCTGGCGCAGTTGGGCGTGCCCGCCGCGTTCGACGACGGCGTGGCGATCGGCCGCGCCGCGCTGGCCGGCCGGCCCGTGTTCATCGCGGCGCAGGAAGGCGAGTTCATGGGCGGCGGCGTCGGCGAGGTGCATGGCGCCAAGCTGGTGGGCCTGCTTCGGCGCGCGCTGCGCGACCGGCCCGCCGCGGTGCTGCTGCTGGCCGAGTCCGGCGGCGTGCGCCTGCACGAGGCCAACGCGGGACTGATCGCGGTCTCGGAAGTGATGCGCGCGCTGCTGGACGTGCGCGCCGCGGGCATCGCGACCGTGATGCTGATCGGCGGCGCCAACGGCTGCTTCGGCGGCATGGGCATCGTCGCGCGCTGCGCCGACACGGTGGTGATGAGCGACATCGCGCGCCATGCGATGTCCGGCCCCGAGGTGATCGAGTCGGCACAGGGCGCGGGCGAGTTCGACGCGCGCGACCGCGCGCTGGTGTGGCGCACGACCGGCGGCAAGCACCGCTGGCTCACCGGCGACTGCGACGCGCTGGTGGAAGACGACCCGGCCGCGTTCCGTGCCGCGGCGGTCGCCGCGCTGGCCGTCCATCGGTCCATGACGCTGGCCGCGCTGCAGCGCGAGTCGGCGCTGCTGCAGTGGCGCACCGAACTGGCCGGCGAGGGCGCCGACGCGTTCGCGCTATGGACGCGGCTGGGCGTGGCCGACGCGCGCGCGGTGCCCGACCTCGACGCCGACGCGGTGCGCGCGCGCCGCCCCGCCGCGGTCACGCCGCTGGCCAACGGAGCCGCGTGATGGACTGGCACGCGGTCGCCACGGCGCTGTTCGGCAGCGATCACGCGATCGTCGCCGACGGTGATTTCCTGTGCGGCACGGCCACCTTCGACGGCGCCGCCGTCGCTATCGTCGGCACGACGAACCACGCCGCGGTGGGCGTCGACCTCGCGCTGCGCCAGGCGCGCGCCGTGCTGGCCACCGTCGCCGATTCACCGGGCCGGCCGCTGCTGCTGCTGGTGGACACGCAGGGCCAGAAGCTGCGCCGCCGCGACGAGCTGCTGGGCATCCACCGCGCGATGGCGCACCTGGGCTGCTGCCTGGATCTCGCGCGCCGCAACGGGCATCCGGTGATCGGCCTCGTCTACGACCAGGCACTGTCCGGCGGCTTCATCACTTCGGGCCTGATGGCCGACGCCTGCCACGCGCTGCCCGCGGCCGAGATCCGCGTGATGCGCGTGCCGGCCATGGCGCGGGTGACCAAGCTGCCCGAGGAGCTGCTGGAGTCGCTGTCGCGCACCAACCCGGTCTTCGCGCCGGGGGTGGCGAACTACGTGGCCATGGGCGGCGTGCGCTCGTTGTGGGAGGGCGACCTCGCCGCCGGCCTGCGCGCCGCGCTGGCCGATCGCGACACGGCGGACCGCCGTGCGCTGGAAGGCGCCGCACGCGGGGGGCGCCGCGTGGCCGCCGACGTCATCCGGCGGGTGCTCGAGGCCTGAACGTGCAGCCGTCCGCGTGCGCCCTGCCTGCCGTGCTGCGGCGCCAGCAACTGGTGCGGCTGTCGGCCGACGGCTGGGCGCGCGCGCTCGACGCGCCGTGGGACGCCGGCGCACGCGCCTGTCTGGACCTGTGGGCCGCGCGCGGCCTGCCCCTGGTGGTCACGCGCCAGCCGCCCGCCCCCGGCGACCGGGTCGCCACCGGGCTGCCCGCGCCGGCGCGCCACGGGCGCCGCCGC
>Ga0265336_10000062_pt1 | contig 101023 bp, 78 predicted proteins | sample 42119metaG_FD_193583 | JGI IMG/M metagenome (GOLD analysis project Ga0265336, IMG submission 193583) | Rhizosphere microbial communities from Carex aquatilis grown in University of Washington, Seatle, WA, United States - 4-21-19 metaG | ecosystem: Host-associated > Plants > Roots > Rhizosphere... | reverse complement strand
GCCCTGTCGACCACCCAAGTGGCCACGCTGACGACCGACCAGGTCGCCGCGATCACCACGGCCGACCTGCGCGCCCTCGGCACGACCGCGGTCGATGCCCTGACCTCCAACCAGCTCAACGCGCTGACGACCACCCAGGTGGCCGCCTTCACGACTGCGCAAGTGGCCGCCCTGACCACGAGCCAGGTCGCCAACCTGAGCACCGCCAACCTCGACGCGCTCGGCACGGCGCAGTTCGCCGCGCTGACGACGGCCCAGGTGGGCGCGCTGACGACCGCCCAGGTCGCCGCCCTCGAGACGGCCGACTTCGCCGCCCTGACCACCAGCCAGATCCGCGCGCTGGGCACCGCCGACGTGCAGGCGCTGACGACCGACGAGGTGGCCGCGCTGACCACCAGCCAGGCCAATGCCCTGTCGACCGCCCAGATCGCCGCGATCACCACCGACCAGATCACCTCGCTGTCGTCGGCCGACCTGCGCGCGCTGGGCACGACCGCCGTCGATGCGCTGAGCTCCAACCAGCTCAACGCCCTGACCACGACCCAGGCCGCCGCCCTGACGACCGCGCAGGTGGCCGCCCTGACGACGAGCCAGGTCGCCAACCTCGCCACGGCGACCCTGGATGCCCTGACCACCGCGCAGTTCGCCGCCCTGACGACGGCCCAGGTGGGCGCGCTGACGACCGCCCAGGTCGCCGCCCTGACCACCACCGACGTGGCGGCGCTGACGACTGCCCAGGCGGCCGCGCTCAAGACCGCCGAGGTGGCGGCCCTGACGACCGACCAGCTGGCCGTGCTGACGACCGCCGACCTGCGCGCCTTCGGCACCGCCGCCGTCGACGCGCTCAGCTCGACGCAGCTGAACGCGCTGTCGACGACACAGGTCGCCGCGTTCCTGACCAGCCAGGTCGCCGCCCTGACGACCGCGCAGCTGGCCGCCCTGGCGACCGCCAGCCTCGACGCGCTGACCACCAGCCAGTTCGCCGCCCTGACGACCGCGCAAGTGGCCGCCCTGACGACCGACCAGGTGGCCAACCTGACGACGGCCGACCTCGCCGCGATGGGCTCCGCGCAGATCCGTGCGCTGGTCTCGGCCGACATCCAGGCCCTGACGACCACCGAGGTCGCCGCCCTGACGACGGCCGCGGTCAACGCCCTGACGACGGCCCAGGTCGCCGCGATCACCACCGACCAGATCACGTCGCTGTCGACCGCCGACCTGCGCGCCCTGGGCACCGCGTCGGTCGACGCGCTGACCACGGCCCAGCTCGACGCCCTGACGACGACGCAGGTCGCCGCCCTGACCACGGCCCAGCTCGCCGCGATGACGACCGCCCAGGTCGCCAGCCTCAGCAGCGCCAGCCTGGACGCGCTGTCGACGAGCCAGTTCACCGCCCTGACCACGACCCAGGTGGCGGCGCTGACGACCAGCCAGGTCGCCGCCCTGACGACGACGGAAGTCGGCGCCCTGACGACGGCCCAGGCCTTCGCGCTGAGCACCGCCCAGATCGGCGCGCTGACCACCGACCAGGCCGCGGCGCTGAGCACGGCCGACCTGCGTGCCCTGGGCACGACGGCGGTCGACGCCCTGAGCTCGGCGCAGCTGAACGCGCTGGCCACGGATCACATCGCCGCCTTCACGACCGCGCAAGTGGCCGCGCTGACGACGAGCCAGGTGTCCGCGCTCACGACGACCAACTTCGAGGCCCTGACGACGGCCCAGATGGCCGCGCTGACCACGGCGCAGGTGGCCGCGCTGACGACCGACCAGGTCGCCAACCTGGCGACGGCCGACTTCGTCGCGCTGACCAGCAGCCAGATCCATGCCCTGACCACGGCCGAGATCGTCGCGATCACGACGACCGACATCGCGGCGCTGACCACCGCGCAGGCCAACGCCCTGTCGACCGCCCAGATCGCCGCGCTGACGACCGACCAGGTCGCCGCGCTGACGACCACCGACCTGCGCGCCCTCGGCACCGCCGCGGTCGACGCGTTCGGCTCGGCCCAGCTCAACGCCCTGGCGACCGACCACATCGCCGCGTTCACGACCGCCCAGGTGGCGGCCCTGACCACGGATCAGGTCGCCGCCCTGACGACGAGCAACCTCGACGCCTTCGGCACCGCGCAGTTCGCGGCCATGACGACCAGCGAAGTCGCCGCGCTGACCACCGCCCAGGTGGCCGCGCTCGAGACGGCCGACCTGGCCGCGCTGACGACCGCCGAGTTCCACGCGCTGGGCAGCGACCAGGTGATCGCGCTGACGACGACGGAGGTCGCCGCCCTGACGACGGCCGACTTCGCCGCCATCACGACGAGCCAGTTCTCGCACCTGTCCACCGACGCCATCGGGGCGTTGTCGACGGCCGACGTCCATGCGCTGACGACCGCGGTCGTCCACGCCATGAGCACCGACCAGGTCGCCGCGCTGAGCACGGCCGACATCCAGGCCCTGACCACGGCCCACGTCGCCGCGCTGACGACGGATCACATCGCCGCGCTGACCACCGCGGAGGCCGCCGCCTTCACGAGCGCCGAGTTCGCCGCCCTGAGCACGGCCCACATCGCCGCGTTCACGACGGATCAGATCGCGCACTTCACGACGACGGAAGTCGCCGCGTTCTCGACGGCCCAGATGCACGCGCTGACGACCGACCAGATCATGGCCTTCACGACCGACGTGATCCAGTCGTTCTCGACCACCGATCTGCACTCGTTGACGACGACGCAGGCCAACGCCTTCAGCGACGACATCCCCTCGATGACCGACGCCCAGGTCAACGCCCTCGTCACCGCCACGCCGATCGTGCTCGACCTGACCGGCGCCGGCATCCACACGACCAACGCCAGCACCCAGGGTGTCCACTTCGACATCACGGGCACCGGCAAGACGGACACGGTGGGCTGGACGGCGGCCGGCGAAGGCTTCCTGGCGATCGACCTGAACCACGACGGCCAGGTCAACAACGGCACGGAGCTGTTCGGCTCCGGCACGCTGCTCGCCAACGGCCAGCGCGCGGCCAACGGCTACCAGGCGATGGCGCAGTACGACAGCAACGGGGACGGCGTCCTCGATGTCAAGGACGCGCACTTCAAGGACCTGGCGGTCTGGGTGGATGCGAACCACGACGGCAAGACCGAGGCCGGCGAGCTGAAGTCGCTCGGCGACCTGGGCATCGCCTCGCTCGACCTGCATGGCCTGGTGAGCCACACCGCGGACAACGGCAACACGATCGGCCTCACGTCGAGCTACACGACGACCAGCGGCGCGACCCACGAGATGGCCGACGTCTGGCTCACGAAGGACACGGCGGCGGCGCCGGCAGCCGCCTCGACCCCGCACCTGAGCGACCTGCTCGCCGCGCCCGCCACCGACCTGCTCCCGGGTCACGTGGAGAACGCAGCGACGTCGGTGGCCGCGTCGGGCACGCACGCGACGGCGACCCACCTGCACGGGCTGATCGACAGCAAGCTGCTCGAGGAAGAGGAACGCAATCGCCACAACCCGTTGATCTGATGGCCGGCGGGGCCGGCACGGACTCCCCCTGACCCGGCCCCACTGAAACTGCCATGAGCTTTCTTTCGCGGCTGTTGCTGGGTCCCGTGGTTGGTCGTGCGTTCGACCGCTGGACCCACCACGCCCATTCCTCCGCCACCGCGCCCGTGACCAGCGTCACGGGCGCGCTGCATTCGCTCGAGATCGCCGCGCTCAGCTCGAGCGACGTCGCCGCCCTGACCGACGCGCAGCTGCGCTCGATCGCGCCCGCCGACATGGCGTACTTCAACACCGCCGCGCTGGTCGGCCTGTCCGGCGCCCAGCTGGGCGTGCTGTCGGTGGGCCAGTTCGTCGACCTGCGGCCGGCCGAGATCGCCGCGCTGGCCACGCGCCAGGTTGCCGCCCTGGGCACCGCGGACGTGCATGCGCTGGGCACCGCCCAGGCGGCGGCGCTGACCAGTGCGCAGCTGGCCGCGCTCACCAGCGCGCAGGTGGTGGCGCTGACCACGGCCGATGTGGCGGCGCTCGCCACCACGGCGCTGCACGGCCTGGGCAGCACCCAGGTGCACGCCCTGACCAGCGCCGAGATCGGCGCGCTGTCCACGACCCAGATGGCCGCGCTGGGCAGCGACCAGGTCGCCGCGTTCACCAGCGCGCAGGTCGCGCTGCTGTCCACCGCCGACCTGCGCGCGCTGGGCAGCGACGCGCTGCAGGCGCTGACCGGCGCCCAGGTCGCGGCCCTGACCACGACGCAGGTCGCGGCGTTGTCGACCGCGCAGGTAAGCCTGCTGACGACGGCCGAGGTCGCCGCCCTGACCCCGCTGCAGACCCAGGTGCTGAGCACCGCGCAGGTGGCGGCCCTGACGACCGCCGACATCGCGGCGCTGTCCACCGCGGCGCTCGACGGCCTGGGCACCGCGGCGATCCGCAGCCTTGGCACGGTGCAGCTGGACGCGCTGTCGGCCGGGCAGCTGGCTTCGCTGACTACCGCGCAGGTGGCCGCGCTCGCCACGGTGCAGGTGGCCGCCCTCGGCAGCGCCGGCCTGGCCGCGCTGACGCCCGGGCAGGTGGGTGCGCTCACCACGCGCCAGGTGGCCGCGCTGAGCACCGCGCAGGTGGCGGCGCTGGACTCGGCCGACTTCGGCGCCTTCAGCTCGCAGCAGGTCGCCGCCCTGACGACCGCGCAGATCGGCGCGCTGAGCCCCGACCTGGTCGGCGCGCTCGGCAGCGCCGGCATCGCCGCCTTCTCCACGGCCGACGTCCGCGCCCTGAACACGCTGCAGATCGCCGCGCTGAGCAACGCCGAAGTGCAGGCGCTGAGCACCGCCCAGGTGGCCGCGCTGACCTCCACGCAGGTGCTCGCGCTGACCGCCGACGAACTCGCCAGCCTGGCCCCGTCCAGCCTGCGCGCGCTGGCCACCAGCGTGATCGCGGCGCTGCCGGCCGCCGAGCTCGACGGACTGCCCGCGGCCAGCCTGGCCGCGCTCGGCACGGCGCAGGTGGCCGCGCTGACCACCACCCAGGTCGCCGCCCTGGCCGCGCAGACGCTGGACGCGCTGTCGTCCACCCAGATCCTCGCGTTGACGACGCAGCAGGTCGGCGCGCTGACCACCGACCAGATCCCCGCGCTGGACACCGACGTCATCGGCGCGCTGTCCAGCGTGCAGCTGCGCGCGCTGTCGGCGGCGCAGTTCGCCGCACTGACGCCCGACGAGCTCGCCGCGATCGCCACGGCCAGCATCCCGGCGCTGACGACGGCGCAGGTGGCCGGCCTGGCGGTCGACACGCTGGCCGCGCTGTCGACCAGCCAGTTCGCGGCGCTGACCTCGACCCAGGTCGCGGCGCTGACCACCACGCAGGCGTCGAGCCTGTCGACGGACGACCTCGCCGCACTGACCACCGCCCAGGCCGGGGCGCTCTCCGCCGCCGATGTCGCCGTGCTGGGCAGCGACCAGCTCGCCGCACTGGCCACGCGCCAGTTCGCCGCGCTGTCGACGGCGGCGCTGTCCGCACTCGGCACCGAGCAGCTCGCGGCGCTGGCCACCGGCGACATCGCCGCGCTGACGACCGCGCAGCTGCGCGCCCTGGGCACCGCGCAGTTCGACGCGCTGGGCACCGATGCGCTGGCCGCGCTGTCGACCGCGGCGATCGCATCGCTGGGCACCGCGCAGCTGGCCAGCCTGCCCGCCGACCACCTGGACGCCCTCACGCCGGCGCAGTTCGCGGCCCTGACCACCGTGCAGATCGGCGCGCTGACCTCGGCCCAGATCGCCAGCTTCTCGCTGGCCCAGATCGCCGCGCTGCCGGCCGCCGACATCGCCGCGCTGTCCTCCAGCGCGATCCGGGGCCTGGGCAGCGCCGGCATCCAGGTGCTGGGCAGTGCCGACATGGCGGCGCTGCGCTCGGTGCAGGTCGCGGCGCTGTCCACCGACGAGGTGGCCGCACTGTCGGCGGCGCAGTTGTCCTCGCTGGGCACGACCAGCCTGCGCGCGTTCGGCACGGCCGCGCTCGGCGCCCTGGGTACCGACCAGTTCACCGCGCTGTCGACCCGGCAGCTGGCCGCCCTGACCACCGCGCAGGTGGCGGGACTGACGACGACCAACCTCGCGGCGCTGTCGTCCCTGCAGCTCGACGCCTTCACGACCGCGCAGGTCGCCGCGCTGACCACCACGCAGGCTGTCGCGCTGACGCCGGCGCAGCTGGCCGGCCTGACCTCGACGGACCTGCGCGCGCTGGGCACCGCCGCCCTGCGCGCGCTGGACACCGCCGGCCTGGCGGCGCTGACCTCCACCGAGATCGGCCAGCTCACCACCGCGCAGGTCGCCGCGCTGAGCACGGCCCAGGTGGCCTCGTTGTCCTACGACCAGCTGGCGATGCTGACCACCGGCGAGATCGCCGCGCTGGGCACCGTCGCCGTGCAGGCGCTGGGCTCGCTGCAGCTGGAGGCGATGACGCCGGCGCAGCTCGCGGCCCTGACCACCACGCAGGCGCATGCGCTGACCACGGCGCAGGTGACGGGCCTGGACGATGCCCACCTGGCCGCGTTCACCACGCGCCAGTTCGGCGCGCTGACCACCGACGTGATCGCCGCGCTGAGCACCGACCAGATCGTCGCGCTGGCGTCCGCCGACTTCGGCGTGCTGACGACCGCGCAGGTGGCCGCGCTGAGCGCCGACGCGATCGGCGCGCTGACCGTGGGCGAGGTCGCGGCGATGACCACGACGCAGGTGGCCGCGCTGAACGGCAACCAGGCGGCGGCGCTGACGACCGACGACCTGGCGGCGTTCGGCAGCGCCGACCTGCACGCCCTGAACACGGCGGCGATCTCCGCCCTGACCACGGCGCAGGTGGAGTCCCTGGTCAGCGCCGAATTCAGCGCCTTCGGCACCGCCCAGATCGCCGCGTTCACCACCGCGCAGGTCGTCAACTTCAGCAGCGATGTGCTCAACGCGCTGAGCCCGGCGCAGTTCGGCGCCCTCACCTCGACCCAGTTCGGCGCGCTCACCACCGACCAGTTCAGCCACCTCGGCACCGCCGACATCGCGGCCCTGACCACCGCCCAGGCGCACGCGCTGAGCACCGACAACATCGTCGCGATGAGCACCGACCAGCTGGCGCACCTGTCGACCACCGACATCGCCGCGATGACGACGACCCAGGCCGCCGCCTTCACCGGCGACGAGATCACGGCCATGACGCCGGAGCAGATCGGCGCGCTGTTCGCCATCACGCCGGTGGTGCTGGATCTCAACGGCGACGGCGTCAGCACCACCGCGGCCGCACAAGGCGTGCGCTTCGACCTGGCGGCCACCGGTCATGCCGGCAAGTACGGCTGGACGTCGACGACCGACGGCCTGCTGGCGATCGACCTGAACCACGACGGCCGGATCGCCGACGGCAGCGAGCTGTTCGGCGTCGGCACCCGGCTCGCCAACGGCCAGCGTGCGGCCAACGGCTACGCGGCGATGGCGCAGTACGACAGCAACGGCAACGGCCTGCTCGACGCTGGCGATGCCCACTACAAGGACCTGGTGGTCTGGGTCGACGCCAACCACGACGGCCGGACCGACGCCGGCGAGCTCAAGACGCTCGCCGACCTGCACATCACCTCGCTGGACCTGCACGGACTGGCCGGCACGGCGACCAGCCACGGCAACCTGCTGGGCCTGACCTCCAGCTACACGACGAGCGACGGTGCGACCCACGCGATGGCGGACGTCTGGTTCGCGCGCGACGCGGGCACGACCGCCGCCGCGCCGCCGGCGCTGGGCGACCTGCTGGCCGCGCCGTCGACCGACCTGCTGCCGGCCGACGAGAAATCGCATGCGGCGCCGGTGCATGCCGGCGACCATGCGACGGCCGCGCAGCTGCACGGGCTGGCGCATGCGCGCACGCTCGACGAGGACGAGCCCGGGCGGCACGCGCCGCTGATCTGAGCGCGGCGGCGCGCCGGCTCAGCGCGCGTGCAGCTCGATGGCGCGGGCCGCGCGCGCGGCGTCGCGCTCGCCGAAGGCGAGGATGTCGTAGTAGTACAGCGTGCGCGTGGCGCGCCGCTGGTTCTGGCGCAGCAGCGCGTCCAGCATCTGGTCGAGGGTGCGCGGTTGCAGGGCCTCGCAGATCGGGTTGCCGAAGTTGTCCAGCACCCAGAACCCCGCATAGCCGGCGGCCCACAGGGCGCGCAGGCGATGGCGCCACGCATCGGCGCCGGTGGGGTCGCCGCCCAGCTGGCAACTGAAATACAGCATCGGCAGGAGCGTCGCGCACAGGTCGGCGGCGCCGCCCAGCACTTCGGCGCCCTGCGCGCCGACGGGCGAGACGACCAGGCGCACGCCGTCGACGCGCGCCACCCGGACCGCCGCGTCGATGTCGGCCAGCGCCGCCGTGCCGAGCTCTTCCTGCAGCAGTTGCACGCTGTCCGGCCGCAGCGCCGTGGCATTGGTGCGCAGGTACGCGAAGCGGGCCGCGTCGCGCTCGATCGCCAGCAGGTTCAGCCGGGGGCGTGCGTCGACGAGTGCCGCGAGCGTCGTGCCGTGGCCGGCTCCGGCGACGACGACGGCGTCGCCGTCGTCCAGCACCGCGCCCAGCGCGCCCGCGAAGCGGTCGTACAGGCGGTGCTCGCGGCGCAGCCCGCCCAGCGGATGCGCGGCGGGCAGCCGGCAACGCAGCGACCCGATGGCCAGCACCTGGTCGTCCGCGCGCACCGGCGCGGGCGTCACGCGCGGCGCGGGCGCGGGCCGCGCGTCGGCAGCGGCCTGCAGCGTCGCGGCGACGCCGGCGGCCATGGTCTGCCAGCTGAACTTGCGCGCCTGCGCGCGGCCGCGCTCGACCAGGTCGGCGCGCACCTCGGGGCGCTGCACGCGTTGCAGCAGCTCGAAGGTGCGGTCCTCCTCGCCCTCGCCGAGCTCGATGTAGAGCACCGCGTCGCCGCCCACCTCGGGCAGCGACGAGGCGGTGGAGGTGATCGCCGGGCATTCGCAGGCCATGGCCTCGAGCACCGGCAGGCCGAAGCCCTCGTAGCGCGACGGATAGACCAGCGCCAGCGCGCCGGCGTAGGCGCAGCGCAGGTCGTGCTCGTCGAAGATGGCCACGTGCACGCTGGCATCACCGGCGGCGGCGCGGCTCGCGTCGTCCAGGATGCCGCCGCCGGTGCACACGATCGCGTAGTCCTTGCGGGCGTCGCCGAAGCGGGCGAAGGCCGAGAAGAACAGCGCCGCATTCTTGTAGTCGGCGCGGCTGCCCGAGGTCATGAAGTACGGGCGCACGATGCCGTGGCGGGCGCGGAAGTCGGCGATCTCGGCCGCGCTCACCGGGCCCATGTCGTTGCCGTTGTAGTGGACGGTGACGTCCACCGGACGCGCGAGGAAACGCTGCAGGTCGCTCGCGGTGCTGCGCGAGATGGCGATGAAGCTGCCGGCATAGGCCAGCGCCATCGTCTTCTGGCGCCACATCGGCTGCGCCATGTCGAAACCCATGGCCTCGGGAATCATGTCGTGCACCATCGCCACCGACGGCGTGGCCAGCGGGTGCGAGTAGTAGGTGGAGATGAACAGCGCGGCGCCGAGCTCGTCGCAGGCGTCCTGCACCACGCGGCGGTCGCCTTCGAGGTCGCCGTAGTTCAGGCCCGGCGCGTCGACGTAGCGGATGCCCGGCAGGCGCGGGATCGTGCGGGCGCGGTCCATCACGACCAGGCGGTCGCCGAACGGCGTACCGGCCCACAGCGCCAGCAACGACTGCCAGACGCGCGCGATGCCCGAGCGGCCGATCTGGAAGAAGACCCCGTCGATGACGATGGGGGCGGCGGTGGCAGGGACGGTCATGGTCGGCGCCCTACCAGCGGTGCAGCATCAGGTTGGGCAGCGTCAGGAAGTCGGTGCCGATCAGCTCGAACGTGCCCGGTGCCCAGTCCTTCAGGTGGCGGATCGCGGTGGACACGTTGGAGGCGCCGTTGCCCAGGAACGCGTCGCAGCGCGCGGCCAGGAACGCGTCCAGCACCACCTCCTCGCCCAGCTTGCGGCCCTCGTGGCCGGCGTAGTGCACGCCGGTGGCGTCGGCGCTGCGGGCGACGTCGGCGGCCAGCACCCGGTCGCCGTAGCGCTGGCGGTACTCGCGCGCGAAATGCTCGCTGTCGGTGAGCAGGAAGATCCCCAGCGCCGGGTCGGCCTGCAGCATCGTCTCGATGCGCTGCTGGTACTGCGCGTTGACCAGCGCGAGGTCGCGCAGCTCGGTCACCTTGTCGCTGCCGCGCACGTGCACGGCGACCCAGCGGCGGCCGGCCATGCGCGCATCGGCGAAGGCATCGACGCGTGCCTGCAGCGCGGGCTGCAGCTGGATGTACCTGGCAAACAGGCGCCGGTAGACGGCGGCGTAGTCCAGGCCGTGCCACGGGCTGTCGGGCTCGATCCAGGCCATCAGGTCGACCACCTTGCCGTGGAAGTCGCTGACGACGACGTCCTCGTCGCGCGCCAGCAGGTGCAGCGACGAGGTGCGCGAACCGGGGCCCTGGAACTTGGCGACGTTCTCGTCGCGCAGGTTCGCGGCGCTCCACTTGGCCGGGAAGAACGACTGGCCCCAGGCGGCCAGGCCGTCCTGCGTGGCGCCGGAGACCGGACGGAAGTACAGCTCGAACGCGTTGGCGACGTCGCTCGCGCCGAACAGCGTGTTGGCGCCCCAGTGGACCACGGGCGTGCGCCCGGTCAGCTCGGCCAGCAGCAGCTGGCCGACGACGTGGTCCATGTCCGACCAGAAGCCGTAGCCCCAGGCCTTGATCAACAGGTACCGCGGCCGCGCCAGCGCCTTCGGCGCGGGGGCCGCGGCCAGGGCGCGGGCGGCCTGCGCCATTTCGCGGGCGCGGTCGCGCCAGGCGCCGAGTTCGCCGGAGTCCGGCCGCAGCGCCAGCGCGCGGGTGAACCAGGCATCGGCCAGCTGCCAGCGCCGCAGGCCCGAGGCCATGTGGCCCAGCAGGGTCATCGCCAGGGCGTCCTGCGGGTTGCCCTGCAGCGCCTCGCGGCACAGGTAGTCCGCCAGCTGCAGGTTGCCGCGCGCGAGCGCGTCATTGGCGGCGATGGCTGGCGAGACGGCCGCGGATCCCTCGGCCACGGCGGCACTCATGCACCCGCTCCGCTCAGCGCGTCGCGCGCGCCGCCCAGCTGGGACTGGCGCCACATGGCGGTGTAGACGGCTTCGAGGTTGCGGCAGAACGCATCGGCGTCGCACAGCGCGTTGGTGGGCTGCGAGGCGATCAGCTTCGCCTTGAGCGCAGCCAGGCGCGCCGGGTCGCGCGCCAGCTGCAGCGCGAGCGCCTCGTAGTCGGCCAGGGAATGGGTGACGAGCTCGGGGATGCCGGCGGCGTGCAGGAGGCTGCCGGCCACGCGCGACGGGAAGGCACCGCCCATGCAGGTGACCACCGGCAGGCCGGCCATCAGCGCATCGGCGCAGGTGGTGTGCGCGTTGTACGGGTGGGTGTCGAGGAACAGGTCGGCCTGGCGATAGCGGGCCAGGTGATCCTCCACCATGGGCACGCGCTGCGCGAAGACGAGGCGATCCGGGTCGACGCCGCGCGCCGCCGCTTCCTTGCGCAGGTTGACCTGCGAGAGCGGGCTGCGCGACATCAGCCACAGCACGCTGCCGGGCACCTGGCGCAGCAGGTTCATCCACACCGAGAACACGTGCGGGGCGATCTTGTAGTCGTGGTTGAACGAGCAGAACACGACGCCCTCTTCCGGCAGGCCGCATTCGGCCCGCGTGGGCGTGCGCTCGGCGATCTTCAGGCCGGAGGCCGCGGGCAGGTAGGCGTCCGGCAGGTACACCACCTTCTCGTTGTAGAACGGCGCGTGCTCGGGCGGGATCACGTGGCGGTCGGCGACGATGTAGTCCATGTACTTCGTGCCCATGGTGCCGGGATAGCCGAGGTAGTTCACCTGCACCGGCGCGGGCCGCATGCCGAACACCTCGCTGCGGGAGTCGGCCGTGAAGCCGGCCAGGTCGATGGCGATGTCCACCTCCATCTCGCGCATCAGCGTGGCGATCCGGCGGCTCTCCATCATGCGGGCGTCGATGAAGTGGTCGAAGGTGTCGACCATGCGCTGGCGCAGGCGGCTGTTGTCGTCGACGCCGATGGAGATGGCGATGGTCTCGAAGCGGCGCTTGTCGTGGCGCTCGAAGATGCCGGCCATCAGGTGGCCCACCGGATGCTCGCGCAGGTCGGGCGACACGTAGGCGATGCGGATGCGGTCGTGGCGATAGCGCTGGCCGGTCCACAGCGGCGCGCTGCGCACGGCGTAGCGGTGCTCGGCGAAGGTCTCGGCGCAGCGGTGGTGCACGGCGGCGTCGTCGGTGATCGACATCACGCCCAGGGACTTGGCGATCGGCTTGCCGGCGGCGATGCCCTCGAGGATCTTGGCCACGTCGGAATCGAAGTGCGACCAGTCGCAGGCGTGCATGCGCTCGTAGCAGATCGAGCCGACCCCGTACTCGAAGTCGGGCTTGAGCTGGAGCAGGCGCTCGAACATCGCCACCGCCTCGAGCGGGCGCTTGAATTCGGTGAGCATGATCGCGCAGTTCGACAGCGCGTTCAGGTGGTCGGGCCGCAGCGCCAGCGCCCGGTTGAAGCGGTCCAGCGCGGCGTGGTGCTGCAGGGTCTCGCGCAGCAGCGTGCCGCTGTTGATCAGCGCCTCGACGTAGTCGGGGTTGAGCTCCAGCGCCTTGTCGTAGCTCTTGATGGCCGCGTCGCGCAGGCCCAGGCGCTGCTGGACGGCGCCGGCGGCGTACCAGATCGGCGCAAACGCGGGCGCCACCTGGACGCCCCGCTCGACCACCGGCAGCGCGCGTTCGGCGCCGAAGCGCTCCAGCAGAACCACCGCCAGCGAGTAGAGCGCGACGCCTTCGTTGGGGATGTGGGTCAGGAACAGCTCGAAGACGGCCTGCGCCTGCTCCAGCTTGCCTTCGTTCTGCAGCGCGATGCCCTGCAGCAGCAGGTTCTTGTCGATGACGATGCGCTCGCCCACCGGGGCCGGGGCGGCGGCCGCGGCGGCCGGCATCGTGCCGGCGATCGTCCCGGGAGCGCGCGGCGGCGCGACGGAAGGGGCGAGCTGGCTGGGCTGCTGCATTCGGCTACTCCAAGGAAAACTTTATAGGAAGAGCCTGCATGGTCGCCCGACAGCGGCGGTGGCGATCCAACGAAAAGGCCGAAAACCGGCCCGCATATCGGCGCCGGAACGGCAAAAGCGGCGTCCGCGACGCCGCACCGGGCGCCTGGCTCGGCGACCGGAAACCCGCACCCGGCGGGACGGCAGCAGGCCGGCGGCGCTACTCCAGGTGCACCGCCAGGCCCAATCCCAGGGACCACAGCAGCGCGTTGGACTGCTGCGTGTCGTACAGCGCGTCGACGTACTGCACCCGCATGTTGTAGTGGTCGCCCTCGGCGGCCATGACGTCGAACAGCGAGCGCCGGCCCAGTTGCTGCCACTGCTGCAGCGTGAAGTTGCGCACCAGTTCGCTGTTGTGCAGGATCTCGATGACGCTGCGCGCCCGATCCATCGCGTGCTCGGCCTGCTCGTGCACCTCGGCCATGCGGTACTTGCGCGATTCCAGCGCGTCCTCGCGCGACAGCCGCGCGGCCGCGGCCCGCTTGCGCGCCGAGTCCGTCGTGTACTTGTTGCCGGCGTTGAACACCTGCCAGTTGAACGTGACCCCGCCCGAGACCGAGCGCGACGTGCCGGCGCCGGCCGACTTGGTGGCGGCCACCAGCATGCCCAGCTGCGGCTTCTGGCCGTCGAGCACGGCGCGCACGTAGGCGTCCAGCGCCGCGGCCTGGGAATCGAGCGCCTGGATCTCGGACGCCCGCGAGGCCATCGTGATCAGGTCCGGCAGCGCCGGCGTGTCCAGCATCACCGAGGTGATGCCTTCGGTGGGCGGCAGGTCGTCGCCGACGAAGCGCTTCAGGCGCACCTCGGTCAGGCGCTTCTGCGACAGCACCTGGTCGCGCGAGAGCTCGGCCTGCTGCTGCGTCTTCTTCGCCTGCACCAGCTCGCTGGTGCGGCCGCGGTCGGCCGTGACGATCTGCTGCAGCGCGTCGACCAGGCAGCCAATCTTGCGGGCGTACTGGTCGTAGACCTGCGCCTCGACCGCGTAGCGGCTGCGGTCGAGCGCCAGCGACACGGTCTGCAGCGCGACCTGCTCCTGCGCCCCGACCTCGCCGAAGCGGGCGACCTCCGCCAGGTGCGTGCGGTAGTCGGTCAGGTCGCGCGTGTGGCCGCCGTCGTACAAGGGGGCCGTGACCGACAGGCCGCCCTGGAACTGGGTGCCGTGCACCGACGCGGAATTCGCCGCCCCGGCATCGAGGCCGCCGATCTGGCCCGAGATGCCCACCTGCGGGTAGGCCGCGGTCCGGGCCTCGTCGATGTCGCTCGCGGCCGCCTCGGCCAGCAGCTTCGCGGCACCGACGGCGTTGCTGCGGCGGATCGCCGCACGCACCATGGCCAGCAGGTTCATCCGCGGCGCGGCGACGTCCGCTGCCTGCGGGCGCGACGACGGCGTGGCCGGCACGGTGCGGAAGGTCGGCGGGGATTGCGGGTCGGCCCCCTCGTCGCTGATGCAGCGGCCGTTCGCGGCCGGCGCGGCAGCGGGCGCCGGCGCCGGGGTGGCGGCCACGCGACGCGCCGTGGCGGCCGGGGCCGGCACGGCGGCGCCCAGCGCGATGGCCAGCAGCGCGGCGGCGGGCCAGGTCGGTTGGAGTTTCATGGATCCCATGGCGGTCAGCTTGCGGCGTCGACGGCCGGATGTCCGCATCCGGACACGGCGAAGGTCAGCGCGCCAGTGCGGCGACGATGTTCGGAATGGGCGGCATGGCCGGCAGGACGGTGGTCGGCGCGAGTCCGGCCGTGAAGTCCAGCGTGCGGCGGAAATAGGCCACGGTCTCCTTGAGGCCGTCGGCCAGGCCCACCTTGGGCTCCCAGCCGAGCTTGGCCTGCGCCTGCGAGATGTCGGGGCGGCGCTGCTTCGGGTCGTCCTGCGGCAGCGGGCGGAAGACGATCGGCGACTTCGACCCGGTGGCGGCGACCACCAGCTCGGCCAGCTCGCGCATCGTGAACTCGACCGGGTTGCCGACGTTGATCGGGCCGGTGATGGCCTTGTCCGAGTCCATCAGGCGCAACATGCCTTCGATCAGGTCGTCCACGTAGCAGAAGCTGCGCGTCTGCTGGCCGTCGCCGTACAGCGTGATCGGCTCGCCCTTGAGCGCCTGGACGATGAAGTTGCTCACCACGCGGCCATCGTCGGGCTGCATGCGCGGGCCGTAGGTGTTGAAGATGCGGATGACCTTGATCTGCAGCTGGTGCTGGCGCCAGTAGTCGAAGAACAGCGTCTCGGCGCAGCGCTTGCCTTCGTCGTAGCACGAGCGCGGGCCGATCGGGTTGACGTTGCCCCAGTACTCCTCGCGCTGCGGGTGCATGGCCGGGTCGCCGTAGACCTCGCTGGTGGAGGCCTGCAGGATGCGCGCCTTCAGGCGCTTGGCCAGGCCCAGCATGTTGATGGCGCCGTGGACGCTGGTCTTGGTGGTCTGCACCGGGTCGTGCTGGTAGTGCACCGGGCTCGCCGGGCAGGCCAGGTTGAAGATGCGGTCGACTTCGACGTAGAGCGGGAACGTCACGTCGTGGCGCATCAGCTCGAAGTTCTTGTTGCCCATCAGGTGACGGACGTTGTCCTTGCCCCCGGTGTAGAAGTTGTCCACGCACAGCACCTCGTCGCCGCGCGCGATCAGGCGATCGCACAGGTGGCTGCCGAGGAAGCCGGCGCCGCCGGTGACAAGGACTTGGGTCATTTATCGCGCTCCATCTTTGGGGACCATGGAACGCATGATGGGCGGACTGAAGGGTTGCCGTTCAGCCGATAAGCGGCGCGAATTCGAGTCTTTCCCGGGCCATCTCGACCATGCGCCGCAGGCGCTGCGCGCCGTGGTGGTGGGCCAGCGCGTAGCGGTGGCGCGCCGCGATGCCTTCCTGGCCGCCTTCGTCGAACAGCTTCAGGGCCCGGTCCACGACCGCCTGCGGATGGAAGATGTCGTCCGGGCCGTAGAACACGATGCAGTCGCGCGGGATGCTCGAGACCGGCGCCAGGAAGCGCAGCGATTCGGGGACGATCGGGATGCCGCCGCTCGACAGCGCGTCGAAGATGCGGATCGGCACGTCGTTGAGCACGGGGATGATCCAGTGCGCCTTGTGGTCCATCCACTCGGCCAGCCGGTCGGCCGGGCTCTTGGCCTGGAACGAGCGCTCGGCGAAGCCGATCTGCTTGTACTTCTGGTTCAGCGTCACCACCGTCTGGTTGCGGAACGCGAACTGCTGGTAGAAGAAGTGCATGCCCAGCGGCTCGTCGCTGCGCGGGCGCTGCAGCATGGCGGCGAGGTTGTCGGCCAGGAACCGGGGCGTCCACTGCACGGTGGCGCAGGGCACCGGGCCCGAGGTCAGCGCGTTGATCTTCGAGAGCAGGTACATGTTCTCGTTGTGTGCCGGGAAGTACAGGTCCGTGTGCGCGGCCAGCGCCAGGCTGGATTCCATCCAGTGGTGGTTGTCGTAGTCCCAGCCCAGGAAGATGGTGTCGGGCGCGTTGGCGAACAGGCGCACGTAGCCCGGCGCCGACTCGCCGACCGCGAGGTCGTTGTTGTTGACCAGCACCACGGCCCCGGCCATGGCGGCCACCATGTCCTGCAGCTCGCCCTTCATCGCGCGCTCGAAATGGTTCTTCTCGAGGTCGACCGTCTCGACGCCCGGCAGCTCGAAGCCGGCCGGCACCAGGTTGTTGCCGACGAACAGCTTGCCGATGCGACGCCCCGCGAAGCGCTCGCGCAGCCGCTCGATGCGCTGGGCCTTCTCGCGCGCCAGGTGGAAGAACACCTCCGCCTGGGTGTAGTCGCGGTAGGCCGCCACCTGCTCGACGATGGTCTGGCGCTGGGACATGGCGGCGAAGATTTCGGTGATGCGACCTGTCATGGCAGCTCCGTCGGTATGTGGGGGGCCGGGGCCCGGTTGGCGAGCCTAGCGCTCGCGGAACGCTTCCTTGGACTTGAGCATCGGGCGCAGCAGGAAGTTGAGCACCGAGCGTTCGCCGATGCGCACCTCCACGCTGCCGGTCATGCCCGGCAGCAGCGGCAGCGTCTTGCCCTTCTCGTGCAGCGTGTTGGAGTCCACGCGCAGCATCACGCGGTAGTAGGTCGGGTCGGCGCTGCCGACCGCGCGATCGGGATCGCCCAACGCGTCGGGGCTGATCGACTCGATCTTGCCCTCGATGGCGCCGTACAGGGCGAAATCGTAGGCCGCAAGCTTGACCTTGGCCTGCTGGCCCACCTGCAGGAAGCCGATCTCGCCCGGCTTGACGTGCGCCTCGATCAGCGTCTGCTTGCCGATCGGCACGATCTCCATGATGGGCGCGCCGCCGCCGATGACACCGCCCAGCGTGTTGCTGCGGATGTTCTTGACGATGCCGCGCACCGGCGACTTGATCAGGGTGCGTTCCAGCACGTCCTGGCGGCCGGCCTGCTGCTCTTCCAGCGCGGCGAGGTCCGTGCGCAGCTTGGACAGCTCGCTGCTGGCGTCCTGGCGGAACCGGTTCAGGCGGTCCTCGGTCTGCAGCGCCATCTCGTTGATCTGCCGCCGCAGGTGCAGCACCTCCACCTCGGACAGCAGGCCCTTGGCCGACATCGCCTCGGACATCACCAGCTCGCGACGCATCATGTCCATGCCGCGCTGGTTGGAGAACGCGGCGTCGTCGTTGGCGCGCTTGCGCGCCACGTAGGAATCGCGCTCGCTCTGCGCCACCTCGGTCGCGGCATCGACCTCGGGCGGGAACACCAGCGGACGGCCGGTGGCCTCCGCGCTCAGGCGGGCGATCTGCGCCTTCAGCGCGATGCGCTTGGTTTCGCCCTCGGCCTGTTGCGCCTTGAAGCGGGTCGGATCGAGCTCGGCCAGGTCCTGGCCCTCCTCCACCTGCTCGCCTTCCTTGACGAACAGCTCGCGCAGGATGCCGCCTTCCAGGCTGGCGATGACCTGCTCGCGGCCTTCGGGAACGACCCGGGCGTCGGCCTTGGTGACCTCGTCGACGCGGGCGAGGGAGGCCCAGGCCAGCGCCGAGGCCAGTATCGCGGCGATCAGGTACAGCACCCAGGCGACGTGCGGCGCCGACTCGACGACCTGCGCCGCGCGCACGCCGCTCATGAACGCGGCGTCGCCGCGGCGGGCGCGGCCGGTCGGTGCGACGGCCGGCTCGGGCTGCGCCTTCCTGGGCAGCGCCAGGTTGAAGGGGAGGCGGAAGCGGGCCATGGGCGGCGACGGACAGGCGCGACGCGCGAGCGTCAGGCGGCCTGCGCCCTTTCCATGGCGGGCGCCGGCTGGCGCTGCACCGGCTGCTCAGTGGACGGCCGCTGCGGCGCGGGCTGGCCCGGCGGCTTGATGCCGGACAACGCGGCCAGCACTGCGGCCTTGGGGCCGTCGAGCACCACCTTGCCGCCATCGACCACCATCACGCGGTCCACCAGCTCCAGCACCGCGGGACGGTGCGTGACCATGATGAGGGTGCGCGTGCCGGCCGCTTCCTTGAGCTGGCGCAGGAACATCACCTCGGACTGCGCGTCCATCGAACTGGTCGGCTCGTCCATCAGCAGGATCTGCGGCTTCGTGATGAGGCAGCGCGCCAGCGCGACGAGCTGGCGCTGGCCGCCGGACAGCAGGCCGCCCATCTCGCCCACCGACAGCTCCCAGCCCTGCGGATGGCCGGCCACGACGCGATCCAGCCCGGTCACGCGCGCCACGTCGGCAAGCTTGGCCGCATCCAGCTGCGGCCGGCCCATCATCACGTTGTCGCGCAGCGTGCCCTTGAACAGGCGCGGCTCCTGCGAGACGAAGCCCACGCGCATGCGGTAGTCGGCCGGGTCGATCTGGCGCAGGTCCAGCCCGTCGACGTCGACGAAGCCCTCGGAAGGCTGGTACAGCCCCGCCATCAGGCGCAGGATCGTCGACTTGCCGCTGCCGATGCGCCCCAGGATCGCGATGCGCTCGCCGGCGTTCACCCGCACGGTCACGTTCTTGAGCACGCGCGGCGCCGCCGCGTCGCTGGTCTTCGGGTAGGCAAAACTCAGGTCGCTCAGGCCGATCGCGCCCGTGACGACGTGGCCGGTGACGTAGGCACGGCCTTTCTCGCGCTCCGTCGGCTGCGCCATCATCTTGTCCAGCGACATCATCGCCGCGCGCGCACCCTGGTAGCGCGAGGCCAGGCCGACGACGCTGTTGACCGGCATCACCGCGCGGCCGGCGTACATCACGGCGCCGATCAGCGCGCCGCCGGTGACCACGCCGTCGTGGATCAGGTAGACGCCCCACACCAGCATCACCAGCGTGATCAACTGCTGCGACACGTTGGACAGGTTGTTGGTCCAGCCCGCCATCCAGCGTGCCTTCAGGCCCGCCTCGGCAGCAGCCGCCGTCGCGTCCTCGAACCGGTGCAGGAAGCGGCCCTGGGCGCCGACGGCCTTGAGGTCCTCCAGGCCCTCGACCGCCTCGACGATCACGCCCTGCAGGTCGGCCTGGTGCGACAGGTTGGCGCTCATGGCGCGGCGCAGGCTGCGCTGGATGCCCAGCGCCATGAGGATCAGCGCGGGGATGGCGCCGACCAGCACCCAGCCGAGCGGCCCGCCGATGACGAAGGTCATCGCCACGTACATCGCGATGAAGGGCACGTCGCTGACCGCCGACAAGGTGGCGCCCGCGAAGAATTCGCGCACGACCTCGATCTGCGCGATGTGGTGGGCATAGTTGCCCGCGGACTCGGGGCGGTGCTCCATGCGCACGCCCAGCGTCTGGCGGAACAGCAGCGAGCCGATGATCAGGTCGGCCTTCTTGCCGGCGGTGTCGATCAGGTGGCTGCGCAGCTGGCGCGAGATCAGGTCGAACACCAGCGCGATGAACGAGCCGGCGGCCAGCGCCCACAGCGTGACGAAGCCCTGGTGCGGGATCACCTTGTCGTAGATCACCGAGGTGACCAGGCCGGTGACCAGCATCAGCACGTTGCTCAGCAGCGCGGCCATCATCGCCGAGCGGTAGTACGGAATGAAGCGGCGCAGCGTGCCCCACAGCCAGTGGCCGTTCGGGTCCAGCAGCGCGTGTTCGCGTCCCGCGGTGCCGGGCGCCTGCTCGGGCAGCGGCGTGGCCACCAGCGCGAAGCCCAGGTATTCCTGCTCCAGCTCGGCCTCGGTGGCGCGGCAGGTGTGGAACTCCGGCCCCGGCATCACGATCTCGCAGATCGGCGACTGGCCGCGCGGCGTCTCCAGGCGCCGCACCAGCACGCAGGCGTCGCCGTTCTTGAGCAGCAGGATGGCCGGCAGCAGCAGCGCATGGATGTCGCCGATGTCGCGCTGCATCAGGCCGGCGTTGTAGCCGGCCGCGCGCATCACGCGCACCGCCTGGTCGGGATTGAGCAGGCCGTCGATGGGCATGCCGTCCAGCATCGAGTCGGCCGAGCGCTCCTTGCCGTGATGGCGGGTCAGGTAGACCATCGAATGCAGCAGGGCGTCGTGGTCGACCCCGATCGCATCGAGCTCGGGGATCGCGTCCACCGCCCCCTCGTCCTGGATCGTCGGGCGCGCGCCTGCCCGCGTCCCGTCGCCGCTCGCACGCGACGTCGGGCCGGACTCGAATTCCAGGAAGGGATCCTGACGGCTGCTCATGGACGTCAGGCGTCGGGCAGCCGGCAGGCGTGGGGGGCGTTCATCGCGGACTTTCGGCAGGGAGGTTCGGTTCTCCCGATTCTGCGATGCCGCCGGGCTGGCCAGTGACCGCATCAGGCGGGGCAACACCGCCCTATTCGCCGCTCCGGAAACAGGAAGGCCCCGCCGGGCGGGGCCTTCCTCGAAGGAGGCGCGAACGCCTCAGCGCTTCGAGCGCTTGGTCGCCGGCTTGCCGCCGCGCGCGGCCGTCTTGGCGGCTGCCGGCCGCGCCGCGCCGGCACCGCCGGAGCGCGTCTTGCGGCCGGCGCGCTTGACCTGGCGGTCCTGCGCCTCCACGGCGGCCAGTTGCTCGGCGGCCGTCGGCGCGCTGCCGCGCTGCGCGCTCTCGCCCTTGCGGCCGCGCCCCAGCAGGCGCTCGCTCTCCGCCTCGCGCACGATGCGGAAATCGATCTTGCGGCCGTCCAGGTCGACGCGGCTGACCTGCACCCGCACCCGCGCGCCGATCGCGTAGCGGATGCCGGTGCGCTCGCCGCGCAGTTCCTGGCGCACCTCGTCGAACTTGAAGTACTCGCCGCCGAGCTCGGTGATGTGCACCAGCCCCTCGACGTACAGCGCGTCGAGCGTGACGAACAGTCCGAAGGTGGTGGCGGCGCTGACCGTGCCCGAGAACTCCTCGCCCAGGCGCTCGCGCATGAAGCGGCACTTGAGCCAGGCCTCGACGTCGCGCGAGGCCTCGTCGGCGCGACGCTCGTTGGCGCTGCAGTGCTCGCCCGCCGACACCCAGTGCGCCACCTCGGACTCGCCCGACTTGGCCGTCCCGCGCGTGCTCTTGCGCGCACCGGCGCTCGCCGACGATTCGACCTCGGGGGCCAGCAGGTGGTAGCGCTTGCCGTGCAGCAGCGCCTTGATCACACGGTGCACCAGCAGGTCGGGGTAGCGCCGGATCGGGCTGGTGAAGTGCGCGTAGGCCTGGTAGGCCAGGCCGAAGTGGCCGCTGTTCTTGGGCGTGTAGATGGCCTGCTGCATGGAGCGCAGCAGCATCGAGTGGATCTGCTGCGCGTCCACGCGATCCTTGGTGGCCTGCGCCAGCGCCTGGTACTCGGCCGGCTTGGGGTCGTCGCTGATCGACAGCCCCAGGCCCAGCGCCTTGAGGTAGTTCTGCAGCGTGAGCTTCTTCTCGGGCGTCGGGCCCTCGTGCACGCGGAACAGCGCCGCGTGCTCCTGCAGCGCGATGAAGTCGGCGGCGCAGACGTTGGCCGCCAGCATCGCCTCCTCGATCAGCTTGTGGGCGTCGTTGCGCGTGCGCGGCACGATGCGTTCGATGCGGCCGTTGTCGTCGCAGATGATCTGCGTCTCGGTGGTCTCGAAGTCGATCGCGCCGCGCCGCTGGCGGGCCTTCAGCAAGGCGCGGTAGACGTCGTGCAGGTTCAGCAGGTGCGGCACCAGGTCGGCGCGCTCGGCGGCCTCGGGGCCGCGCGTGTTGCCCAGCACCGCGGCCACCTGGGTGTAGGTGAGCCGGGCGTGCGAGCAGATGGTGGCCGGGTAGAACTGGTAGGCGCCCTGCTCGCCGTCCGCGCCGATGAGCATGTCGCACACCATCGCGAGGCGGTTCTCGTCGGGGTTGAGCGAACACAGTCCGTTGGACAGCTTTTCCGGCAGCATCGGGATGACCCGGCGCGGGAAGTAGACCGAGGTGGCGCGCTCGTAGGCGTCGGTGTCCAGCGGCTCGCCCGGCTTGACGTAGTGGCTGACGTCGGCGATGGCCACGATCAGGCGCCAGCCGTTGACGGCATTCTTGCCGCGGCCGGACTTGTACGGCTCGCAGTAGACGGCGTCGTCGAAGTCGCGCGCGTCCTCGCCGTCGATGGTGACCAGCGGCACGTCGGTCAGGTTGATGCGGCCCTTCATGTCAGCGGCGCGCACGTGGTCGGGCAGCTTGGCCGTCTGCGCCAGCGTCTCGGCCGAGAAGCGATACGGCACCTCGTACTTGCGCACCGCGATCTCGATCTCCATGCCGGGGTCGTCGATCTCGCCCAGCACCTCGGTGATGCGGCCCACCGGCTGCGAGTACATCGACGGCGGCTCGGTGAGCTCGACCGCCACGACCTGGCCCGCGACCGCCGAGGCCGTCGCGTTCTTGGGGATCAGGATGTCCTGCCCGTAGCGGCGATCCTCCGGCGCCACCAGCCAGGCCCCGCCTTCGTTGAGCAGGCGCCCGATGATCGGTGCCTTGCGGCGCTCGACGATCTCCAGGATGCGCCCTTCGGGCCGACCCTTGCGATCGAAGCGCACGACGCGCACCTTGACGCGGTCGCGGTGCAGCACGGAGCGCATCTCCTGCTGCGAGATGTAGACGTCGGGCTCGCCGTCGTCGCGCTTGACGAACCCGTGTCCGTCGCGGTGGCCGAACACCACACCCTCGGCTTCGCCCATCAATGCACCGGAAAGTGCGGGGGGGCTTGCAACTGCTTTGTTCTTGATGATATGATCCTTGTCTTCGCTGATTGACCTGAACGCGGTAACGACTACGACACCGCAAGAAAAGCCGATCAACGAAATGTACCTTGCCCAGATGGCGGAATTGGTAGACGCACTAGTTTCAGGTACTAGCGCTTAACGGCGTGGAGGTTCGAGTCCTCTTCTGGGCACCATATTCGAGAAAGCCTCGCAGACTTCGGTCAGCGAGGCTTTTTTCATTCCGGCCCGCGACCGGCGTCAGCCGACCTGGAACACGGAGTCGCTGCGCCAGAGGTAGTTGACCAGGTTGAGCGGGCCGCGGCGCGCGCCGTGGCGCTCCATGTGGTGGCGCAGCAGGGTCTCCGGGTGCAGCATGACGCCCTGCTCCAGGTAGCCGCGCAGGTGCTCGAACAGGCCCAGGTAGGCCTGCATCGCCGGTGCCCGCGCCACGCAGAACTGGTCGTTCCAGCCGTCGCGCCAATGCCCGTTCTGCGGCAGCAGGATGTCGTGCTGGGCCAGCGTCTGATCCATCGCGGCGAAGTCCAGCGGCCGGCTGTAGCAGGTGTCCAGGCGCACGAACGCGAACAGGTCGTAGCGGTCGAACGCGCCGTGCGCCATCAGCCTGGCGCGCAGCTGGAGGCGGGCCCAGTTCATCGACAGGAAGTTGTGGACGACCGTCTCGGCCGGCTTCGGATACGCCGACAGGTCGTCGGTGAAGTTGACGCGCGGCGTGGTCCACAGCGTGAGCGAATTCAGGCTGCCCAGCGCGGCGCGTGCGACCTCGAGATCGCAGTCGTCCCAGAACAGCGCGTGGAAGTCGATGTCGTTGTCGGCCACGCCGAGTTGCCTGACCAGGATCTCCGTGCAGGGGCTGATCACGCGCAGGTTGCCGCTGGCGACGACGCACACGCGCTTCCTGGCGGGACGGGATGACATCGGTTCTGGCCTTGCGCGTGGGGTGGTGACTGCCGGCGTTCAGCAGGGTCGCGCCGGACCGGCGCCGGGATACTTGTCGTTGCTGGCGCCGGGCGTCTTGACGACGACGTTCATCGCATCGGTCAGCGCCTCGAAATCGGTCGCCTCGCCGGGCTCGAGCACGATGATGTCGCCCTCGCCCCACTCGCGGCCGCACATGCGCACGCGGCCGGCGAGGATCAGGGTCACCTCGGTGGCCACCTTGTGATGGTGCAGCTCCTCGCGATCGCCGGCCCGGTAGGTCTTGACCGCGACCTCGCAGGCCGCAGTCCGCAGGACGCTCGGGTCGAAGTCGCCGACGAACCAGCCCTTGACCATGTCCTGAAGCCTGCCGGTGTTCATGCGACCGCCCGGCTCATCATCTGCATCTGCTCGAACGCGGCCATCTGCTGCTCGGTCTTGAGCGGCTGGTAGCGTCCGGCCTCGATCGGCGTGGCGCCGATGCGGGCGTGGCGCAGCAGCATCTCGTTGAAGGCCGGCGCCGGGTAGAACGCCTGGTTCGTGCTCGCGTCCTTGCGGATCATGGACTTCATCGCCTCCACGAAGGCGCCGACCGACCTGAACCAGAAGATGCCGGCCGTCGCATGGCGGCTGATCGGGTTCTGCTGGGCCGCCTCGATCACCTCGCCCGCCGCGTCGAGCCGCACGTACGAGTAGCGCGGGTGGATCGACGGGAACGTCAGCGTGCCGGCGTCCAGGCCGCGCGCGCGGAAGTCCTGCACGACGCCGTGCAGGTTCATGTCGACGAACTCGTTGGCACTGACGATCAGCAGCTCGTCGCCGGCTGCCATCGTCGCCGCGGCCAGCAGCGCGGAGCAACCCGATCCGAGCGCACCGCGCTGGACGCTGACGACGCGCGCGGCCGGCGTCAGCAGCTCGACGATGTTGTCGAGGTGGTACTTGCGCACCTCGCTCTCGAGGAAGGCATAGGTGAACCTGGCCTGCGCAAAGTCGGCGCAGCTCTCGACGATGCGCTCCAGCAGCGACACGCCGCCGCTTTCGGTCAGGCACAGCGGGTAGTCGCCCGGGGCCTCGCCGCCGGACGGCCCCGCCGCCAGGATGAGGATGTTGACTGCAGCATTGCTCATGGGAAGACCTCGCCTCATGCCGCCGAGCGGTTGTACCAGGCGTCGATCTCGTGGATGCGCGCCATGATGTTGGTGATGTTGGTCTGGGCAACGTCCTGCACGACCAGCAGGTGTGCCCCCGAGGCCTTGGCGGCCTTGATGCCGTTCTCGTTGTCCTCGACGACCAGGCACTCGTCGGGCGTCAGGCCGAAATGGGTCATCGCCTTGAGGTACATCGCGGGATCGGGCTTGGGTCGGCCGACATCCTCGCTGGACACCATCAGGTCGAGGTACTGCGCCAGGTTGGCCTTGTCCATCATCAGTTCCACCGTCGCGCGGATGGAGTTGGAGCAGACCGACATCCGGTAGCCCTGGGCCTTCAGCGTGGACAGCGCGCGTTCCTGCGCGAAGCGCGGGCGGCACAACGTGTGCACCATCTCCGTCGTGTAGCGCTGCTTCATCTCGTTGAGGAAGGCATGCAGCTCCCGCGGCAGGCCGCGCTCGACCGACAGGATCTCCAGCTTGCGGCTGGTCGGGATGCCGTCGAACGTGGTCTCGTGGTCGTAGCGCGAGATCGCCATGCCGAACAGGTCCAGCGCCCGGTTGAGGGCCTCGAAGTGCCACTCCTTGGCTTCGATCAGGACGCCGTCCATGTCGAAGAGCACAGCCTTGATCGCTTTCATCGCCATTTCCTCTGTTCGGGATTGCCGTCGTCAGTCCAGCGCCAGGCAGGCGCGCGCCTGCTCCGGCAGGTCGGTGCACAGGCTCAGTGCCGGATTGCCGCGCAGCGGGCGCAGCAGCCGCCACAGGTCGGCGTAGTCGTCGCGGCGGTGCAGTTCGGGCGACACGACGCAGACGGCCAGCCCGCGGGCCAGCAGGGATTCGATCGTGTCCAGGCCGTACCAGCGGCTGTCGAACGCGTCCAGCCAGACACCCTTGATCTTCGATTCGAGCGCCGCCGGGAGGGTCTCGACCTCGCTCATGCGCAGGTACACCGGATTGCCGGCCCGCAGCTGGGCGAGCGTGTCCGGCAGGGACATGTCGAACACGAACCAGGGGTGCACGCTGTCCTTCATCGCCAGGGCCAGCGCCGTGGCCAGCCCGTCGGCCTTGATGTTGATGGCCTGCAGCAGCGGCCGCGTGGCCGTGCGCGCCAGGACGCCCAGGTAGTCGTCGAACGGCAGCGACGCGGCGCTCGGCAGGTCGTGGCTGATCACCAGCCGGCCGTCGTGGTCGCGTACGTCCGTCTCGGTGCCGAAGCCCAGCGCGAAGCTGCGCTCGAACGCCACCGGCAGGTTCTTCTCGGACGCGCTGGTCCAGTACCCGCGGTGCGAGAGGACGTCCATCATTGGCATGTCGCGAGCGCCTTGTGCAGCACCGGCAGCGACTTGAACAGATCCAGGTCGGCCGGAATGCCCAGCCCGTACATCCCGGCCGCCTCGGCCCCGATGTTGTGGATGCCGACCCGGTGGCCGGCCGCGATCAGGCGGTTGTAGACCGGGGCGACGTAGAACTCGTTGTTGACCCGCTCGTCGGCCGCGATCATGGCCTCGGCCGCGCGCACGAAGTCGGCGCCGCGGCGGAAGTTGTAGATGCCCACGGTGGCCTCGTCGGAGATCACCTGCTTCTCGACGACCGAGCGCACGCGACCGGACGCGTCCAGGCCGACGAAGGACCACTTCGGGTCGTGGGCCGTCATCGTCATGATCAAGCCATCGAGGCCATCCGTCGTCATCCGCGCCAGGTACTCGTCGACAGCGACGTCGCACCACTGGTCGCTGTTGACGATCATCAGCGGCTCGTCGCCGTCGATGTGGTCCCGCGCCGCGAGCACGGTGCAGGCGGCGCCCGCGGTCACGCCGTCGATGCCGACGACGACGGCGTTGCCGCCACCCCATCGGCCCAGCTTGTCCTGCAGGCCGTAGGCCTCGACGTGGGCCTGCTGGCAGATGAAGATGAAGCGGTGCGGCTGGCGCGGACGCATGTTCTCGATCACCAGGCGGATCATCGGCACGCCGCTCACCGGGATCAGCGGCTTGGGGTCGGCATAGCCCGCGTTGGCGAAGCGGGAGCCCAGCCCAGCCATGGGAATCACGATGTTGAGCATGCGGCGTTCACCTGTGGAGTTTCCAGTCCGCCGACCGGCCCGCACGGGCCGCCGGTTGCGGGATCTACTCTAGGGATTCGGGCCGAAGCGGGCCGCCGGAAATGCCGGGTGTTTGGGGCACAGTTCGCACCGCGGCGTCGGCGCCCTGCCCTGCGGCCAGGCTCGCCCACGCTCGCGGCGCGGGACGATGCGGAAACGAAAAGGGCCCGCCGAAGCGAGCCCTGGAACCATCGCGGCGCCGCCGAGGCGGGCGCCCCGCCCTCACTGTTCGGCGTTGCGCTTGATCAGCGTCTCGATGGAGATGTTGTCGTAGTCCTCGAACGGCTGGTGGATCCAGGGGCTCGTGGGCAGCACCTCGACGAAGTAGTCGGGCGTGTAGGTGGAGATGGCCTTGGTCCACAGCACCGCCGAGCGCAGCTCGCTGATGGCCGGCAGGCCGCGCAGGCGCTCGGCGACCGCCGCCAGCGTGACGCCGGAGTCGGCCAGGTCGTCCACCAGCAGCACGCGGCCCGAGAGCTCGCCGCGTGGCAGGGTGATGTACTTGGCCAGGTCCAGCCGGCCCTGGATCGTGCCGGCCTCGGCACGGTAGGAGCTGGTGGACATGATGGCCAGCGGCTTGTCGAAGATGCGCGAGAGCATGTCGCCCGGGCGCATGCCGCCGCGCGCCAGGCACAGGATCTGGTCGAACTGCCAGCCCGAGGCGTGCACCTTCAGTGCGAGGCGTTCGATCAGCTGGTGGTATTCACCCCAGGAGATGTACAGGTGCTTGCCGTCGTCGGTGAGCATCGTGGTCCTTTGTCTGTGGGATGGATTAACGGTACGGATGGCGCAGCAGGATGGTGTGGTCGCGGTCGGGGCCGGTGGACACCATGTCGATCGGCGCGCCGATCAGTTCCTTGACGCGCTCCAGGTAGCGGCGTGCGTTGAGCGGCAGCTGGTCCCACTCGGTCAGGCCGAAGGTCTTCTCCGACCAGCCCGGCCACGTTTCGTAGACCGGCTCGCAGCGGGCCACGTCGTCGGCGTCGCTCGGCAGGATGTCCACGTCCTGGCCGTCGAGCTTGTAGCCGATGCAGACCTTGATCTCCGCCAGGCCGTCGAGCACGTCCAGCTTGGTGATGCACAGGCCGGAGATGCCGTTGATGATGATGGCGCGCTTGAGCGCGGCGGCGTCGAGCCAGCCGCAGCGGCGGGCGCGGCCGGTGACGGTGCCGCGCTCCTGGCCGACGATGGACAGGTGGTGGCCGACGCCGCCCTCGTCGAGGATGTCGAGCTCGGTGGGGAACGGGCCCGAGCCCACGCGCGTGGTGTAGGCCTTGGTGATGCCCAGGATGTAGTGCAGCATGCCCGGGCCCAGGCCCGTGCCGGCGGCGGCGTTGCCGGCCACGCAGTTGCTCGAGGTGACGAACGGGTAGGTGCCGTGGTCGATGTCCAGCAGCGTGCCCTGCGCGCCCTCGAACAGGATCTTGGCGCCGGCCTGGTGGGCCTTGTGCAGCGCGTAGCCGACGTCGGCCATCATCGGCTTGATCTGCTCGGCGACCTGCATCGCCTGGTCGAAGATCGGCTGGAACTCGAGCGTGGGCTGCTTCAGGCGCACCAGCGTCGCGTTGTGGACCTCGAGCAGCTCGCGCAGCTTGCGGGCGAAGCGCTCCGGGTGCTTCAGGTCCTGCACGCGCAGCGCGCGGCGCGCGACCTTGTCTTCGTAGGCCGGGCCGATGCCCTTGCCGGTGGTGCCGATCTTGCCGTCGCCGCAGGCCTCGCGCTCGGCCTCGCGCGCCTTGTCCACCGCCACGTGGAACGGCATGATCAGCGGGCAGGCCTCGCTGACGAACAGGCGCGAACGCACGTCCAGGCCGATCTTTTCCAGCCGCTCGATCTCGGACAGCAGGTGGGTGGGGTCCACCACCACGCCGTTGCCGATGTAGCAGTTGACACCGTCGCGCATGACGCCCGAGGGAATCAGCTGCAGCGCGGTCTTGATGCCCTTGATGACCAGCGTGTGGCCGGCGTTGTGGCCGCCCTGGAAGCGGACGACGCCTTGCGCGTGGTCGGTCAGCCAGTCGACGACCTTGCCCTTGCCCTCGTCGCCCCATTGGGTGCCGACGACGACGACGTTGCGGCCGCGCGAGATGGTGGAGGTGTTGCCTTGTTGCATGGGGTCGGGAATTCAGGGGGAAGAGGTTCGTCGGCCGGAAAAGCCGGTGATGCGGTGGCGGCAGGCGGGCGGCGCGGACTCAGGCCGGAGCCAGGGCGCGCAGCGTCCATTGGTTGTCGATGGCGACCAGTTCGCGGTCGCAGGCGAATTCCTGCGTCTCATGCTCGTGTCCCGGCAAGGCGCACACCACTGTCTCGTTGGCGGCGCGCAGCTTGCGGATGGCGGCGCGCAAGCCGGCGTCCTCGCTCCACGGCGCGCGGATGGCCGCGCGCAGCGGCGCCACCGGCATCGCGGCGGAGAGCTGGCGCAGGTCCAGGCTGAAGCCCACCGCCGGTCGGTTGCGGCCGAACACCGCGCCGACCTCGTCGTAGCGGCCGCCGCGCAGCAGCGCGTCGGTGGAACCGGGGGCGTAGACGGAAAAGCGCACACCGCTGTAATACGCGTAGCCGCTCATGTCGGACAGGTCGAAGCCCACTTCGATCGTGGGATGCGCGGCGCGCACGTGGCGGCCCAGCCAGGCCAGGTCGTCCAGCGCGGCGACGATGGCCGGATGGGGCGGCAGCAGGCGGCGCGCTTCGTCCAGGACATCGATGCCGCCGTACAGGTCCAGCAGCGTCAGCAGCGCGGCGCGCACCGGCGTCGAGCAACCCGCGACCAGCGTCTCGACGGCGCTGCGATCCTTCAGGGTGAGCGCGGCGACGATGTCGGCCACCGATTCGGGCGTGCGGCCCTCGCCGGCGAGCAGGCTGCGCACGATGCGGGCGTCGCCCATGTCCAGGACAAGCGCGCCGACGCCGGCGGCGGCCAGGCCGTCGAGCGCCAGGTCCTGCACTTCCAGGTCGGCCTCGAGACCGGCGTGGCCGTAGATCTCGGCGCCGAACTGCAGCGGCTCGCGGGTGGCCAGGGGACGGTCGGGCCGGGCATGCAGCACCGGGCCGCAGTAGCACAGCCGCGCCACGCCCTGGCGGTTCAACAGGTGGGCGTCGATGCGGGCGACCTGCGGCGTGGTGTCGGCGCGCACGCCCAGCATGCGGCCGCTGAGCTGGTCGACCAGCTTGAAGGTCTTCAGGTCGAGCGCGTGCCCGGTGCCGGAAAGCAGCGACTCCAGGTGCTCCAGCATCGGCGGGATCACCAGCTCGAAACCGTAGCTGCGGGCCAGGTCGAGCAGCTTGCGCCGCAATTCCTCGATGCGCCGCGCTTCGGACGGCAGGACATCGGCGATGTGCTCGGGCAGTAGCCAAGCAGACGTCATGAGAATGCTGAGGGGGTTAAAACCGGGATTGTACCGATGTGTCCGCGCCGGCGAGCGAATGTTTCGCGCCGGGCTGGCGGCTGGCGGCTGGCAGCAACGCCGCTTTGGGCAAGCCAGCCTTCGCGGCGGCGGCGCCCGGCGCGTCAGGGCCCGAAGACGAGCAGGATCACGACGCCGACGGCCAGGCTGGACAGCCCCAGCAGGCGGATCTGGGCGTCGGTCAACTGCAGCGCCCGCTCGAACACCCGCCGCCAGGCGGCGGGGTTGAGGAACGGCAGCAGCCCTTCGAAGATCAGCACCAGCGCCACGGCGCTGGCCAGCAGCAACGCCACGGGCTCAGTGCTTGCGGGCGGCAGCCGAGGCCGCGCCGGCGTCGGCCGCGCTGCCCGAGCCGCGCATGGCCTTGAAGAAGTCCGATCCGGTGTCCACCACCACGACGTCCGACTTCTTGTTGAAGCTGGCGCGGTAGGCCTCGAGGCTGCGGTAGAACTGGGCAAACTTCGGATCGCGGCCGAAGGCCTCGCCGTAGATCTGCGTGGCCTGGGCATCGGCCTCGCCCTTGGTCTTCTGGGCTTCCAGCGTGGCCTCGGCGACGATCACGGCCTTCTGCTTGTCGGCGTCGGCGCGGATGCGCTCCTTGATCGCCTCGCCCTCGGCGCGCAGGCCGTTGGCCACCTGCTTGCGCTCCGAGGTCATGCGGTTGTAGACCGAGGCGGTGACGTCGGCGACGAAGTCGACGCGCTTGATGCGCACGTCGCGGATCTCGATGCCGAACGGCTTGGACTCGGACTCCAGGCGCGACTTGACGTTCTGCATGATCTGCGCGCGCTCGTCGGACAGCACGCCGCGCACCGTGTGCTTGGTCACCTCCTCGTTGAACGCGGCCTGGGCCACGGCGGCCAGGCGGTTCTCGAGGTTGCGCTGCTCGACGCCGTTGTTCCGGATGTACTGGCGCGGGTCGTTGATGCGCCACTTGACCAGCCAGTCGATCACCAGGCTCTTCTTCTCGGCCGTGAAGATGGCGCTCGGCGACGGGTTGTCGAGCGTCTGGATGCGCTTGTCCAGCATGGACACCGTCTGCACCAGCGGCCAGTTGAAGTTCAGGCCCGGCTCGGTGATGACGGACTTGATCTCGCCGAAGGTCTTGATGACGGCCACCTGGCGCTGGTCGACGATGAACAGCGACGACGAGGCCACGAGCAGGGCGACGACGGCGGCGCCGATCGCAAGAAGGATTCTGTTCATGATGCGGCTCCTCAGCGGCTGTCGCGATCGCGGCCGCGCGCGTTTTCGCGCGAGCGGGCGTCGGTGGCTGCGGGGTCGGTCGGCGTGACGGTGACCGTCGCGGCGGCGCTGGCGTCGGCGGGCGCGGCGGCGGCCGGCGCGGCGGCGGCCGCGGCCTGCGTGAGCTTGTCCAGCGGCAGCTGGATCAGGTTGTTGCCGCCGTGCGTGTCGACCATCACCTTCGTGACGCTGGCGTAGACCTCCTGCATCGCGTCGATGTACATGCGGTCGCGCGTGACGGCGGGCGCCTTCTGGTACTCGGCGTAGACGGCCTTGAAGCGGTTCGAATCGCCCTGCGCCGCACCGACGATGCGCGCCTTGTAGGCCAGCGCGTCCTCGCGCAGCCGCGCGGCGTCGCCCTGGGCACCGGGGATCACGCGGTTGGCGTAGGCCTGGCCCTCGTTCTTCAGCGCGTCGCGATCGACGCCGGCCTTGACGACGTCGCTGAACGCCGCGGTGACCTGGTCGGGCGGGTTCACGCTCTCGATGTTGACGTTGGCGATCAGGATGCCGGCGTCCAGCGTGTCGAGCTGCGACTGGATGGACTTGACGAGCGCCGCGGTCAGCGCGCCGCGCTGTTCGTAGAGCACGGAGTCGATGCGGCTCGAGCCGACGATCTCGCGCACCGCCGATTCCGCGGCCTGCACCACGGCGTCGCGCGGCTTCTTGTTCTCGAACAGGAAGGCGCGCGCATCCTTCAGGCTGTACTGCACGCTGAAGCGCACGTCGACGATGTTCTCGTCCTGCGTGAGCATCGCCGAGTCGCGCAGGCCGGTGGACGGCGAGACGTTGGTCGCGCCCACCTCCACGGTCTGGGTCTGCGTGAAGTCGATCGTCTCGTTGGCCTGGATCGGGTACGGCCAGCGCCAGCCCCAGCCCGCCTCCACGGTGTGGCTGTAGCGGCCGAACGTGGTCACCACGGCCTTCTGGCCTTCCTGGACGATGAACGAGCCGCTGAACAGCCAGACCACCACGACGATGACCGCCACCAGCGCGGCGCCCACGCCGGCGCTGCGCGCGTCCGGCTGGAAGCCGCCGTTGCCCGGCTCGCCCCCCTTCTTGCCGCCGCCGAAGAACGACGAGAGCTTGCGCGTGAAGTCGCGCCACATCTCCTCGAGGTCGGGCGGTCCGTCCTGGCCCTGGGCCATGACGCGGCCAAGGACTTTGCGCAGCAGCGCGCGCCGACGCGGGGTCGGCGCGGAAGACGATGAGGTGTTCTCGGGCATGTTCATGCAGAAGATGATGGGGACGAAACCGTAACTTGCGAGTCGCGGTCGGCGTCATTGTCGTCCACGTCGGAGCCGGCGAAGCGGGCATCGCGTTCGAAGTCCTCGCGCGGGGCGTTCTGGCTGGCGACCAGGGCGTCGGCGATCGCCTGGCGCAGCGCGTCCAGGCCCTCGCCGCCGAGCGCGCTGACGAACACGCGCGGCGTGCGCACGCCGCGCTCGCCCTCGATGGCGTCGACCAGCGCCTCGGGGCGCTGCGCGACGTCCAGCCGGTCGAGCTTGTTGTAGACCAGCACCTGCGGCACCTCGTCGGCGCCGATCTCGTGCAGCACGCGCTCGACCTCGTCGCGCTGCTCCTGCAGCAGCGGGCTGGCGGCGTCGATCACGTGCAGCAGCAGGTCGGCGTCGGCCGCCTCCTGCAGCGTGGCGCGGAAGGCCTCGACCAGCTTGTGCGGCAGGTCGCGGATGAAGCCCACGGTGTCGGACAGCGACACCGAGGTCTCCACCTGCTGCAGGTACATCGAGCGGGTGGTGGTGTCGAGCGTGGCGAACAGCTGGTTGGCGACGTAGGTGTCGGCCTTGACGAGCGCGTTGAACAGCGTCGACTTGCCCGCGTTGGTGTAGCCCACGAGCGAGACCCGGAAGGTGCCGCTGCGCTCGCGCGACTTGCGCTGCGTCTGGCGCTGCTTCTTGACCTTGACCAGGCGTTCCTTCACCTGCTTGATGCGCTCGCCGATCATGCGCTTGTCGAGCTCGATCTGCGATTCGCCCGGCCCGCCGCGCACGCCGGTGCCGCCCTGCTGGCGCTCCAGGTGGCTCCAGCGCCGCACGAGGCGCGTCGACAGGTACTGCAGCCGGGCGAGCTCGACCTGCAGCTTGCCTTCGTGGCTCTTGGCGCGGGCGGCGAAGATCTCGAGGATCAGCGCGGTGCGATCGGCCACGCCGACGCCCAGGTGCTTCTCGAGGTTGCGCTGTTGCGCCGGCGACAGCGCCTGGTCGAACAGCACGCCCTGCGCGCGGTGCGCCAGCACCAGTTCCTTGATCTCGTCGGCCTTGCCGCTGCCGACGAACAGGGCCGGATCCGGCGCCTTGCGGCGCGCGGTGACCCGGGCGACGGGGATGTCGTCCGCGGATTCGGCCAGCAGCGCGAGCTCGTCGAGCGTGGGATCGAACGACGACCCGCGGCCGAAGTCGACGCCCACGAGGATCACGCGCGGCGGCTCGCCGTGCGTGGAAGCGCCGTGCTGGGGGCCGCGGGAGGTGTCGTCAGTCAATGCGCTGCCGATGCTCGCGCACCGGATGATGTTGACCCCCACTCGCTTCGCTCGTCGCCCCCCGTGGGGGCTCGGCGGCTCGCTCCGGAGCGGCCGCGCGCTCGCCGCCCTCGGACCGCACCGTCATTCCGGAGCGTCACCCGCGTGGAAGTTCACCGCGCGGCCGGGGACCACCGTGGAGATGGCGTGCTTGTAGACCATCTGGGTGACGGTATTGCGCAGCAGCACCACATACTGGTCGAACGATTCGATGTGGCCCTGCAGCTTGATGCCGTTGACCAGGTAGATCGACACCGGAACATGCTCCTTGCGCAGCAGGTTCAGGAAGGGGTCTTGTAGGAGTTGCCCTTTGTTGCTCACGATATTCTCCGTGTTGAAAGTACGTGTGTTGGGAAAGAGTTCACGTTATCACACGCGACGTCCCGCCTGCCGGTGTACGGGTTAACTTTAATCTTCTTTGTCCGTGAATGGGTTACGCCCCGATCGCATCTCGATCTTCAGCGGCGTGCCCACCAGCTTGAAATAGTCGCGGAAACGCCCCTCGAGGAAGCGCTTGTAGGCGTCGGTGACGTGGTCCAGCGAGTTGCCGTGCACCACGATGACCGGCGGATTCATGCCGCCCTGGTGCGCGTAGCGCATCTTGGGGCGGTACATGCCGTCGCGGCGCGGCTGCTGGTGCTCGACGGCCTCCAGCAGCAGGCGCGTGAGCACCGGCGTGGACATCTTGCGGTTGGCCGAGGCGTGGGCGTCGGCGATGTTCTTCCACAGCGGACCCAGCCCCTGGCGCTTGAGCGCCGAGATGTTGATGACCGGGGCGAACTTCAGGAACGCCAGGCGCGACTCGATCGAGCGGTCCAGCATCTGGCGCTGGTAGCTGTCGACCGCGTCCCACTTGTTGATGGCGATGACCACCGCGCGGCCGGAATCGAGGATGTAGCCGGCGATGTGCGCGTCCTGGTCGGTGACGCCCTGCGTCGCGTCGAGCAGCAGCACGACAACGTTGGCATCGGCGATCGCCTGCAGGGTCTTGATGACCGAGAACTTCTCGATCGCCTCGAAGACCTGGCCCTTGCGGCGCAGCCCGGCGGTGTCGATCAACTCGAACTTCTGGCCGTCGCGCTCGAACGGCACCGTGATGGCGTCGCGCGTGGTGCCGGGCATGTCGAACGCCACCAGGCGCTCCTCGCCCAGCCAGGTGTTGATCAGCGTGGACTTGCCCACGTTGGGGCGTCCGGCCACCGCCAGGCGGATCGGGCGGTCCATCGCCGAGGCGCCGAATTCCTCTTCCTCGGCCTCGACGACGTAGCCCTCGAGCGCCGCGTCGAGCAGGCTGCGGATGCCCTGGCCGTGCGCCGCGGAGACCGGGTGCAGCTCGCCCATGCCGAGCTCGTGGAACTCGTTGAGCAGGGGCGATTCGGACATGCCCTCGGCCTTGTTGACCGCGACCAGCACGTTCTTCTGGGCCGTGCGCAGGTAGCGCGCGATGTCGTGGTCCTGCGCCGACAGGCCGGCGCGCACGTCGACGACGAACACCACCACGTCGGCCTCGGCCACGGCCTGGCGCGTCTGGCGCGCCATCTCCTTGACGATGCCGGTGGTGGAATCGGGCTCGAAGCCGCCGGTGTCGACGACGATGAACTCGGTGCCGTTGTGGCGGCCGTCGCCGTAGTGGCGGTCGCGCGTCAGGCCCGCGAAGTCGGCCACGATCGCGTCGCGCGACTTGGTCAGCCGATTGAACAGCGTCGACTTGCCGACGTTGGGTCGGCCGACGAGTGCAATGACGGGTTTCACGCGGAAGGGCTCCTGGTCGGTCGCGAGGGGGCGCTCATTCCGGACGGAACGCGTAGACGGAGCCGTCCTGCGTCGTCACGGCCAGCGTGTTGCCGGCGCGCACGGGGGTGCCGACGATCTGCGCGCCGTTGGTGGGCAGGCGCAGCAGCGGTGCGCCGGTGGCGCGGTCGAGGAAGTGCACGTAGCCGTCGAGGTCGCCGAACACCAGCACCTTGCCGATGGACAGCATGCCGCTGAGCTTGCGGTTCTGGAACTTGTCGCTGAGCCACACGCTCTCGCCATTGGCGCGCCGGCGCGCGCTCAGGCGGTCGCTGGCGTCACCCGCGAACACGTAGTCCTCGTCGGCGCCCAGGGACTGCGCGCCGCCGACGTTGATGGACCACAGCGCGGTCACGCGCTCGGCGTCGATGCAGCCGATGCCGTTCTGGAACGCGCGGATGCAGTAGACGCTGCCCACGCGCGCGGCCGGGCCGACCAGGTCGGCCAGGCGCTCGACCTCGTTGGTGCCGCGCGGCGCGGCCACCGGGACTTCCCAGCGCACGGTGCCCTTGAGCGGATCGAGCGCGGTCAGGCGCGCGCCGAGGCCGAACAGCAGCGTGTCCTGCCACGCCGTGAGCACGCCGGCCTGCGACAGCGTCAGGGCGTCGCCCGCGCGGGCGTAGACCCACAGCTTCTTGCCGTCGAGGGCGTCGAAGGCCTGCACCGAGCGGTCCACGCCCAGTACGAACACGCGCTCGCCCGCCACGAACGGGGCGGTGACGACCGGGCTGTCCAGGTGCTGGCGCCAGATGATCTTGCCGCCGTCCAGCGCCACGAGATCGCCCGCGCGGGTGACCACCGCACTGAAGCGGCCGTCGGAGCCGATGCCGGTGGACAGGCGCCCGCCGGCGTCCGCGCGCCAGTTCTCCTTGCCGGTGGCCGCGTCCACCGAGACCAGCGCGCCGTTGAGCGCGCCGATGACGAAGTTGTTGCCGGCCACCGCCACGCCCTGCGGCCCGAAGCCGGCGTTGCCGGCCAGCGCGTTGAGCGTGCTGAAGCTGCCCAGGCTGAGCTTCCAGACCTCGTGGCCCGCGATCTTGGGCGCCAGCGGTTCCAGCGGCGTCGGCTTGGCCACGTCGTCGGCGCAGCCGGCCAGCAGTGCGGACGCGGCGACGAACGCCGCGGCGGACAGCGCGCGAAGAGTCGTCACGGCGCTCACTGGGCGGCTCCGGACGCGGCCGAGGCGGCCGGCGCGGCGCCGAGCGCCGTCAGCTTGGCTTCGACCAGGATGCGGTACTGCGTCGTGGCCGGCAGGCCGTCGTAGGCCACCTTGTACGCCTTGGCGGCGGCGTCCTTCTGGCCCTGGGCCAGGTCGATGTCGCCGCGGCGATCGGACACCAGCGGCGCGAACGACGCCGGCTTGACCAGCGCGAGCTGCTTGAGCGCGTCGTCGTACTTCTTCGCGTCGGCCAGCAGGCCGGCCAGGCGCAGGTGCGCGACCGCGGCGTTCTCGTCGTTGCCGTTGTCGGCCACCCATTGCAGGTTGGCCGTGGCGTTGACGATGTCGCCCTTGTCGGCCTGAGTCTTGGCCGCCAGCAGCGCGCCCAGCTGGGCGTAGGTGGTCTTGGGCACCTTGGCCTTCATGTCGCCGAAGACCTGGGCGGCGCGCTTGTCGTCGCCGGCCGTGGCAGCCGCCTGCAGCTCGCCGTACATCGTGCTGGCCAGGCTGGACTTGTCGCGCTCCAGCTTCATCCAGTAGTTGTAGCCCGCGAAGCCCGCCAGCAGCAGGGTGACCGACCACGTGATCAGGTTGCCGTACCTGGCCCAGAACGCCTTGAGGGCGTCGACCTGTTCTTGTTCCTGGAGATCGAGTTGTTGTGCCATCGGAGAATCGGTCTGTCGTGAATCTGGAAACGCCCGGGACGCGAGCCCCAGGCAAAGGAATGACGCGGCCCGGAAAGGTCGGGCCAATCGTCGATTATGCGTTGCGCAGCTCCGCGGCCCAGGCCGCGACGTCGTCCAGGGGGCGTTCGACCTGCTCCGCCTCCCCGCCGCGCAGCGACTTCAGACCCACGACACCCCGTGCAAGTTCCTCGCCGGCGAAAACGAGCGCGAAGCGCGCCCCGCTGGCGTTGGCCTTCTTGAACTGCGACTTGACGCTGGCCAGGCCCTCGGGCCCCTGCGCGTGCAGTTGCACCGACACCCCCGCGGCACGCAGCGCCTCGGCGGCCACCATCGCGGGCACGCGGGCCTGCTCGATGGCGACGACGGCGTAGGCGTCCGGCGCATGGTCCGGCGGCACGATGCCCACCGCCTCCAGCAGCAGCAGCAGGCGCTCGATGCCCAGGCCCCAGCCCACCGCCGGAGTCGGCTTGCCGCCCAGCTGTTCGACCAGGCCGTCGTAGCGGCCGCCACCGCAGACCGTGCCCTGGGCGCCGAGCTTGTCGGTCACCCACTCGAACACGGTCAGGTTGTAGTAGTCCAGGCCGCGCACCAGGCGCGTGTTGATGCGGTAGTCGAGTCCGACGGCCTCCAGCACGGCGCGCACGGCGTCGAAGTGCGCCAGCGTCTCGGCGCCGAGGAAGTCCATCAGCCGGGGCGCCGCGTCGATCATCTCCTGCATCGCCGGGGTCTTGCTGTCCAGGATGCGCAGCGGATTCGTCACCAGCCGACGCCTCGAGTCCTCGTCCAGCAGGCCCGCATGGGCCTCGAAATACGTCACCAGCGCGGCGCGGTGGGCCGCGCGTTCGGCCGGCTGGCCCAGGCTGTTGATCTCGAGGCGGACGTGCTCGCCCTCCTTCAGGCCCAGCTCGCGCAGCAGCGTGCGCGTGAGCAGGATCTGCTCGGCGTCGACGTCCGGGCCGGCGAAGCCCAGCGCCTCGACGTCGAGCTGGTTGAACTGGCGGTAACGGCCCTTCTGCGGGCGCTCGTGGCGGAACACCGGGCCCATGGACCACAGGCGCAGCGGGCCGTTGTACAGCGCGTTGTGCTCGATCATCGCGCGCACGATGCCGGCGGTGTGCTCGGGGCGCAGGGTCAGCTTGTCGCCGTTCATCGAATCGGCGAAGGAGTACATCTCCTTCTCGACGATGTCGGTCACCTCGCCGATGCCGCGCACGAACAGCGCGGTGGGCTCGACGATGGGCGTGATCAGGCTCTGGTAGCCGTAGCGCCGCAGCACCGAGCGCGCAGTGTGCTCGAACCACTGCCACATCTCGGAGGTGGGCAGGGTCTCGCTCGCCTTGCGCGGCACGGCGGCCGGGAAGATGTCGTTCATGCCTTTGACGGCACGCAGGATTTCAGCCATGGGCAAACAGGAATCGAGCGGCCCGACGCGCGGCCGCTGGGATGGATGGGAAGACGCTGGGGGGCGAGGCTACCGGAGCTTCAATGCGCCGCGGTTGCCGCGCCGTAGCGACGTTCGATGTATTGCTCGACGATCGCCTGGAACTCGCCGGCGATGTTGTCGCCGCGCAGCGTCAGCACCCGCTCGCCGTCGATGTAGACGGGCGCGGACGGCGCCTCGCCGGTGCCGGGCAGGCTGATGCCGATGTCGGCGTGCTTGCTCTCGCCGGGGCCGTTGACGATGCAGCCCATGACCGCGACCTTCATGCCCTCGACGCCGGGAAAGCGCTCGCGCCAGACGGGCATCTGCGAGCGCAGGAAATCGTCGATCTGCTTGGTGAGGTCCTGGAACACCGTGCTGGTGGTGCGGCCGCAGCCCGGGCAGGCGGTGACGCTCGGGTTGAAGTGGCGCAGGCCCAGCGACTGCAGGATCTCGAGCGCCACCACCACCTCCTGCGTGCGGGCTTCGCCCGGCTGCGGGGTGAGCGAGACGCGGATCGTGTCGCCGATGCCCTCCTGCAGCAGGACCGACAGCGCGGCGGCCGAGGCCACCGTGCCCTTGGTGCCCATGCCGGCCTCGGTCAGGCCCAGGTGCAGCGCGTAGTCGCAGCGCCTGGCCAGGCCGCGGTAGACCGCGATCAGGTCCTGCACCGCGCTCATCTTGCAGCTGAGCAGGATCTGGTTCGGATCCAGGCCGACGTCGCGCGCCGACTGGGCCGAGTCGATGGCCGAGCGCACCAGCGCCTCGTACATGATCTGCTTGAGCTCCCAGGGCTGCGAGCGCTTCGCATTGGCGTCCATCAGGGCCTTGAGCAGTTCCTGGTCGAGGCTGCCCCAATTCACGCCGATGCGCACCGGCTTGTCGTACCGGCACGCCACCTCGACCATCTGCGCGAACTGGCGGTCGCCCTTCTCCCCGCGGCCGACGTTGCCCGGGTTGATGCGGTACTTCGACAGCGCCTCGGCGCAGGCCGGGTACTCGGTGAGCAGGCGGTGGCCGTTGTAGTGGAAGTCACCCACCAGCGGCACGTCGATGCCCATCCGGTCGAGCTGGTCGCGGATGTGCGGCACGGCCGCGGCCGCCTCGGGCGTGTTGACCGTGATGCGCACCAGCTCCGAGCCGGCCAGCGCCAGTTCCTTGACCTGGATCGCGGTCTCGATCACCTGCACCGTGTCGGTGTTGGTCATGGCCTGCACCCGCACCGGCGCGTCGCCGCCCACGGTCACGACATGGCTGCCCCAGGCCACGCGCGCCTGGCGCGTGCGGCGCGCGGCGGGCGCGACTTCGGCGATGGGCTCGCCGTCGAGCAGGGTGGCGGCGTCGGCGAGGGTGGGCAGGAGGGTGTCGGTCATGGCTTGCAGCTCGTCGGGAGGGTCACTTCACCTCCAGGCGCGCGACGTTGTCGCGCGTCCAGGGCGTCAGGTCCACATTGTCGCCGCGCAGCTTCAGGTGCGTGCCGCGCGCGTTGCCGATCTTCACCCGCATGGGCAAGGCGCCGTCCAGGCCCACCGTCTCGCCGGCCATGACCGTGCGCGACAGCAGCGAATGCCCCTGCGCGTCGACCACCTCGACCCAGGAATCGGCGCTGGCGACCACCTGCAGCGGAATGTTGGGCGCGGCCGCCACGTGGGCCAGCACCTCGTCGACATCCTGCGCGGCGGTGGCGGACACGGCCGCGGGGGTGAGCACCGGCGCCGAGGCCACCGCCGTGGCCGGCACGGCTGCGCTGGCCGCGGGCAGCCCGACCGGCACGGTCGTGACGCCGGCGGCGGCCGGGCTGGCGGCGGCTGCCGGCGCGCCCGCGCCCAGGCCGTTGACGAACGGCCGCGCCAGGCGCGTGAGCCAGCCGTCGGGCACGAAGAACAGCGCCGCCGCGGCCACCACCAGCAGCACGACGATGACGACGACCGGCCGCATCAGCGCGGGCAGCTCGAAGGCGCCGCTGCCCTGCCCGTCGCGGAACGGCGTGTTGATGCCTTCGGACACGCGCTCCAGCGTGTTGCTCTCGTGCTGCGGGAGCAGGGCCAGCACCGGCTTCGGATCGATCTTGAGCACGCGGCAGGCGGCCTGCGCCAGCGCGCGCTCGAAGGTGGGCCCCTGCAGTTCCTCGTGGCGGCCGTTCTCCAGTGCCTCCAGGCGGCGCAGCGGGATCTTGAGCATCGCCGCGAGCGAGGCCAGGTCGAGGTCCTGGGCCTGGCGGGCGATGCGGATCATGCCGCCCGCGCTGGGCGGACCGAACAGCGACGGCACCTCGGTGTCGGGCCCCGATCGGGCGCCGGCGGCGGCCGCCGGCGCAGGCGGCGGCGTGTCGTCGCCGTCGGCCGCGGGGGGCCCGGCCAGGGGATGCGCGTCGTCGACGCCCGGCGTCGGCTCCGGCGTCAGCTCGTCATTCATCGAACTTGCCCTTTTCGAACAGCAAGGCCTCCGGTGACTGCGGAAAGCGATCGCGAAGCTGGGCTCCCATGGCGTTGACCTGTTCGGCCTGGCCGAGCTTGTGCTCGATCCGGGCCGCCAGCCACAGCGTCTGCGCGCTCGCCAGTTCTTGTCGGCTGTTGACGCGGCGGATGTAGAAGCGCGCGCGCTCGTACTGGCCGTTGCGGTACAGCACCTCCGTCAGGTTGACGGCGATGGTGGGGCTGGCCGGGTCGAGTTCGTAGGCGCGCGACAGCGTACGCTCGGCATCCTGCGGCTTGCCGGCGCGGGCCTGGCAGATGCCCTGCACGAGCATCGTGCGCGACACCGAGCGGTAGTTGGGCTCGACGATCGCCTGGCGGAACTGGACGTCGGCGTCGTCGAAGCGGCGCTGCTGGCACAGGTACCAGCCGTAGTTGTGCATCAGGTCGGCGTCGTGCGGCGCGAGCTGCATCGCGCGGTGGAAGCTCTCGTCGGCCTTCTCGTTGTCGCCCAGCGACGCGTAGATCAGGCCGCGCAGGCCGTAGGCGGCCGGATTGTCGGGCTTGGCCTGCAGCGCCTGCTTGACCTGGTCCAGCGCGTCGGTCGGCTGGTTGCGGCCCAGGTAGGCGGCGGCCAGCTCCATGCGCGTGTTCGACAGCCGGTCGGCGTTGGTCTGGTCGGACGCCGTGGTGATGTCATTGTCGTCGTTGCGGTGCGGGCGCGGCACCGGCCCGCCGGTGGTCACGCACCCCGCCAGCCCGACGACCAGTCCCGTCGCCGCGAGCGCGGCCCTCATCCAGCGCGTTGCCCTGGCAGACCCGGAGACGAGATGCATGCGATGGTGACTCACTGCTTGAGAGGTTGGGGAACGGCGGGACCGCCCGCCGTCGCCGGCGCGGCCGCGACGATCGGGATCGTACGCGCCATGCGCCGCTGGGCGTCGGTGCGATCCTGCACTTCGCCTGCGAGTTGACCACACGCCGCGTCGATGTCGTCGCCGCGCGTCTTGCGGATGGTCGTCACCAGTCCGGCCTCCAGCAGCACCTCGCCGAAGGCGAGCACGCGCGCGTTGGACGAGCGCTTGAGGCCGGACTCGGGGAACGGATTGAACGGGATGAGGTTGAACTTGACGGGCAGCCGGTTCTTCACCAGCGCGACGAGCGCGCGCGCCTGCGCGGGCGAATCGTTGACGCCGTCGAGCATGCAGTACTCGAAGGTGATGAAGTCGCGCGGGGCGGCGTCCAGGTAGCGCTCGCAGGCGCCCAGGAGTTCGTCGATGGGGTACTTCCGGTTGATCGGCACCAGCACGTCGCGCAGCGCGTCGTCGGGCGCGTGCAGCGACACGGCCAGCGCGACCGGGCAATCCTCGCGCAGGCGGTCGATCATCGGCACGACGCCGGAGGTGGACACCGTCACGCGCCGGCGCGACAGGCCGTAGCCGTGGTCGTCGAGCATCATGCGCAGCGCGGGCACCAGCTGCGCGTAGTTCTGCAGCGGCTCGCCCATGCCCATCATCACCACGTTGCTGATGGCGCGCTCGCTGGCGCCCAGGCCGCGCTCGGCCTTCATGCGGTGCTCGGCATGCCAGAGCTGGCCGATGATCTCGCCGGTGGAGAGGTTGCGGCTGAAGCCCTGGTGGCCGGTGGAGCAGAACCGGCAGCCGACGGCGCATCCGGCCTGGGACGAGATGCACAGCGTGGCGCGATCGTCCTCGGGGATGTAGACGGTCTCGATGGCATTGCCCTGGCCGACGTCGAACAGCCACTTGCGGGTGCCGTCGGCCGAGGCCTTGTCGGTCATCACGGTCAGCGGGCGCACCTCGGCGACGTCGGCCAGCTTCGCGCGCAGGGAGCGCGCGAGGTCGGTCATGCCGTCGAAGTCGCCCACGCCGCGATGGTGGATCCAGCGAAACAGCTGGGTCGCGCGAAACGATTTCTCACCCACGCCTTCGCAATACGCCTTGAGGGCGGCTTGGTCGAAGTCAAGCAGGTTTTGAATCATGTGTGCACCCTTGGCGCCTCGCGCCTTCCCGCCGAGCGGGAGCATTCGCCTTTGGGGCGGCCCGGCAGGCTCATGGTCGTCATCGCGCTGTTCCAGTTGGCCGGCGGGTGGGCGCCGGCCTTACACGCTCAACGCGAGTGGATCTGCAGGCCGGGGAAGAAGAACGCGATTTCGTTGGCCGCGGTCTCGGCGGCGTCGGAGCCGTGGACGGCGTTGGCGTCGATCGAGTCGGCGAAGTCGGCGCGGATCGTGCCCTTGTCGGCCTTCTTCGGGTCGGTGGCGCCCATCAGGTCGCGGTTCTTCAGGATCGCGCCTTCGCCTTCCAGCACTTGCACCATCACCGGGCCCGAGATCATGAAGCTGACCAGGTCGTTGAAGAACGGACGCGCCTTGTGCACGGCGTAGAACGCCTCGGCATCGGCCTTGGACAGCTGCATCATGCGGGCAGCGACGATCTTCAGGCCGGCGCCCTCGAAGCGGGCGAGGATCTGGCCGACCACGTTCTTGGCGACGGCGTCGGGCTTGATGATCGAGAGGGTACGTTCAGTCATTTTGATTCTCCAGGGGCAAAAACTTGAGCAAAGCCCGGCATTTTAGACCGAGCTCGTGACATCTGATAAGCGGAGGGGGTCACGAAAGGTCTCCCCGGTGTCCGAGTCGATTCGTGCCCGCCGGGTTCAACGCCGGCCGCGACCGCCGCCGCGGCCACCGCCGCCGCCGCGGTTGTTGAGCTTCTTGATGAAGGTATCGGCACCGATGTAGCCGACCGCCGTCTGCAGCGGGTCGGGCTGCTTGGGCTCGCCGCCACCGCCGCCGCGTTTGCCGCCGCCGCCGCCGCCACCGCCGCCGCCCTTGCCGAACGCGTTGCGGGTGCCGGAGATGCCGCGCTTGTCGTAGGTCTGCTGCAGCGGGTTGGGGATCGGACCGATCGGGCCGTCGGTGTCGTCGTCGTAGTCGACGACCACCGGACGCTCGCGCTGCTGGATGGCGCGGCGATCGAAGGTCTGCTGCAGCGGATTCGGGATGAAGCTCGGGTCGCCCGGCTCGCGGAACGGCGCGGGGCTGGCGGCCTGCTCGGGCCGGCGCTCGCCGCGGTCGCGGTTGCGGCCCGGACGCTCGCCGCGGTCGCGCTGCTTGGGCTGCTGGCCGCCGCCATTGGCGCGCGCGCCGTTGTCGGCGCGCGGGCCGTTGTCGGCGCGCGGGCCGCGCTCGTTGCGCGGTGCGTTGTTGCTGCGCTTCTCGCCCTCGGCCGGGGCGCCTTCGCGCGGGCCGTCGTCGCGCTGCGGGCCGCCGCGCTGGGTGTTGTCGGCGCCGGCCAGTTGCCGCAGGCGGCGCACGTCGTTCTCGTCGAGATCGACCCACACCGAGCGGCGCAGGCCCTTGGGCAGCACCACCGAGCCGTAGCGGATGCGGATCAGGCGGCTGACGGCCATGCCCACCGCGTCGAACAGCTTGCGCACCTCGCGGTTGCGACCTTCGGTGATGACGACGCGGTACCAGCGGTTGGCACCCTCGCCGCCGCCGTCCTCGATCGACTTGAAATGCGCTTCCTGGCCGTCGATGGCGACGCCGCTCAGCAGGCGTTCGCGCGCCTCCTGCTCCAGCGTGCCGAGCACGCGCACCGCGTATTCGCGCTCCACGCCGAAGCGCGGGTGCATCAGCTTGTTGGCCAGGTCGCCGGAATTGGTGAACAGCAGCAGGCCTTCGGTGTTGATGTCGAGCCGGCCGACCGACTGCCACTTGCCGTGCGCCAGCCGCGGCAGGCGGCGGAACACGGTCGGGCGGTTTTCCGGGTCGTCCATCGTGACGACTTCGCCCGCGGGCTTGTGGTACGCGATCACGCGCGCCGGCGGCGGAGCGATGCGCAGCTTGACCACGCGGCCCGCCACGCGCACCTCGTCGCCGAACGAGATGCGCTGCCCCGTGTGGGCCACTTCGCCGTTGACGGTGACCTTGCCGTCGGTGATCAATTGCTCCATGTCGCGGCGCGAGCCGATGCCCGACTGCGCGAGCACCTTGTGCAGCTTGGGGGCGTCCGGCTCCGCAGCCAGCACGCGCTTGGCGGGGATGGCACTGACGCCTTCGACGATCTCGGCCTCGTTGTCGAAGTCGCCCGACAGCACGCCGGCGAAGGTGTCGGACACGTCGGCGCTGGCGAACTCGACGACCGGACGCGGGCCGCGCTCCGGACGCGGCGGACGCTCGGCGCGCGGCGGACGCGGCTCGGCGCCCTCCTCGCCCGGCTCGCCGTCGGCGTCGCCTTCGACGCCTTCGGCGCGCTGGCCGCCGTCGGCCGGCGCGTCGTCGGCGCCGCCACGGCGGCCACGACGGCGGCGACGGCTGCGCGAACGCCGGCCTTCGCCCGGGCCTTCACCCGCCTGGCCGCCCTCGCCCTGCGGCGCGGCAGCATCGGCACCCGGGGCATCGTCGCCCGAGCCGGCGTCATCGCCAGGCTCGCCGGCCGCGGTGGTCGACGGTTCACCGTCCTCGGCGGCCGCGGGGCGCCGCTCGGCGCGCACGCGCGGGGGTCGCGGCGCACGGGCTTCGGACGTCTCGGCGGCGGGGGGCGCCTCGGGCACGGCGACCTGCTGCGCAGGCGCCGCATCGGCGCCCTCGACCGGCTCGGCCGCCTTGCGGGCGCGCTTGCGCGGGGCCGCGGCGGCCGGGTCGTCGGCCAGCGGCGCCTGGACGGGTTCGGCGGCCTCGGCCGCGGCCTTCACCGCGGTCTTGCGCGGCGCACGCGGCTTCTTGACGGCGGGCGTCGTGCCTTCGGGCGTGTTCGTGCCTGCCGACGCGTCTTGGGGCGTCACATCCGGGGTATCGGAACTCATTGCAGCGGACCTTGTTTCAGGTGATCTTCGAGGAATTCGGGCGAACCGGAAGATGCGGGTGCATGTTCGTCGGTCGTCGGCGGGGTCGCCGATGACGGCGCGAAATGGGGGATGGGAGTCGACTGGCCCGGGCCGGCCAGCTGGGCGGCATGGGCCTGGTCGGCAGCGATGGCCGCCGCGATGGCGTCAGCCTGGCGCGTCGCCTGGGCCGCCTCGGCATGGGCCAGCGTGGGCTCGGCCGGGTGGGCCGGCGCCGGCACCGCGGGCAGATGGTCGGGCGCGGGTACCGCGGGCAGATGGTCGGGCGCGGGTACCGCGGGTTCGACGGCCGCGCCCGGGTGGGTGACCCCGGCCGGGAGGTCGCCATCGGCCGCGACCGCCTCCGCGGCGTGCACGTCGCCCGCCTCGGCGGCCGCGGGAACGGCCTCCTCGGCCAGGGCGGGCGCGGCACCGTCGTCGGCCCCCGCGTCGTCCGCGGCGCCGTCGTCCAGCGTGGGCGCCAGCTCGAGCGAGCCCTGCACCTCGCCCAGCAGGCTGGGCTGGAGGTCGGCCAGCGCGTCGGTGGGCGCCTGGCCGCCTTCGAGCGTGGGCAGCTGGTCGAGGCTGGCCAGGCCCAGGTCGTCGAGGAACTGGCGCGTGGTGGCGAACAGCGACGGCCGGCCGGGCGCGTCGCGGTGGCCGATCGCCTCGATCCAGCCGCGATCCTCCAGCTGCTTGATGATCTGGCTGCCGACCATCACGCCGCGGATGTCCTCGATGTCGCCGCGCGTGACCGGCTGGCGGTAGGCAATGATCGCCAGCGTCTCGAGCACCGCGCGCGAATACTTCGGCGGCTTCTCGGGGTGCAGGCGGTCGAGGAACTCGCGCAGCTCCGGGCGGCTCTGGAAGCGCCAGCCGGAGGCGATCGAGACCAGCTCGACGCCGCGGCCGCTCCAGTCGCGCACCAGCTCGTCGAGCATGGCGCGCAGCGTGTCCGAGCCGATCTGGTCGTCGAACAGGTTGCGCATGGCACGCAGCGGCAGCGGCTGATTCGCACAGATCAGCGCGGTTTCAAGAACGCGCTTGGCATCCTGGGTATTCATCGACGGTTAGCGGGTGTCCGCCTGCATCAGCAGGCCATTGGGGGGGCCGGTGTCAGCGGCAGCACGGCGACGCCATCATTCGAGGCGCAAACCACCATGCACGGCCGCGTATTCAGGGAGTGATTCCAGTTTCAAGCGGGGCCGGCGGGCTTCGGGCAGCACTGCGCGCGGTTGGAATCGCCCCATTCCCAGCTCCGGTTGACGCGTCACCAAGCGCCTTCACGGCGGGTCACGAACTCACGGTCCGGAGGAGGAATGGCTCATTGTAACCGCATCGGTGCGCTCGCCGCCGAATATCTGGCGCCGGCGTCCTCGGGTGTTTCCCCGCCCCGGGCGCTCACCCGGCGAGGTCGTCGCTGAAGTCCTCCAGCAGGTCGTCGCCGACGATGTGCGCCCAGGCCTGGCGAAAGTCGGCGGGTGGCGCGGCGTCGAAGCGCAGCGCCTCCCCGGTGACCGGGTGCCTGAAGGCCAGGTGCGCCGCGTGCAGCGCCTGGCGCGTCATGCCCAGGGCCGGCCGCCCGCCGTAGAGCTCGTCGGACACCAGCGGGTGGCCGCGGAACGTCATGTGCACGCGGATCTGGTGCGTGCGCCCAGTGTGCAGCGTGCAGCGCACCGCGGCGATGCCTTCGGCGTAGGCCACCTGGTCGATGTCGGTCTTCGCCCACTTGCCGCTGTTGACCACCGCCATGCGCACGCGCACCTTGGGGTCGCGGCCGATCGGCGCCTCGATGGACTCCTGCTCGGTCTTGAGCCGGCCGTGCACCAGCGCCAGGTACTTGCGGCTGACCACGCGCGAGGCGATGTCGCGCATCAGGCCGGTGACGCCCTCCAGCGTGCGGCCCACCACCATCAGACCGGAGGTGTCTTTGTCGAGCCGGTGCACGATACCGGCGCGCGGCAGCGCGGCGGCCGCCGGATCGCGGTGCAGGATGCCGTTGAGCAGCGTGCCCGACCAGTTGCCCGCCGCCGGATGCACCACCAGGCCGGCCGGCTTGTTGACCACCAGCACGTGCTCGTCCTCGTAGACCACGTCCAGCGGGATGTCCTCGGGCTTGAACGCCTGGTCCTGGACCGGACGCACCAGTTCCACCTGCACCCGCCAGCCCGCCTTCACGCGCACGGACGCGCTGGACGAAACTTTACCTTCGACCAGCACCCGGCCGTCGGCCACCAGCCCCTGCAGGTGGGCGCGCGAGAACTCCGGCGCGAGCGTCGTCAGCAGCTTGTCCAGGCGCTCGCCGTGCTGCGCCAGCGTTACCGCGTGGGTGCGGATCTCGGCGGCGTCGTCGTCCGGCTCCCCCTCGTCGGGGCGCTGGTCGGGTTCGGAGTCTGTCAGGGCGCTGCTCATATAATTCCAGGGATTCTTTCCATACTCGCGACCAAGCGCTGCCACGCGCCCAGCCAATGACCTTCTCGATTGCTATCCGCCGCTTCGTCACGCTCCTGGCGCCGATCTCCCTGGCCGCCGTCCTGGCGGCCTGCGGGGCCACCCAGGCCGAAAAGGACGCCGCGACCCCGGTGGAGAAGCTCTACGCCGACGCGATGGACGACGTCGAGTCGGCCAACTACGACCGCGCGATCAAGTCGCTCGACCGGATCGAAGGCAAGGCGGCAGGCTCCATTCTCGCCCAGCAGGCCCAGCTCGAGCTCGCCTACCTGTACTGGAAGACCGCCGACAAGGTCCAGGCGCTGGCCACGATCGACCGCTTCATCAAGCTGCACCCGTCCAGCCCGGCGCTGGACTACGCGCTGTACCTGCGCGGCGTGATCAACTTCAACGACGACCTGGGCTTCTTCGGCAACCTCACCGGCCAGAACCTGTCGGAGCGCGACCAGGCCGCCGCGCGCGAGTCGTACCAGTCGTTCAAGCAGCTGTCCGAGCAGTTCCCCGACTCGAAGTACACCGCCGACGCACGCCTGCGCATGGACTTCACCGTCAACATGCTGGCCGAGTACGAGGTGCAGGTGGCCAAGTACTACATGCGGCGCTCGGCCTACGTGGCCGCGGCCAACCGTGCCAAGGAATCGGTGCTGGAGTTCCCGCAGACGGCCTCCACCGCCGAGGCGCTGTCCGTCATGGTCGCCGCCTACGACAAGCTGGGCCTGAAGCAGCTGCGCGACGACGCGCAGCGCGTGCTGGACAAGAACTTCCCCAACAGCTCGTTCGCCGAAGTCAACAAGAAGGCCTGGTGGAAGTTCTGGTGAAGCCGCGCCGCACCTGAGCTTCCGGGGGCCGCGTTTTCGCGGCCCCCGGCGTTTCTAGTCGTGGCTCGTCGCAAGCTCGCGCAGCCATTCAAGCGCCTGGCCGCCGTCGTCAAGCTGGCGCATCGGCGGCAGCGCCGCCAGTAGGCGCGGCCCGTAGCGCGCAGTGCGCAGCCGAGAATCGCAGATCACCAGCAGGCCGCGGTCGGCGACGGTGCGGATCAGGCGCCCGGCGCCCTGCTTCAGCGACACCGCGGCCTCGGCCACGAAGCAGTCGTTGAACGCGTCGCGGCCCTGGGACTGCAGTCGCTTGACCCGCGCCTCGATCAGCGGATCGTTGGGCGGCGGGAACGGCAGCTTGTCGATCAGCACGCATTGCAGCGCGTCGCCGGGCACGTCGATGCCCTCCCAGAAGCTCTGCGAGCCCACCAACACGCAGCCGCCGCGCGTGAAGCGCTCGAGCATCGCCCGCTTGGGCAGCGTGCCCTGCACCAGCACCTCGAGCGACGCGCCCAGCTTGCCGAGCTCGGCCTGCAGCGCATCGGCGGCGGTGCGCATCGCGCGCAGCGTTGTGGTCAGCACGAAGGTGCGCCCGTGCAGCGCCGCGGCGCAATGCGCGGCGGCGCGGCCCACGCTCTCGGCATGGTGCGCGTCGGCCGGCGCGGCGAAGCGCCGCGGCACGTAGACGCAGGAATTGGCGGCGTAGTCGAACGGGCTGTCGACGCGCAGCTTGCGGGCGTCAGCCAGGCCGGCCGGCTCGGAGAACCAGGTGAGCGCGTCGTCGTCGCCCAGCGTGGCCGAGGTGAAGATCCAGGCGCGCGGCGCGGCCTCGCGCTGCACGCTCAGCGGGCCGCCGATGTCCAGCGGCGACTCCACCAGCCGCGCCTGGTGCGTGGTGAGGTCCACCCAGCGCACCTGGCCTTCGGGCGCGCCGCCCTGGAAGCGCGCGCACTGGGCGCGCAGCGCGTCGGCGCGGCCGCGCAGCTTGGTGAAGTCGGGGCCGATCTCCTGAAGCGGCTCCAGCGTCTCGACCAGCAGCGCGCAGTGCGCCGCCAGCGCGGCAAGTGCCGCCGGCAGCAGGCCTTCGCCCTCCACCTGGTCCCAGGGCCGGCGGGTGCTGCCGGTGCCGCCGCCCGTCGCGTGCGCGCGCGGACCGCCCGCGGCCAGGCGCACCTCGCGGGCGAGCAGTTCCATGCGCGCCGCCAGCTCCGTCCACGGGGCCAGGCCGCGCGCCTGCTGCAGGCCGGCGCCGACCAGGTCGCGCGACAGGTCGATCGCCTGTCCCGTGGCCAGCGTCTGGCCGAGGAACTGCACGCCGATGTCCACCATCTGGTGTGCCTCGTCGAACACGGCCACGTCCACCGACGGCAGCAGTTCGGCCACGCCACCCTCGCGCAGCGCCATGTCGGCGAAGAACAGGTGGTGGTTGACGACGACCACGTCGGCCGCCATCGCCTCGCGACGGGCCTTCATCACCGGGCAGGCGGTGTAGCGCGGGCACTCGCTGCCCAGGCAGTTCTCGCGGGTGGAGGTCACCAGCGGGATGACCTCGGAGCGCTCGTCCAGGCCTTCGAGTTCGCTCAGGTCGCCGGTGACGGTGGACTGGGCCCAGGTCTCGATGCGCGACAGCGCCCGGATCGCCGACCGGTCGGCGAAGCTCGCCTCGCTGCGGGCGCGCTCCATGCGGTAGGGGCACAGGTAGCTGGAGCGGCCCTTGAGCAGGGCGATGGACAGCGGCACGCCCAGCGACGCGATCAGGCGCGGCAGGTCGCGATAGAAGAGCTGGTCCTGGAGGTTCTTGGTGGCGGTGCTGACCAGCGCCCGGCGCCCGGCCAGCAGCACCGGCACCAGGTAGGCGAAGGTCTTGCCGACGCCGGTCCCGGCCTCGACCACCAGCGTCGAGCGGTCCTCGATCGCCTGCGCCACCGCCCCGGCCATCATCAGCTGGCCGCTGCGCTCCAGGTAGGCGTCGTCCTCGCGTGCCAGCGGGCCGTCGGCCGAGAGCGCGCGCAGCACCGCCTGCACCAGCGCCGGTGCCTGTTGCGGATCGGATGGGGTCACGCTTTTTCTGGCGGGGAGAGGTCGGCTTCGAGCTGCGAGATCTGGTCGCGCAGGAGGAGACGGCGCTTTTTCAGCCGCTTGAGCGCCAGTTCGTCGATGGACGCCTGCTCGCTCGCCACGTCGATCAGTTGATCGAGGTCGGCATGGGCCATTCGAAGCTCGATCAAGTGACGTTGTGGGGAATGCAGGGATTCATTCATGGCGGAAGCCCGTGACGGGCGCAATCACAGTTTATATTGGCGATCATGAACATGACCACGCAAGGCTTCCGCATTTCGGCCTCGACCGGCCTGCACAAGGGCGACCGCGCCTACCAGCAGGACCAGATCGAGCTGCTGGTGCATCCGCGTATACCCGGGTGCGCGCTGGGCCTGGTGGCGGACGGCATGGGCGGCAAGAGCGGCGGTCGCACGGCGGCCGACCAGGTGGTGATGACCGCGCGCCAGGTGTTCGAACGCTTCTCGCCCGCGCGCGACGACCCGACGGCCATGCTCACCAGCCTGGTGGTCGAATCGCACCTGATGATCAAGCTCACCGCCATCACCGCCGAGGAAGAGCCGCACAGCACGCTGGCCGCATTCCTGGTGATGCCCAACCGCCAGGCCTACACGGTCCACGCAGGCGACTCGCGCATCTACCATTTCCGCGGCGCCGAGCTGGTGCGACGCACCAAGGACCATTCCTACGTGCAGCGCCTCATCGACGAAGGCCGGCTGACCGAGGAAAAGGCCAACACCCATCCGCAGTCCAACCTGCTGACCGGGTGCCTGGGCACCCAGCAGGATCCGCCGGTCGAACTCAACCACATCGACTATCTGGAAGTGGGCGACGCGCTGATGGCCTGCAGCGACGGCCTGTGGCACTACCTCACCGCGCGCGAGATCGGCGCCATCATCAACGCGCTGTCGCCGCGCGAGGCCACCGAGATGCTGATCAGCAAGGCGCGCCAGCGCGCCCGCGGATCCGGCGACAACCTGTCGCTGGTCCTGGTGCGCATCGAAGCGATCACCTGAGCCTGCCCTCATTCACGAAAACGGCGCCCGCGAGGCGCCGTTGATCTTTGCGTCCGGCGCAGCCGCTCACTCGCACCCGCGGAGATTCAAGGGAGCGGCGGATCCGGCTCCGCCGGGCCGCTCGCGTCCGACCCCCTCGGGGGCAGCGAGCGCCAGCGAGCGTGGGGGCCGTCATTTCACCAGCTGGCTTCGCGCTCAGGCGTCGCGCCGATGCGGTGGATCGACAGGTCGGCGCCCTCGAACTCCTCTTCCTGCGTCAGCCGCAGGCCGACGAAGCGCCGCAGCAACCCGTAGACCGCGAAGCCGCTGGCCAGGCCCCAGGCGACGGCGCCCAGGGTGCCGAGCGCCTGCGACGCCAGCGACACGCCGCCCAGCCCGCCCAGCGCGGTCTGGCCGAACAGGCCCGCGGCGATGCCGCCCCAGGCGCCGCACAGGCCGTGCAGCGGCCACACGCCCAGCACGTCGTCGATCTTCCAGCGGTTCTGCGTCAGCGTGAACATGCGCACGAAGATCGCGCCGGCCACCGCCCCGACCACCAGCGCGCCGATCGGATGCATCAGGTCGGAGCCGGCGCACACGGCCACCAGGCCGGCCAGCGGGCCGTTGTAGGCGAAGCCCGGGTCGTTGCGCCCCATCACCACGGCCACCAGCGTGCCACCCACCATGGCCATCAGCGAGTTCACGGCAACCAGGCCCGAGATCTTGCCCAGGGTCTGCGCGCTCATCACGTTGAAGCCGAACCAGCCGATCGCCAGCACCCAGGCACCGAGCGCCAGGAACGGGATGTTGGAGGGCGGATGCGCGCTGATCGCGCCGTCCTTGCGATAGCGGTTGGCACGCGGCCCCAGCAGCAGCACGGCGGCCAGCGCCACCCAGCCGCCCATCGCGTGCACGACGACGCTGCCGGCGAAGTCGTGGAACGGCGCGCCGAACCAGCCCTTCAGCGCGGCCTGCACCCCGAAGCGCTCGTTCCAGGCCACGCCTTCCAGCAGCGGGTAGGCCAGGCCGACGATGACCGCCGTCGCGGCCAGCTGGGGCTCGAAGCGGGCGCGTTCGGCGATACCCCCGGAGACGATGGCCGGCACCGCGGCGGCGAAGGTCATCAGGAAGAAGAAGCGCACCAGCTCGAAGCCGTTGCGCAGCGCCAGGTGCTGCGCGTCGACGAAGAAGCTGGTGCCGTAGGCCACCACGTAGCCGACGAAGAAGTACGCCACGGTCGACACCGAGAAGTCGACCAGGATCTTGACCAGCGCATTGACCTGGTTCTTCTTGCGCACCGTGCCCAGCTCCAGGAAGGCGAAGCCGGCGTGCATGGCCAGCACCATCACGGCGCCCAGCAACAGGAACAGCACGTCGGCGCTTTGTCTCAGGTTCTCCATCGTTCTTCTTTCGCGAAGTCAACCTGCGTCTGACCAGAATGGTGCGGATTCGAGGTTGACGCACCAAGAAGCAATATGTGTGCGCATTCCTGGAGCGTGCAGGCCCGGTCTGATGCATCGCAGACCGGCACCCCAGGTCACCGATGCGGTGCGCAACGCGCCATTTGAAGGCGCAACGCACCTTTTTCGGTCATGCCGCGCCGACTAGAGCTTGAAATCCAGGCTCACGCGCCAGGACCGCGGTTCGCCCGGGTGCACGGTGACGCCGGCCGGGACGACGGGCGCACCGGGCGCCACGCGATAGTCCTGCGCGTATTCGATGTCGTAGAACCGGCGATCGAACAGGTTGAGCACGTCCAGCTGCACCGACAGCCGCGGCGCCAGCATGCGCCGCACCTGGAGGTTGGACACGACGGCCGAAGGCGCGCGCAGCGCGCCGTCCTGCGACAGCGGATACGCGCCGATGAAGCGCGTGACCATGCCGGCCGACCACGGCCCCGGCGGGTGCAGCGTGAGCCCCAGCAGGCCGACGCGGCTGACCGCGTTGCCGATGAAGTTGCCGGCCTCGCCGTTGGCATTCGCATCGGCGTAGCGCGCATGCGTCCACGCCATGTCGGCATCGACCCGCAGCCAGCGCCCGAGCGCGAGGTGGTTGTCGAGCTCGATGCCGTGGCGCTTGCTGGCGCCGTTGGGTTCGGTGCCGCCCGCGTCGGCGGCGTAGACCAGCTCCGAGTCGCTGTCCAGGCGCCAGAAGGCCAGCGAGGTCTGCAGGCCCGGCACGACCTGCGTTCGCAGCCCGAGTTCCGCGCCCTTGCTGGCGACGAGCGCCGGCACCGCGTCGGCCGTCGCCACGACGCCGCGCGCGTCGTTGCTGTGGAAGCCGCGCCCGGCGTTGGCGAACAGCTCGGTCTTCTCCCACGGCCCGAACACCAGCGCTAGCTTGGGCGACACCTTGCCGCCGGCGCCGTGGCCGCCGCCGGCGGGCGTGCGCCGCGCGACGACGTCCATGCGCACGCGATCCGCGCGCACGCCAAGCAAGGTGCGGAACCAGGGCAGCCAGGTGGTGGCGTTCTGCACCCAGGCGCCCAGTGCGGTCTCGTCGACGTGGTCGTCGCTGACCGTGGCGAACGGCACGCGCGCCTGGGAATCCAGCAGTCCCAGGTCGACGTGGTCGTGGCGCAGCTGCAGGCCGGCCTCGGTGGTGGCGTCGCGACCGAACAGCGCGTGCTGCCAGCCGTGCACGGCCTGGCCGCCGACGGTGTTGCGGCTCTCCTTCTGCTCGAACTGGTCGCCGTGCAGCGGGTCCGACTCGAAGTACGTGAAGTTCGACCACAGCGCGAGCCGCGCGTGCTGCGCGTAGGCCGACACGGTGGAATAGCCGGCGCCGTCGTGCGCATGCCACTCGCCGGTGACCGCGACGCGCGCGCTTTTGCCGCCGTCGGTCGGATCGAGCGCCGCGTAGCGCCCCAGGCGGCCCGACTCGATCAGCGCCAGCGGCACCTGGTCGGTGGACGTCCAGTGCGACGCGTAGCCCAGCGCCGTGGCCGACCAGCCGTTCTCGTGGCTGCCGTCGCCCAGGCGCAGCACGCCGTTGAACTTGCGCACGCCCTCGGGCGTCGTCCACGGGCCGTCGTCGCGCTCGAGCTCCAGCGCGCCGACCATGCGCGGCCCGGCTACCGGCGGCGGCGAGCCTGCCAGCAGCAGGCGGCGGTAGCCGTTGGCACCGGCGCTCAGGTCGAGGAGGTCGTGCGCGAGGCGATCGACGTACTGGATGCGGGCCGAGCCCGCCGAAGCGAAGTCGCCGTCCTCGGCGAAGTACGGGCCCTTGCGGTAGTCGATCTTCTCGACGAGCTCCGGGATCAGGAAGTTCAGGTCGGTGTAGCCCTGGCCATGCGCATGCGTGGGCATGTTGATCGGCAGGCCGTCGACGAAGGTCGCGAAGTCGGTGCCGTGATCCAGGTTGTAGCCGCGCAGGAAGTACTGGTTGGCCTTGCCGTCGCCCGAATGCTGGGTGACGACCAGCCCCGGCACGGTCTCCAGCACCTCGCCGGGACGCAGCAGCGGCAGGTCGGTCAGGCGCTCGCCGCGCACGCTGCCCTGCGAGGCCGCGTCGGAGCTGCCCACGCCGTTGGCGTAGTGGCCGTCGACCTCGACCTGCTGCACGCTCGACACCTGCAGGGGCGCCTCGCCCGCGGGCGCCTGTGCGCCGGCGATGGCGCAGTGCAGGCCCAGCGCGGCGGCGATCGTCGTCTTCAGGCAGCGGGGGTGCATCCGGGTCTCCCTGTCCAGTGCGAGGGCCCGGTGTTCGCCAGGCCCGTCCTGGCGCGATCTCGCGTGCCTGGGGAGGTATACGCGACGAACACGCGACCGGATGCAGCAGGCGTGCAACCCTCGACAAGGCGCTCGGGCTGGCCGCGGCCTGGCACGCCGCCTGCATGGATTCGTGCCGGTCTATAGTCGCGCTGCCCCCATGAACGCCGCCACTCCGCTCTCCGACCTGCTGGGCCTCGCCGTCGTGGCGCTGGTGCTGGGCATGCGCCATGGCGTCGATGCCGACCACCTGGCCGCGATCGACGCGATGACCCGCTGCAACGCCCAGGCGCGCCCTGCCCTCGCCCGCCGCACCGGCGTCTGGTTCTCGGCGGGCCACGGCGCCGTGGTGCTGGCCGTGGCGTTCGCGGTGGCGCTCACGGCGGGCGCCTGGACCGCGCCGGGCTGGCTGGAGCCGTTCGGCGCCTGGGCCTCGATCGCGCTGCTGGCGCTGCTGGGCGCGCTGAACCTGCTCGCCTGGCGCCAGGCCGCGCCCGGCGAGCCGGTGGCGCTGGCCGGCTGGCGCAGCACGCTCTACGACGGCGCGCTGCGCGCCTGCAGCCGGCGCGCGGTGATGGGCGTGGGCGTGCTGTTCGCGATCTCCTTCGACACCATCAGCCAGGCCGCGCTGATGGCAGCCACCGGTGCCGCCCGCCACGGACTGGCCGCGGTGGGCCTGCTCGCTGGCGCGTTCGTGGCCGGCATGATCGTCACCGACGGCCTGAACGGCTGGTGGGTGGCGCGGCTGCTCCAGCGTCCCGGCACGGGCTCGGCGCGCGCGTCGCGGGTGATGTGCATCGCCATCAGCGGCATCAGCCTGGGGACGGCGGCGCTCGGCGCGGCGGCGCAGCTGTCGCCGGTGGTCTCCGCCTGGGCCGAGCTGAACTCGGCGTGGCTGGCGGCAAGCATCGTCGCGATCGTCGGCCTGGGCTTCCTGGCGGGCCTGGCGCTGGCCCCGCGCCCTGGCACCGACGGCCTGGACGCGCAAGGCACCTGAGGCCGTCGCACGGCCCTCAGGTCAGGCCGGTGTCGACGTCGCGCTTGGCGATCGCCAGGTACTCGGACGACTGCATCTCCTGGAGCCGCGAGATCGTGCGCGGGAACTCGTGCGCCAGCGGGCCGGCCAGGTACAGCTGCTCGGGCGGCACCTCGGCCGAGACGACCAGCTTGACGCGGCGGTCGTAGAGCACGTCCACCAGCCACGTGAAACGGCGCGCCTCGGCGGCCAGGCGCGGCGACATCTGCGGCACGCCCGAGAGCATCACCGTGTGGAACTGGGTGGCCAGCTCGAGGTAGTCGTTCATCGAGCGCGGGCCGCCGCACAGCTGGCGGAAGTCGAACCACACCACGCCGCCGGCACGCCGGCGGGCGCGGATCTCGCGGTGCTCGATGTGCAGGATCGGGCTCTCGTCGCGCGCCTCGGCCAGCAGGTCGAAGGTGGCGGCCATGTCGGCGTCGGCCGCCGGGCCCAGCGGCGTGTGGTACAGCTGGGCGTCGGTGAGCGTGCGCCGCCGGTAGTCGGTGCCGGCGTCGACGTTGATGACCTGCAGCTTCTCGTTGAGCAGCGCGATGGCGGGCAGGATGCGGTCGCGGTTGAGCCCGTTCGGATAGAGATCGTCGGGCTTGAAGTTGGACGTCGTGACGAACGAGACGCGGTTGTCGAACAGCGACAGCAGCAGCCGGTGCAGGATCATCGCGTCGGTGATGTCGGAGATGTGGAACTCGTCGAAGCAGATCAGCCGGTAGCGCAACGAGATGCGGTGCCCGAGTTCCTGCAGCGGGTCGGCCATGCCCTTGAGTTCCTGCAGCTCGCGGTGCACCTCGCGCATGAACTCGTGGAAGTGCAGCCGCACCTTGCGCTTGAGCGGCACGGCCTGGAAGAAGCAGTCCATCAGGAAGCTCTTGCCGCGGCCGACGCCGCCGTACATGTAGACGCCGCGCGGGATCGGCGGACGCACCAGGATCTTGGTGATCGCGTTGGCGCGCCGCGACTTGTAGGCGATCCACTCGTCCTCGCAGCGCTGCAGCGCCGCGACGGCGTTCAGCTGCGCGGCGTCGGCGGTGAAGCCGCGCTCGGCCAGCGTCTGTTGGTATAGCTCGGTGACGGTGGGCATTCGTATTGGCCAATGAAAGAGCGGCAGCACCTCCCCGGCGCTGCCGCTCATCGATCCCAGGAGAAAGTCAAGGGAGCGGCGGAACCGGCTCCGCCGGGCCGCTCGCGGCCGGCCCCTCGGGGGCAGGGAGCGCCAGCGACCGTGGGGCCGTTTCTTCTAGAAGTTCAGCGTGCGCTTGTCGACGGCGAGCGCGGCTTCCTTCGTGGCTTCCGACAGCGACGGGTGCGCGTGGCAGATGCGCGCGATGTCCTCGGCCGAGGCCTTGAACTCCATCGCCACGCAGGCCTCAGCGATCAGTTCGGAGACCATCGGGCCGATCATGTGCACGCCCAGGATCTCGTCGGTCTTCGCGTCGGCGAGGAACTTGACGAAGCCCGTGGTGTCGCCGAGCGCGCGGGCGCGCCCGTTCGCGAGGAACGGGAACTGGCCCGACTTGTAGGCGCGGCCCTCGGCCTTGAGCGCCTGCTCGGTCTGGCCCACCCATGCGATCTCGGGGCTGGTGTAGATGACCCAGGGCACGGTGTTGAAGTTGACGTGGCCATGCTGGCCGGCGATGCGCTCGGCCACCGCGACGCCTTCTTCCTCGGCCTTGTGCGCCAGCATCGGGCCGCGCACGACGTCGCCGATGGCCCAGACGTTGGGCAGGTTGGTCCGGCACTCGTCGTCGACCACGACCAGGCCGCGCTCGTCCAGCTTCAGGCCCACGGCGTCGGGGTTCAGGCCGACGGTGTTGGCGACGCGGCCGATCGAGACGATCAGCCTGTCGACGGCCAGCACCTGCTCGGCGCCCTTGGCGTCGGTGTACGACACCGCCACGCCCTTGCCGCTGGCGTCGACCTTGCTGACCTTGACGCCCAGCTCGATCTTGAGATTCTGCTTGGCGAAGACCTTGGCGGCTTCCTTGGCGATGGACTCGTCGGCCGCGCCCAGGAAAGCGGGGAGCGCCTCCAGGATCGTGACCTGTGCGCCCAGGCGGCGCCACACCGAACCCATCTCCAGGCCGATGACGCCCGAGCCGATGACGCCCAGCGTCTTGGGTACCGCGCCGATGCGCAGCGCGCCGTCGTTGGACAGGATCTTGTCCTCGTCGAACGGGGCACCCGGCAGCGGGCGGGCGTTGGAGCCGGTGGCCACGATCACGTGCTTGCCCGTGATGGATTCCTCCGCGGCGCCGGCCACCTTCAGCTCGTAGCCGCCGTCGACCGCCTTGACGAAGCTCGCGCGGCCGTGGAAGAACGCGACCTTGTTCTTCTTCAGCAGGTACAGGATGCCGTCGTTGTTCTGCTTGACGACGCCGGCCTTGCGGGCCAGCATCTTCGGCACGTCGATGGCCAGCTTCTCGAGCTTGATGCCATGGTCCGCGAAGCCGTGGCCCGCATGCTCGAAGTGCTCGGACGACTGCAGCAGCGCCTTGGACGGGATGCAGCCGACATTGGTGCAGGTGCCGCCCGGGGCCGGACCGCCCTTGTCGTTCTTCCACTCGTCGACACAGGCGACGTTGAAGCCCAGTTGCGCGGCGCGGATGGCTGCGATGTAGCCGCCGGGGCCCCCGCCGATGACGACGACGTCGAATGATTTGCTCATGACGTTGTCCTCAGATGTCGAAGAGCAGACGCGACGGATCTTCCAGCGCGTCCTTCATGGCGACCAGGCCCAGCACGGCCTCGCGGCCGTCGATGATGCGGTGGTCGTACGACATCGCGAGATAGTTCATCGGCCGGACGACGATCTGGCCATCGACCACCACGGCGCGATCCTTGGTGGCGTGGACGCCCAGGATGGCCGATTGCGGCGGGTTGATGATGGGCGTCGACAGCATCGAGCCGAAGGTGCCGCCATTCGAGATCGAGAACGTGCCGCCGGTCATCTCCTCGAGCGAGAGCTTGCCGTCCTTGGCCTTCTGGCCGAACTCGGCGATCTTCTTCTCGATCTCGGCGAACGTCATCTGGTCGGCGTTGCGCAGGATGGGCACGACCAGGCCGCGCGGCGAGCCGACGGCGATGCCGATGTCGAAGTAGCCGTGGTAGACGATGTCGTTGCCGTCGATCGAGGCGTTGATCACCGGGTAGCGCTTGAGCGCAGCGACAGCGGCCTTGACGAAGAAGCTCATGAAGCCGAGCTTGACGCCGTGTTCCTTCTCGAACTTCTCCTGGTACTTCTTGCGCAGCGCCATGACCGGGGCCATGTCGACTTCGTTGAAGGTGGTCAGGATCGCGTTCTGGGCCTGCGACTGCAGCAGGCGCTCGGCGATGCGCGCGCGCAGGCGCGACATCGGCACGCGCTGCTCGGGGCGGTCGCCCAGCTGCATGACGGGGGCGGCCACGGCGGGCAGCGGGGCCTTCGGCGCCGGCGCCGGCGCGGCGGCGACCGCGGCGGCGGGCCTGGCGCCGGCGGCGACCGCACCCAGCACGTCGCCCTTGGTCACGCGGCCGTCCTTGCCGGTGCCGGTGACGTCGCCGGTCTTGAGGTTGTTGTCGGCCAGCAGCTTGGCGGCGGCGGGCATCGCCACGTCACCCTTGCTGGCGGCGGCCGGCGCCGGTGCGGCGGCCTGGGCCGGGGCGGCGGCCGGTGCAGCAGCGGCAGCGGCGGGGGCCGAGGCGCCGGCGATGGCGGCGGTGTCGATGCGCGCGATCAGCTGTTCGGCGGCGACGGTGGCGCCATCGCCCTGCACGATCTCGACCAGCACGCCGGCCGAGGGTGCGGGCACTTCCAGCACGACCTTGTCGGTCTCGACCTCGATCAGGATCTCGTCGACGGCGACGGCATCGCCGGCCTTCTTCTTCCATTGCAGCAGGGTGGCCTCAGACACCGACTCCGACAGCTGCGGAACCTTCACTTCTACGATTGCCATGAATATTCTCTTGTTTTGAGCGTTGACGCGAGACCGGGCCGTGGCGGGCCCCGTCCCTCGGGACAGCGGCGCCACGACCGGCGGGCGTGTGTCTTATTTGGTCAGGATGAAGCCCTTGAGCTTCGTGAAGGCCTGCTCCAGCAGAGCGATCTGCTGTTCCTGGTGCAGGTGCGCGTAGCCCACGGCCGGCGAGGCCGAGGCCGGACGACCGGCGTAGCCGAGCTTCTGGCCTTCGAGCATGTTCTCGTGGATGTAGTGCTGCACGAAGAACCAGGCGCCCTGGTTCTGCGGCTCGTCCTGGCACCACACGATCTCGGTGGCGTGCGGGTACTTCTTCATCTCGGCCTGGAAGGCCTTGTGCGGGAACGGATAGAGCTGTTCCACGCGGATGATGGCGACGTCCGCGGACTTGCGCTCGGTGCGCTTCTTGACCAGGTCGTAGTACACCTTGCCCGAGCAGGCGATCACGCGCTTGACCTTGGCACCGTCCACCGCGGCGTCGAGCTCGGGGATCACGGTGCGGAACTCGCCCTTCGTGAACTCCGACATCGGCGACGTGGCGTCCTTGTTCCGCAGCAGCGACTTCGGGGTCATGATGACCAGCGGCTTGCGGAACGCGCGTACCATCTGGCGGCGCAGCAGGTGGAAGATCTGGCTGGCCGTGGTGGGCTGCACCACCTGCATGTTGGTATCGGCGGCCAGCTGCATGAAGCGCTCGAGGCGCGCGGAGCTGTGCTCGGGGCCCTGGCCCTCGTAGCCGTGCGGCAGCATCATCGTCAGGCCGTTGGCACGGCCCCACTTCACTTCGCCGGAGGCGATGAACTGGTCGATCACCACCTGCGCGCCGTTGACGAAGTCGCCGAACTGCGCTTCCCAGATCACCAGCGTGTTCGGATCGGACGACGCGTAGCCGAATTCGAAGGCCAGCACGGCCTCCTCGGACAGCAGCGAGTCGATGACGACGAACGGGGCCTGCTTGTCGGTGACGTTCTGCAGCGGCGTGTAGGTGCCGGTGTCGAACTTCTCGCGGTTCTGGTCGTGCAGCACCGCGTGGCGGTGGGTGAACGTGCCGCGGCCCGAATCCTCGCCCGACAGGCGGATCGGGTAGCCGCTGGCCACCAGCGAGGCGAAGGCCATGTGCTCGCCCATGCCCCAGTCGACGTTGATCTCGCCGCGACCCATCGCGGCGCGGTCGGCGATCACCTTCTCGACCAGGGGATGCAGCTTGAAGTTGCCCGGGATCGTCGTGATGCGCTCGGCCAGGCGCTTGAACTCGGCCACCGGCAGCGCGGTGTCGGCGGCGTCGGTCCACTTCTTGTTCAGGAACGGCGACCAGTCGACCGCGTACTTGCCCTTGAAGTTGGTCAGGACGGGGTCGCGGGTATGGCGGCCGGCGTCCATCGCGGCGCGGAACTCCTTGACCATGTCGTCCGGGCCGGTCTCGCCGAGCACGCCCTGGGCGACCAGCTTCTCGCCGTACAGCTTGCGCGTGCCCGGGTGCACGGCGATCTTCTTGTACATCAGCGGCTGCGTCAGGCTGGGCGTGTCCTGCTCGTTGTGGCCCAGCTTGCGGAAGCAGACGATGTCGACGACCACATCCTTGTTGAACTGCTGGCGATAGTCGAGCGCGAGCTGCGTGCACAGCACGACCGCTTCCGGATCGTCGCCGTTGACGTGCAGGACCGGCGCCTCGATCATCTTGACGACGTCGGTGCAGTACAGCGTGGAGCGGGTGTCGCGCGGGTCGGAGGTGGTGAAGCCGATCTGGTTGTTGATCACCAGGTGCACCGTGCCGCCGGTGTAGTAGCCGCGCGTCTGCGCCAGCGCCAGCGTCTCCATGACGACGCCCTGGCCCGCGAAGGCGGCGTCGCCGTGCACGATGACCGGCAGCACCTGGTCGCCCTTGGTGTCGCCGCGGCGGTCCATGCGCGCCTTGACCGAGCCCTCGACGACCGGGTTGACGATCTCGAGGTGGGACGGGTTGAACGCCAGCGACAGGTGCACCGGGCCGGTGGCCGTGGTGATGTCGCTGGAGAAGCCCTGGTGGTACTTGACGTCGCCGGAGGGCAGGTCTTCCGGGGCCGTGTGGTCGAACTCGGCGAACAGGTCCTTGGGCATCTTGCCCAGGGTGTTGACCAGCACGTTCAGGCGGCCGCGGTGGGCCATGCCGATGACGATCTCCTGCACGCCCTTGAGGCCGGCGCGCTGGACGAGCTCGTCCATCGACACGATGAAGCTCTCGCCGCCTTCGAGCGAGAAGCGCTTCTGGCCGACGAACTTGGTGTGCAGGTAGCGCTCGAGGCCCTCGGCGGCCGTCAGGCGGTCGAGGATGTGCTTCTTCTGCTCGGCGTTGTAGGTGGGCTTGCTGCGGATCGCCTCGATGCGCTCCTGCCACCAGCGCTTCTCACCGGGGTCGGTGATGTGCATGAACTCGGCGCCGACGGTGCCGCAATAGGTTTCGCGCAGCGCCTGCAGGATCTGGCGCAGCGTCATGTTCTCGTTGGTCGAGAAATACGTGTTCGAGGCCGAGAACGTGATGTCCATGTCGGCTTCGGTCAGGTCGTAGAACGCCGGATCGAGTTCGGGGATGCGCGGGCGCTCGGTGCGCTTGAGCGGATCGAGGTCGGCCCAGCGCGAGCCCAGGAAGCGATAGGCGGCGATCAGGGACTGGACGTGGACCTGCTTGCGCGCGATGGCGAGGTCGGTCGAGCTGGCCTTGACGGCGAACGCGTTCGCCTTGGCACGTTGCGCGAAGGACTCGATCACCGGCGCGTGCGGGACGTCGCGGGAATCGGAGCCGTCGGCCGCAGGCACGTTCTGGAGCGCGTCGAAGTAGGCGCGCCACGTATCCGGCACGGAGCCGGGGTTCTCGAGATAGGCCTCATACATCTCTTCCACGTAGGGCGCATTACCGCCGAACAGGTAGGAGTTGGACCTGTTTTGCTCCATCATCTTTCGCTCACCTTTCGCTCCGGTTTCCGGAACTACGATGGGTTGATCAACCTTCCGCGGCCCGGCTCGACCGGTTGGCGGATTGCAAACACCTCGCTGCCGATTGGGGGACAGCGAGTGGACACAGAAGGACTCTTGGGACTCTGCAGACCGTGAATGTAGCACTTACCCTGACGCGCTGCCCGTTCACTGATGCCACGGAAACACGGACTTCCTCCACGGATCCCCCCGGTCAGACCCCTGTCAGAGTGCCCGTATCCATGTCCCGCCAGGTCATCCGCCTCCACCCCGCCGCCCCGGCCAAGCCTGCCGAGAACGCCCCCTGCAACGGGTGTGGGGTCTGCTGCGCGGCCGAGCCCTGCCCGATCGGCGCGATCGTCAGCCGGCGCCGGCGCGGCGCGTGCGCGGCACTGTTGTGGAATTCCGACGCCGGGCTCTACCGCTGCGGCCTGGTCGGGGCGCCGCGAGAGGTGCTGCCGGGCCTGCCCGGCTTCCTGGCCCCGCTGGCGAGCCGGCTCGCGCGACGCTGGATCTCGGCGGCGAGCGGCTGCGACAGCAGCCTGGTCGTGGACGCCGGCTGAGGGCAGCCCCGATTGCCGGTCGCGCCGCGCGCGGCCAACATGGTGGCCGCATGACGACGGGGCCGCGGTGGCGCCCGGCGGGCCAAGCGATGGAGCGCGATGCCTTACTCGACTGTCTGGGAGCCCCGGGGCGTCTGCACGCATTTTTCCGGTTTCGTGACGGGCGCGGAATACGTGCGCTCCGCCGAGGAGATCTGCGCCGATCCCCGCTTCGACGACCTGGGCTTCGTCATCAAGGACCTGCTGGCGATCGACGACCACACGATCGACGTGCACGCCTTCGACCCGATCGCGGCGATCCGCTACGGTGCGCGCTTCACGAACCCCGACATCTACCTGATCCTGCTGACCGTCGACCCGCGCCTGGCGCCGTTCGCCAACCCCGGCTCGGAGTCGTTCCTGCGCGGCCTGTACGAGACGCGCGCGTTCCCCGACCACGCGTCCGCCCGGCAGTGGCTGGCCGCCCAGCCGCCGCTCGCCGGGCTGCGCAACGACCCGGACTGACGCGCATGGACTCGCCATGTGGAAGGCGCCCCGCGGGGCGCCTTCGTCGGAGCGCGCGCGGTCAGGTGAGCGCGAGACGCGCGCGCGCGGCAGCGTATTCGTCGGCCAGGCGCTGCACCAGACGGGCGGCCGGCAGCACCTGCTTGACCGCGCCGACGCCCTGGCCCGCGCCCCAGATGTCCTTCCACGCCTTGGCCGCGCCGGCGCCGCCGAAGTTCATCTTGCTGGCGTCGCTGGTGGGCAGGTTGTCGGGATCGAGGCCGGAGGCCGTGATCGAGCCGCGCAGGTAGTTGCCCAGCACGCCGGTGAACAGGTTGGAGTAGACGATGTCGTCGCTGGTCGACTCGACGATCATCTGCTTGTAGGCGTCGGACGCGCGCGCCTCGTCGGTGGCGATGAAGGCCGAGCCGATGTAGCCGAAGTCGGCGCCCATCGCCTGCGCCGCCAGCACCCCGTCGCCGGTGGCGATGGCGCCCGACAGCGCGAGCGGGCCGTCGAACCACTCGCGGATCTCCTGGATCAGCGCGATCGGGTTCTTCACGCCCGCGTGGCCGCCGGCGCCCGTGGCCACGGCGATCAGGCCGTCGGCGCCCTTGTCGATGGCCTTGTGCGCGAACGCGTTGTTGATGATGTCGTGCAGCACGATGCCGCCCCAGGCGTGCACGGCGTCGTTGACGTCGGTGCGCGCGCCCAGCGAGGTGATGACGATGGGCACCTTGTACTTCGCGCACACGGCCATGTCGTGCTCGAGGCGGTCGTTGCTCTTGTGCACGATCTGGTTGATCGCGAACGGGGCCGACGGCGCTTCCGGGTGCGCCTTGTCCCAGGCGGCCAGCGCCCCGGTGATCTCGGCCAGCCACTCGTCGAGCAGTTCGGCCGGGCGCGCGTTGAGCGAGGGCATGGAGCCGACGATGCCGGCCTGGCACTGGGCGATCACCAGCTTGGGGTTGCTGATGATGAACAGCGGCGAGCCGATGACCGGCAGGCGCAGCCGGCTCAGGGCGGCGGGCAGCGGGCGACGGGGCAGTGTCATGTTCATGTTCAGAAGGCTTCCAGGGGCATGGCCAGGCAGCCGTCGGCGCCGTCGACGATCGAGTCGCGGATGCCCGGGGCCTTGCTGAGGATGTGGTCGCCGTAGAAGCGCGCGGTGGCGATCTTGGCGGTCATGAAGGGCACGTCGTCGCCGGCGGCCAGGCGCTCGACGGCGACCAGCAGCGCGCGGCCCAGTTGCCAGCCGCCGACCAGGTTGCCGCCCAGCATCAGGTAGGGAACCGAGCCGGCGAAGGCCGCGTTGGGGCTGGCCTTGGTGTTGCCGGCGATGAAGGCGACGGCGTCGAGGAAGGCCAGTCGGGCCGTCGTCAGGCGCTTGCCGAAGGCCTGCGCATCCTTGCTGGTGGAGGCGGCCAGCGCCTGCTCGGTGGCCTCGATGCGCGACACGATGGCGCGCGCGGCGTTGCCGCCGTCGCGCGCGGTCTTGCGGCCGACGAAGTCGTTGGCCTGGATGGCGGTGGTGCCTTCGTAGATCGTCAGGATCTTGGAGTCGCGCATGTACTGCGCGGCACCGGTCTCCTCGATGAAGCCCATGCCGCCGTGCACCTGCACGCCCAGGCTCGCGACCTCGATGCTCATCTCGGTGGAGTAGCCCTTGACCAGCGGCACCATGAACTCGTAGAAGGCCTGGTTCTCGGCGCGCACCGACGCGTCGGGATGCTCGTGCGCCGCGTCGTACGCGCTCGCGGCCACCAGCGCCATCGCGCGGCAGGCCTCGGTGTAGGCGCGCATCGTCATCAGCATGCGCCGCACGTCCGGGTGGTGGATGATGCTGGCCGCGACGTTCATCGAGCCGTCCACCGGGCGCGACTGCACGCGATCGCGTGCATAGGCCACCGCGTGCTGGTATGCGCGCTCGGCCACGGCGATGCCCTGCACGCCGACGCCGAAGCGGGCGGCGTTCATCATGATGAACATGTACTCGAGGCCACGGTTCTCCTGGCCGACCAGCGTGCCGATCGCGCCGCCATGGTCGCCGAACTGCAGCACGCAGGTGGGACTCGCCTTGATGCCCATCTTGTGCTCGATGCTGACGCAGTGCGCGTCGTTGCGCGCGCCCAGCGAGCCGTCGGCGTTGACCAGGAACTTCGGCACGATGAACAGCGAGATGCCCTTGACGCCCTCGGGCGCGCCCACCACGCGCGCGAGCACGAGGTGGACGATGTTCTCGGCCATGTCGTGTTCGCCCCAGGTGATGAAGATCTTGGTGCCGAAGATCTTGTAGGTGCCGTCGGGCTGCGGCTCGGCGCGGGTGCGCACCAGCGACAGGTCGGAGCCGGCCTGCGGTTCGGTCAGGTTCATCGAACCGGTCCACTTGCCCGTCATCATGTTGGGCAGGAACGTGGCCTTCTGCTCCTCGGAGCCGGCGGTCAGCAGCGCCTCGATGGCGCCGTCGGTCAGCAGCGGGCACAGCGCGAAGCTGACGTTGGCCGAGTTGATCATCTCGCCGCAGGCGGCGCCGATCAGCTTGGGCAGGCCCTGGCCGCCGAAGTCGGTCGGGTGCTGCAGGCCCTGCCAGCCGCCTTCGCCGAACTGCCTGAACGCCTCCTTGAAGCCGGGCGTCGAGATGACCTGGCCGTCCTTGAAGTACGACGGGTTGCGGTCGCCCTCCCAGTTCAGCGGCGCGACCACGTCCTCGTTGAACTTGGCGCACTCCTCGAGCACCGCCTGCGCGGTGTCGTAGCCGGCGTCCTCGAAGGCGGGCAGCGCGGTCAGCGCGTCGATGCCGGCCAGTTCCTTCATCACGAAGAGCATGTCCTTGACGGGGGCACGGTAGGTCATCTTTGTCTCCAGACTCTCAATCAAACTCGCAAAAAAAGGGGCGCCTTCGCGGAGCGCCCCTGGTCGTTCAGGCCCGGCCCGGGCTCACAGGGCCTTGATCAGTTCCGGCACGGCGACGAACAGGTCGGCGACCAGGCCGTAGTCGGCCACCGAGAAGATCGGCGCCTCCTCGTCCTTGTTGATCGCGACGATGACCTTGGAATCCTTCATGCCGGCCAGGTGCTGGATCGCACCCGAGATGCCGCAGGCCACGTACAGCTGCGGCGCGACGATCTTGCCGGTCTGGCCCACCTGCCAGTCGTTGGGGGCGTAGCCCGCGTCGACGGCGGCGCGCGAGGCGCCAAGCGCGGCGCCCAGCTTGTCGGCCAGCGGCGTCAGCACCTCGTTGAACTTCTCGCTGGAGCCCATCGCGCGGCCGCCCGAGACGATGATCTTGGCGGCGGTCAGCTCCGGGCGATCGAGCTTGGCGATCTCCTTGCCGATGAACGCGCTCTTGCCGGAGTCGGCGACGGCGGCGACCGCTTCGACGACGCCCGAGCCGCCGGTGGCGGCCGCCGGGTCGAAGCCGGTGGTGCGCACCGTGGCGACCTTGACGGCCTCGGCGCTCTGCACCGTGGCCACGGCGTTGCCGGCGTAGATCGGGCGCTCGAAGGTATCGGCGCCGATGACCTTGCTGATGTCGCTCAGCTGGCCGACGTCGAGCTTGGCCGCCACGCGCGGGGCGACGTTCTTGCCGGCGGCCGTAGCCGGGAAGAAGATGTGGCTGTAGGCCGAGGCGACGGCCAGCACCTGGGCTGCGACGTTCTCGGCCAGGCCTTCGGCCAGCGCCGGCGAATCGGCGTGCAGCACCTTGGCGACGCCGGCCACTTGCGCGGCGGCGGCGGCCACGGCGCCGGCGTTGGCGCCGGCCACGAGCACGTGGACGTCGCCGCCCACTTGGACGGCGGCGGCGATGGTGTTGAGCGTCGAGCCCTTGAGGTGGACGTTGTCGTGTTCGGCGATGACGAGAGTGGTCATGTCGTTGTCTCTTTAGATGACTTTGGCTTCGTTCTTCAGCTTGGCAACCAGCGTCGCCACGTCGGGCACCTTGATGCCGGCGCCGCGCTTGGGCGGCTCGCTGACCTTGAGCGTCTTGATGCGCGGGGTCACGTCCACGCCCAAGGCGTCGGGCTTGAGCACTTCCAGCGGCTTCTTCTTCGCCTTCATGATGTTGGGCAGCGTGACGTAGCGCGGCTCGTTCAGGCGCAGGTCGGTGGTGATGATGGCCGGCAGCGTGAGCTTCAGCGTCTCGGAGCCGCCGTCGACTTCGCGCGACACGGTCACCGAATCGGCCGTCAGTTCGACCTTGGAGGCGAACGTGGCCTGCGGCAGGTCGGCGAGCGCGGCCAGCATCTGGCCGGTCTGGTTGCAGTCGTCGTCGATGGCCTGCTTGCCCAGGATCACCAGGCCCGGCTGTTCCTTGTCGACCAGCGCCTTGAGCAGCTTGGCCACGGCCAGCGGCTGCAGCTCGACGTCGGTCTCGACCAGGATGGCGCGGTCGGCGCCGATGGCCATCGCGGTGCGCAGCGTTTCCTGGCACTGCGTGACGCCGCAGGACACGGCGACGATCTCGGTGACCACGCCCTTTTCCTTGAGGCGAACCGCTTCCTCGACGGCGATCTCGTCGAACGGGTTCATGCTCATCTTGACGTTGGCGATGTCGACGCCGGTGCCGTCCGATTTCACGCGAACCTTCACGTTGTAATCGACGACGCGTTTCACGGGCACCAGAACCTTCATGACGCAGGACTCCTCAGGCAATTGACGTTAACGTAAACGGAATACGGGTTGATTCTAGAGGTCTGGCGACCGCGAAGTCCGCTACCGGATCGGAATGTTGAAGAATAAAACGAACGATCGTGCTATTTTAGATGCAACGCTCCAGGATTCCAATAGACTTCGGGCTCATGTCGCGCCAAGCCAACCCCGTCTCGCGGTCGCCCGCCGCCCTGCCCCGCCCCATGCGCATCGGCATCTTCGACTCCGGCGTCGGCGGCCTGTCGGTGATGCAGGCGATCCGCGCCCGCCTGCCGCACGCCGAACTGCTGTACGCCGCCGACACGGCCTTCGCGCCCTATGGCGACCGCAGCGAGGAGTTCCTGTGCGACCGCTCGGAGCGCATCGCGCGCTTCCTGTGCGACCAGGGCGCGCAGATGATCGTCGTCGCCTGCAACACCGCCACCGCCGCAGCCGTCGCGCGCCTGCGCTCGGCCTCGCCCACGCTCCCGCTGGTGGGCGTCGAGCCCGGCGTCAAGCCCGCGGTGGCGCTGAGCGCCGCGCGCCGCATCGGCGTGCTCGCCACCACCCGCACGCTGGCCAGCGACAAGTTCCGTCGCCTGGCCGAGGCCCACGCCGACGGCGCCACGCTGGTCCTGCAGCCCTGCCCCGGCCTGGCCGACGCCATCGAGGCCGCCGACGCCCAGGGCAGCGGCCTGGACGTGCTGGTGGAGCGCTACTGCGCGCCGCTGCGCGACGCCGGCGTCGACGTGGCCGTGCTCGGCTGCACCCACTACGTCTTCGCGCGCGCCCTGTTCGAGCGCGCCCTGCCCGGTGTGCACCTGGTCGACACCGCCGAGGCCGTCGCCCGCCAGACGGCCCGCTTCGCGCATGAACTCGTCGCCCGCGGCGAGGCCGACATCGACACCTCTGTCGCGCCCGCGCTGCAAGCCTGGAGCAGCGGCACGCCGCAGGTGCTGGCCCACTTCGCGCAGCGTTGGCTCGGCCTGGCCGTCGACGTGCAGGACATGGCCTGCTGAGCGTGGCGACCCCGCCTTCGCGCGCCCGCCCGTCCACCACGATGCGCCCGGCGCGCCACGCCCCGCTGGGGTGCTGCCTGTACTGCCTGGCCCGCGGCGTGCCGTTGACCGAGGAACACCTGATCCCGCGCGCGCTGGGCGGCAGCGCGACGCTGCGCGATGCGGTCTGCGAGCCGTGCCGCCGCCTGACCGGACGGCGGGAGCAATTGACGCTGGACCGCGAGTTCGCTGTGCCCAAGACCTTGCTGGCCTTGAAGCGGCGGCGGGCGCGCGGCAAGGGGCCGAGCCGGTTGCCGCAGGTCGTGCTCGTCGGCGCACCCGGGCCCGCGGCGACACCGACCGCGGACGCCTTCCCGCGCGCCTTCGCGCTGCCCGCCTTCGAGCCGGCCGGCCTGCTGTCCGGCATCGATCGCGGCGCGACGCCGCCCCGCATCGACTACGTCGACTGCCGCCTGGATCTCGGTACCCCGGTGGGCCACGCCGTCGCGGCCACGCAGGCGCTGGTGGATCCGCGAGCCTATGCGTGGTCGATCGCCAAGTGGGCCTATGCCCTGGCAGTGGCCCAACGCGGACTCGACGGCGGGGACATGCGCGACATGCGCGACCTGCTGCTCGGCCGTCGCGACGACGTGTTCGCCTTCGTGGGAACCCCCGCGCTACGCGTGACGGCGTCGCGCGAGTGGCTGCACGACGGTCGCGTCCAGGAGAACGGCCCGTGGCTGACGCTCACGCTGGCGCTGTTCGCGTCGGCGGGCATGACGCCCTACGAGGTGGTGGTCGGACGACACCCCGGCGCGTGAGGCCCGGCGCGCCCGCGCGCGGCGCGGACATGTCGCCGGCGAACGGACGCGCCAGGGTTCCGGCGCGCGCGCGCAGGCCCCAGCGCGGCGCGATCAGCGCAGCCGGCCGACGTAGCGCGGCACGGCCGGCATCACATGCGTGGCCGGCGGCATCACCGGCGACCGCTCCCGCGCCTCGGCGACCGTGGTCGTCGCGCGCCGCGCCGACGGTACCGGGGTGTCCATCTGCGCCAGCGCGGATTCGAACTTGTCGGCCAGCGCCAGCAGGTCCGCGTCGGCATGCAGGCGTGCCACACGGATCACCTCGCGCGCGTAGTCGCGGTTGCGCACCATCCAGTCGACGTCCGTGACGCGGCCGACGGCGCGCCGCATCACGACATGCAGGCGCGCCGCGATGGCAAAGCATTCCATTTCAAGCATGGGGCCCTCCGAACACGATGATGACGTTCACTCCACCCGCTCGCCGTGCAGCGACTGGTCGAGGCCGACCAGTTCCTGCTCCGCGTCGACGCGCAAGCCGACGACCTTGTCGATGACGAACAGGATCGCTGCCGTGGCCGCGCCGCTGTAGGCGACCGTCGCGCCGACCCCGAGGGCCTGCGTGGCCAGCGACCCCTGCATGCCGCCGATGGCCGGCACCGCGAAGACGCCGGTCAGCAGCGCACCGATGGCACCGCCCACGCCATGCACGCCGAAGACGTCCAGCGAATCGTCGGTGCCCAGCAGGCGCTTGAGGCCCGTGGCGCCCCAGTAGCAGCCGATCCCGGCGATCGCGCCGATGGCGAGCGCCGCGCGCGGGTCGACGAAGCCGGAGGCCGGGGTGATCGCGACCAGGCCGGCGACCGCGCCGCTGCACAGGCCCAGCAGCGTGGGCGTGCCGCGAACGAGCCACTCGGCAAGCATCCACGCGAGCGCGGCCGCGCCGGTCGCCAACTGCGTCACGAGCATCGCCATGCCGGCGCGTCCGTCGGCCGCGCCGGCCGAGCCACCGTTGAAGCCCATCCAGCCTACCCACAGCAGCGACGCACCGATCATCGTGTAGCCCAGGTTGGCGGGCATGAACGGCTCGCGCCGGAAGCCCTGGCGCGGGCCCAGCATCCAGGCCGCGACCAGCCCGGCAACGCCGGCGTTGACGTGCACCACGGTGCCGCCGGCGAAGTCCAGGATGCCGCGCGACGCCAGCCAGCCCGTCGGCTCCCAGACCCAGTGCGCGATCGGGGCGTAGACCAGCAGCGACCATGCCGCCATGAAGACGAGCAGCGCGGAAAACCGCATCCGTTCCGCGAACGCGCCGGTGATCAGCGCGGGGGTGATGATCGCGAATGTCAGCTGGAACATCGCGAACACCGATTCGGGAATCGTCGTGGCGAGGTGGTGCACGGACACCAGTCCGGCCAGCTTGTCGTAGGTGATCGTGCGCATGAACAGCGACGACAGGTCGCCGAGCCAGGGCGTGCCGGGCATGAACGCGATCGAGTAGCCGACCACGAACCACAGCACCGTCACGAGCGCGCAGGTGGCGAACGACTGCGCCATCGTCGCGAGCATGTTCTTCTTGCGCACCATTCCGGCGTAGAACAGCGCCAGGCCCGGCACCGTCATCAGCAGCACCAGCGCGCTGGCCGAGATCATCCAGGCGGTGTCGCCGGCGTTGATCTGGGCGAACGGCACGGGCGTCGGCCGCGTGATCGCGTCTGCGGCCAGCGCCACGTTGGCGACAGCCGCGAAGAGCCCGGCGGCCAGCCCGGCGCGCAGCAGGCCGCGCGGCCCGCAAGTGTGAATTCCCATCGACGACGACCTTGTTGTGAACTGCTGATCTGCGTGCTCAGCCGCAAGAAGCAGGCCCGGACTCCCCAACGCCATGCACCCCGATGGGCAGCGCCGCAGGTTCGTCCGGGCCGGGCGGGAAAACATGCCGGAAGCTGCACGAAAATCGCCCGTTCTCGACCGTGGGCGCACCGCCGGGACGCATGTCTTCGCTCGCCGAAAACGCCGGATTCATCAAGGGAGAAGGCAGGCCGGGCCGGGACACGCGCGCCCATCCCTGCAGGACGCCCCGGTGCACCGCATTGCGACCCTGGGCCCGGACGTGAGCGCCGATCGGGTGCGACAGGGACGAGCGCGGCGCCAGAATGTGGGGCTGCGCCGTCGGCGCCTGCGAGCGCTGGTGCCCCGGGCCGGACTCGAACCGGCATGCCCGTGAAGGCGCGGGATTTTAAGTCCCGAGTGTCTGACCAATTTCACCACCGGGGCGCGGTCGCATTGTGGCAGCAGGCCGCGCCCGGTGCCCTGGTCCGCCGTTTGCCGCTCGCACGCGAACCGACATGCGCCAAGGAGCATCCGATGAATTGGCATTGCATCCACGTCACGCGCGGCGGCGCCCACGAGTCGGAGGCCGCCGATGTCGTGCTGGCCCTGGAGGACGCCTATGGCAACGCCGGCGAACCGGCCGCCGCCGAGGTGTTCCTGTGGCGACGCGCGGTCGGCGACTACGCGTTCTACCTGTCGCCGGAGGCGGCGCACATGGCGCCGGCGGTGCTGCAACGTTTTCACGCGGTGACCTGCGACCCGCCAGCCGACCTGCATCGCTGCACGCCGATGATCCTCTGAGCGGTCGGGACAATCGCCGCCATGCCCCCCGCGCGGGCGCATCGCCGCACGCGCCCTGGGCGACAGCAGTCATCGAGGGCCCCAGGGAGGCGTCGTGACGCTCAGCGCAGCAGTGCGATGCACGCCGGCACGCTGAGTAGCGACAGCAGCGTCGTGACGAACATGATGCGCGCGAGGCGCGCGACGCATCGCCGCCGTAGAACTCGGCCAGCATGAACGGGCCGGTGCCCGTGGGCAGCGCGTTCAGCAGCACGGCAGTGGTGGCCCAGACCGGCGGCAGCGCGAACACCTTGATCGCCAGCACGGCGCAGATCGCCGGCAGCACCAGCAGCTTGGCGACCACCACGGGCGCCAGCGACGCCGTCGCGCCGTCGGCCGGTGCGGGCTGCGCCAGCAGCGTACCGATCGAGACCAGCGCGCACGGTCCGGCAGCGCCCGCCAGCAGCTCGAGCTGGCATAGGTGGCGCCGAAGCAGTCGAGGCACCGCTCGGCGAACGAGCGCGTACGCGGCAGCACCGCGAAGGTGAGGAGGAACGTCGCCACCATCGCCCCCGCGTAGGCCAGCACGAAGCGCGGCTGCCACAGTTGCAGCCACGACGCGCCGGCGATCCCTTCGAACAGCAGCGCGGGCAGCGCGAGCCAGACGACGAAGGCGGTGAGCTCGCGCGCGGCTGACGCGCCGAGCAGGTCGCGGCGGCGCAGGAACCAGCCGAGGAGGATCAGTGCGAGGAGCGGGAAGAAGCTGTCGACGATGGCGGTCATGGAAGGCGATGCGCGCGTGTTCGCGTCGGCGGACATCCGCGCGGGTCGACGCCGCGTCCTCGGGGCAGGTGCCGCCGATTCCACCACAGCGGAACCCGGCGCGACGCCGGGCTGCCGACCGTGGCGCACCGCGCACTCCACACTGTGAACCGGCGTGCAAGCGCCTCCGGAAACGACAACGCCCCGGAGACCGAGGCGTTGGTTTGGCTTTGCTGCGTGAATCCTGGAGGCGCGACCCAGAGTCGAACTGGGCTAGACGGATTTGCAATCCGTTGCATAACCGATTTGCTATCGCGCCGCTGTCGGCTGACTGACCGGAGAGGCAAGCCAGGACCGTCAATTCTGACAAAAAAGGGAAGCATGAGCTTCCCTTTTTCTAGATGACCTGGAGCGGGAAACGAGACTCGAACTCGCGACCTCAACCTTGGCAAGGTTGCGCTCTACCAACTGAGCTATTCCCGCAGGTGTCAACTTTCGGACTACAACCTCGATAACGTTTTGCGTTAGAAGTTTTCGTCTTCCTGCTGAAGCTAGCAGTTTATACCGACTTCGATCGTCTTTGCAAGCCTGACTGTTTATGTCTGGTTTGCGCGACGGCCATGGGAAACCGGAAAAACCGCGCCGGACTGCCTTGCGACAGCCCGGCGCGCATTCTAACCCGAGATCAGTGCTTCATCGAGTCCGAGACGTCCGCTTTCGCGACGGGCGCCTCGACGACCGGCGCCGCGACGCCTTCCTTGGGCGCCTCGTCGTCGGGCAGCGGCTGCGGCATGGTCTCGAGCGCCACTTCCAGCACCTTGTCGACCCAGCGCACCGGGATGATCTCGATCTGGCTCTTCACGTTCTCGGGGATGTCCTGGAGGTCCTTGACGTTGTCCTCGGGGATCATCACCGTGGTGATGCCGCCGCGGTGCGCCGCCAGGAGCTTTTCCTTCAGGCCGCCGATGGCCGTGACCTCGCCGCGCAGGGTGATCTCGCCGGTCATCGCCACGTTGGCGCGCACCGGGATGCCCGTGAGCGCCGAGACGAAGGCCGTCGCCATCGCCGCGCCCGCGCTCGGGCCGTCCTTGGGCGTCGCGCCGTCGGGCACGTGGATGTGGATGTCGCGCTTCTCGAACATCTCGTCCTTGATGCCCAGGCGCGCGGCGCGGCTGCGGATCACGGTGCGCGCGGCCTCGACCGACTCCTTCATCACGTCGCCCAGCGATCCGGTGCGGATGATGTTGCCCTTGCCGGGCATGACGGCCGATTCGATCGTCAGCAGGTCGCCGCCGACCTCGGTCCACGCGAGGCCCACCACCTGGCCGACCTGGTTCTTCTTCTCGGCACGACCGAAGTCGTACTTGCGCACGCCGAGATAGTCGTTGAGGTTGTCCTCGGTGATGACGGCCTTGCCGTCCTGCGTCTTGAGCTGCACGCTCTTGACCACCTTGCGGCAGACCTTGGAGATCTCGCGCTCGAGCGAGCGCACGCCCGCTTCCCGCGTGTAGTAGCGGATGATGCCGCGGATCGCGCCTTCGGTGAGCTCGAGCTCGTCGGGCTTGACGCCGTTGTTCTGCGACTGCTTGGGCAGCAGGTAGCGCTGGGCGATGTTCAGCTTCTCGTCCTCGGTGTAGCCCGCCAGGCGGATGACTTCCATCCGGTCCAGCAGGGCCGGCGGGATGTTCATCGAGTTCGAGGTGGCCACGAACATGACGTCCGACAGGTCGAAGTCGAGTTCGATGTAGTGGTCGCTGAACGTGTGGTTCTGCTCGGGGTCGAGCACCTCCAGCAGCGCCGACGACGGGTCGCCGCGGAAGTCCATGCCCAGCTTGTCGATCTCGTCGAGCAGGAACAGCGGGTTGCGCGTGCCCACCTTGGTGAGGTTCTGCAGCACCTTGCCCGGCATCGAGCCGATGTAGGTTCGGCGATGGCCGCGGATCTCGGCCTCGTCGCGCACGCCGCCGAGCGCCATGCGGACGAACTTGCGGCCGGTGGCGCGCGCTACCGACTGGCCGAGCGAGGTCTTGCCGACGCCCGGGGGGCCGACCAGGCACAGGATCGGGGCCTTGACCTTGTCCACGCGCTGTTGCACGGCAAGATATTCGAGGATGCGGTCCTTGACCTTCTCGAGGCCGTAGTGATCCTCGTTCAGCACGTCGGACGCGTGCCCGAGATCGTGCTTGATCTTGGTCTTCTTGGCCCACGGCAGGCCGATCAGCGTGTCGAGGTAGTTGCGCACCACCGTCGCCTCGGCCGACATCGGCGACATCAGCTTGAGCTTCTTCAGCTCGTTGTCGGCCTTCTTGCGCGCTTCCTTGGGCATGCGCGCGGCCTTGATCTTCTTCTCCAGCTCCTCGAGGTCGGCACCTTCCTCGCCGTCGCCGAGTTCCTTCTGGATGGCCTTGACCTGCTCGTTGAGGTAGTACTCGCGCTGGCTCTTCTCCATCTGGCGCTTGACGCGGCCACGGATGCGCTTTTCCACCTGCAGGATGTCGACCTCGTGCTCGAGCAGCTCCAGCAGCTTTTCCAGGCGCTGGGCGATGTCGAACAGGTCCAGCACGGACTGCTTGGCCTCGAGCTTGAGCGGCAGGTGCGCCGCGATCGTGTCGGCCAGGCGACCCGGATCGTCGATGCCCGCGATGGACGTCAGGATCTCGGGCGGGATCTTCTTGTTGAGCTTGACGTACTGGTCGAACTGCTGGGTGACGGCGCGGCGCAGCGCCTCCACCTCGGGCGACGTCTCGGTCTGCGGCGCGACGGGCACCGCTTCGGCGACGAAGTGCTCGCCGTTGTCGCTGATGTCCTTGGTCGACGCGCGCTGGATGCCCTCGACCAGCACCTTCACGGTGCCGTCGGGCAGCTTCAGCATCTGCAGGATGCTCGAGACGCAACCGATCTCGAACATGTCGTCTGCACGCGGCTCGTCCTTGCCGGCGGCCTTCTGGGCCACGAGCATGATCTGGCGACCCGCTTCCATCGCCGCTTCCAAGGCCTTGATGGACTTGGGACGGCCGACGAACAGCGGAATCACCATGTGCGGGAACACGACGACGTCGCGCAGCGGCAGCAGCGGGAGCGTGATCGGCTCGGAGGGCAGGATGGGATGTCCAGACATGGGGAGATACCTCTCTTTCTCGAGCCCAGATGCGGCCCGAGCATTCAATTACAAGATGCCAACCCTATGCTGCGGCATTACCGCAGGACTTGCAGCGAGATCAGGCGCTGGCTTTGGCCTGTTCTCGATAGACCAGCAGCGGTTTCGCGTTTTCCTCGATGATGTGCTCGTCGATCACGACCTGGGCCACACCGTCGAGCAGCGGCAGCTCGAACATGGTGTCGATCAGCGCCTGCTCCATGATGGAGCGCAGCCCGCGGGCGCCCGTCTTGCGCTTGAGCGCCTTGCGGGCGATGGCGGCCAGGGCCGTGGGACGGATGTCGAGCTCGACGCCGTCCATCATGAACAGCTTCTGGTACTGCTTGACCAGCGCGTTCTTCGGCTCGGTGAGGATCTGCACCAGGGCGTCCTCGGTGAGCTCGCCCAGCGTCGCGACCACCGGCAGGCGGCCGACGAGCTCGGGGATCAGGCCGAACTTGATCAGGTCTTCCGGCTCGACCTCGCGGAACAGGTCGGAGACGCGGCGTTCGTCCTTGCTGTGCACGGTGGCGCCGAAGCCGATGCCCGAGCGCTCGGTGCGGCCGCGGATCACCTTCTCGAGGCCGTCGAACGCGCCGCCGCAGATGAACAGGATGTTGGTCGTGTCGATCTGCAGGAAGTCCTGGTTCGGATGCTTGCGCCCGCCCTGCGGCGGCACCGAGGCCATCGTGCCCTCGACCAGCTTGAGCAGCGCCTGCTGCACGCCCTCGCCCGACACGTCGCGCGTGATCGACGGGTTGTCGGCCTTGCGCGAGATCTTGTCGATCTCGTCGATGTAGACGATGCCGCGCTGCGCGCGCTCGACGTCGTAGTTGCAGTTCTGCAGCAGCTTCTGGATGATGTTCTCGACGTCCTCGCCCACGTAGCCGGCTTCGGTCAACGTGGTGGCGTCGGCGATCACGAACGGCACGTTGAGCAGCCGCGCGAGGGTCTGCGCGAGCAGCGTCTTGCCGCTGCCCGTGGGGCCGATCAGCAGGATGTTGCTCTTGGACAGCTCCACCTCGTCCTTCGAGGTGGACATGTGCTTCAGGCGCTTGTAGTGGTTGTAGACCGCCACCGACAGGATGCGCTTGGCCACGTCCTGGCCGATCACGTAGTTGTCGAGGCTGGCCTTGATCTCGGACGGCATCGGCAGGTCGGACTTCGACGTCTTCGCGGCGGCGCCCTCGGCGGGCACCTCGTCGCGGATGATGTCGTTGCACAGCTCGATGCATTCGTCGCAGATGAACACCGACGGGCCGGCGATCAGCTTCTTGACCTCGTGCTGGCTCTTACCGCAGAACGAGCAGTACAAGACCTTTTCGGCGGAGGTGCCCTTCTTATCTGCCATGGAGGTGCTTCAAGCCTGGTGAGTGGGGGGTGTCGAACGGATGATAGACCAAGCCGGGGCTCCGGCGCGTCAGGCGCGGTTGGCCAGCACGTCGTCGACCAGGCCGTAGCTCTTGGCTTCGTCGGCGGACATGAAATAGTCGCGCTCGGTGTCGGACTGGATCTTTTCCAGCGGCTGGCCGGTGCGCTCGGCCAGGATGCGGTTGAGCTGCTCGCGGGTCTTCAGGATCTCGCGGGCGTGGATCTCGATGTCGGTCGCCTGGCCCTGCGCGCCGCCCAGCGGCTGGTGGATCATGATCTTGGAGTTGGGCAGCGACATGCGCTTGCCCTTCTCGCCGGCGGCCAGCAGGAACGCGCCCATGCTGGCGGCCAGGCCGATGCACATCGTCGAGACGTGGGGCTTGATGAAGTTCATCGTGTCGAAGATCGACATGCCGGCGCTGACGCTGCCGCCCGGCGAGTTGATGTAGAAATGGATGTCCTTGTCCGGATTTTCGGATTCCAGGAACAGCATCTGCGCCACCACCAGATTGGCGGAATGGTCGTTGACGGGCCCGACCAGGAAGACGATCCGCTCGCGCAGCAGGCGCGAATAGATGTCGTAGGCGCGCTCGCCGCGGCCGGAGGTCTCGATGACCATGGGCACCATGCCCAGGCCCTGCGTTTCAAGTGCGCTCATGGAGGTGTGCTTTTCCGTAGCTGGATAGGGTCTGTGGGACCATTATGTCGCGTCGTGCGCGACCCCACCGACGGAGATGGCGGTCGATCCCGGCATTGCAAGGCGACGCGCGCCAAAAGGCGACGCCCGGGCGAAGCCGGGCGTCGGTCGGGCGCCGGAGGGCCGGCGCCGGGGGGCGCGGGCCTTCCGGAGGGCCGGTCAGGCCGTCATCAGGGAATCGAACGGCAGTTCCTTGTCCGTGACCTTGGCCTTGGCCAGCACGAAGTCGGTGACGTTGTTCTCGACGACGATGGCTTCGACTTCGGCCATGCGCGAGCGGTCCGACAGGTACCAGCGCTGCACCTCGACGGGCTTCTCGTAGCTCTGCGACATCTCCTCGATGTGCGCCTGGAGCTGCTCCGGCTTGGCCTGCAGGTTGTTGGCGCGCACCAGTTCGGCCACGACCAGGCCCAGGCGCACGCGGCGCTCGGCCTGCGGCACGAAGATCTCGGCGGGGATCGGTGCCTTGTCGGCATCCTTGACACCGCGCTGCTTCAGGTCCTCGCGGGCGCCGGCGACCAGGCGCTCGGTCTCGCCCTGCACCAGGGCCTTGGGCAGGTCCAGCGTGGCGGCGGCCGCCAGGGCTTCCATCGCGGCGGCCTTGTTCCTGGCCAGGACGCGGAACTTCACCTCGCGCTCGAGGTTCTTGCGCACGTCGGCGCGCAGGCCCTCGACCGTGCCTTCGGCGATGCCGAGCGACTTGGCGAACTGGTCGTCGACTTCCGGCAGGTGCTGGGCCTCGACCTTCTTCATGGTGACCAGGAAGTCGGCTTCGCGGCCGGCCACGTCGGCGCCGTGGTAGTCAGCGGGGAACTGCAACGGGAAGGTCTTGGACTCGCCGACCTTCATGCCGCGCACGGCCTGGTCGAACTGCTCCAGCATCTGGCCTTCGCCGACCAGGAACTGGAAGGCCTCGGCCTTGCCGCCCTCGAACGGCTCGCCGTCGATCTTGCCTTCGAAGTCGATCGTCACGCGGTCGCCGGCGGCGGCGCCGTCGGCGGCCGGGCGCTGGGCGAACGTGCGGCGCTGCTTGCGCAGGATGTCGACGGTCTTGTCGATGGCGGCGTCGTCCACGGTGGTGGTCACGCGCTCGACCTCGGCGGCCGACAGGTCGCCGATGACGACGTCCGGGTAGACCTCGAAGACGGCGTCGAAGTCCATCGAGCCGGCGGCCGATTCGGCCTTCTCGGCGATGCGCGGGGTGCCGGCGACGCGGAGCTTGGCTTCGTTGGCGGCGGCCTGGAAGGCGGCGCCCAGCTTGTCGTTCATGACTTCGTACTGCACCGAGTAGCCGTAGCGCTGGGCCACGACGGACATCGGCACCTTGCCCGGGCGGAACCCGTCGGCCTTGACCGTGCGGGACAGCTTCTTGAGGCGAGTCTCGACTTCCTTGTTGATCTCTTCGGCCGGGAGGCTCAGCGAGATACGGCGTTCGAGCTTGTCGAGGGTTTCTACGTTAACTGCCATGATGGGACTCTTGGTTCGCAAATTCTGGTGCGCGGGGCGGGACTCGAACCCGCACGCCGGTGAAGGCGTCAGGACCTAAACCTGGTGCGTCTACCAATTTCGCCACCCGCGCTTCGTGATCCAGAGCTGGGGACAGGATAAAAACGCACCCCCCGCTTTCCGGTGAACCAAGGATTGTAATCGCAGTCCGGGCAAGAGCCCGGAATGCTCAGGCGTCCTTTTCGACAGGGTGAACCCTGAACCACGCGGCGTACATCGCCGGCAGCGCCAGCAGCGTCAGCCCGGTGGCGATCACCAGGCCGCCCATGATGGCCACGGCCATCGGGCCCCAGAAGCCGCTCTCTGACAGCGGGATCATCGCCAGCACGGCCGCGGCCGCGGTCAGCACGATGGGCCGGAAGCGGCGCACCACCGACTCGATGATCGCGTTCCAGGCCGGGACGCCCTGGCTGCGGTCCTGCTCGATCTGGTCGATGAGGATCACGGAGTTGCGCATGATCATGCCCATCAGCGCGATCACGCCCAGCAGCGCCACGAAGCCGAACGGCCGGTTCAGCGCCAGCAGCGCGGCGGCGGCGCCGGCCACGCCCAGCGGGCCGGTGAGGAACACCAGCACGGCGCGCGAGAAGCTGTGCAGCTGCAGCATCAGCAGCGTGAAGATGATGAACAGCATGACCGGCACCCCGGCCGCGATGGCACCCTGGCCCTTCGAGGCCTCCTCGACGGCGCCGGCGACCTGGATCTCGTAGCCGGGCGGCATCTTGCGCATCAGGGCCTTCAGCGGGCCGACGCCGCTGCCCTTGCCCCACAACTCGTCGGTGACCGTGGGGCCCTGCAGGCCCTCGACCACGTCGCCCTGCACCGTCACGGCGTAGCTGCGGCCTTCGCGCCACAGCACGCCCGGCTCCCAGCCCAGCGACAGCTTCGCGACCTGCGCCAGCGGCACGACGCCGCCGCTGCCGGTGGCCACGTACGCACTGGCCAGGTCGGTCACGGCGCTGCGCTCGGCCAGCGGCTGGCGCAACACGATGTCGATCAGCTGGTCGCCCTCGCGGTACTGGCCGATCGTCGAGCCCGAGAACTGCGTTTGCGTGGCCTGCGCGATGGCCTGTGTCGTCACGCCCAGCGCGCGCGCCTTGTCCTGGTCGACAGCCAGGCGCAGCGCCAGCACGTTCTCGTTCCAGTTGTCGTTGACGCCCCGCATGTGCGCGTTGGCGCGCAGCACGGCCTTGGCCTCGTCACCCCACTTGCGCACCTGGTCGGCGTCGGGGCCCATCACGCGGAACTGCACCGGGTACGCCACGGGCGGGCCGTTGGGCAGCAGCTTCACGCGCGTGCGCAGCTCGGGAAACTCGGTGGCCAGCAGCGCCGGCAGCTTCTTGCGCAGGCTCTCGCGCAGCCCCAGGTCGGCCGGCTCGATGATGGCCTCGCTGACGTTGCTCTGCGGGAACACCTGGTCCAGCGGCAGGTAGAAGCGCGGCACGCCGCTGCCCACCCAGGTCGTCACCGACTTGACGCCGGTCTCGCGCATCATGCGTGCCTCGAAGCGCCGCGCGGCGTCCTCGCTCTGCTTGATCGAGGCGCCCTCGGGCAGCCACAGGTCGACCATGATCTCCGGCCGGCTCGAGTCCGGGAAGAACTGCTGCTGCACCAGGCCCATGCCCACCAGGCCGACCACGAAGGTGCCGATGGTGGCGCCGATCGTGATCCAGCGATGGCTCAGGCACCACGCGATCACGCGGCGGAAACGCTCGTAGAACGGCGAATCGAAGGTCTCGTGCGGTTCGGTGGACGGCGTGCCGTCCGGGTTGTGCGCCTTCATGCGCGTGTGCAGCAGGCGCACGCCCAGGTAGGGCACGAAGTACACCGACACCAGCCACGAGATCACCAGCGCGGCGGACGTCACGGCGAAGATCGCGAACGTGTACTCGCCGGTCGTGGACCGCGCCAGCCCGATCGGCAGGAAGCCGGCGGCGGTGATCAGCGTGCCGGTGAGCATCGGCATCGACGTCACCTCGTAGGCGAAGGTCGCGGCACGCTCCTTGGAATAGCCCTCCTCCAGCTTGCGCACCATCATCTCGACCGCGATGATCGCGTCGTCCACGAGCAGGCCCAGCGCGACGATGAGCGAGCCCAGCGATATCTTGTGCAGGCCCACGCCCCAGTAGTACATCGTCACGAAGGTGATCGCCAGCACCAGCGGGATCGTGATCGCCACCACCAGGCCCGGCCAGATGTCGATGCGGATCGGGTTGAAATGCAGCCCCAGGCTCAGGAAGCTGACCAGCAGGACGATCACGATGGCCTCGATCAGCACCCGCACGAACTCGCCCACGGAGCGGGTCACCGCCTCCGGCTGGTCCTGCACCTGCATCAGCGCCATGCCCACCGGCAGGTGCCCGCGCACCTCGGCCACCTGCTTCTGCAGGCTCTTGCCGAGCGCGATGATGTCGCCGCCCTTGGTCATCGAGATGCCGATGGCGATCACCTGCTGGCCGTTGGCGCGCACCTTGACGTCCGGCGGATCGGAGTAGCCGCGCCGCACCTCGGCGATGTCACCCAGCTTGAGGGCGGTCGCCTGGCCGGTGGCCGGATTGACGACGCGGATCGGCAGCGCCCGGATGGCGTCCACCGACTGGAAGGCGCCGGCCACGCGCACCTGCACGTTGCGGGTGCCGGCGTCGACCACGCCCGAGCCCTGCACCGCGTTCTGCGCGTTGAGCTGGGTGATGACCTGGTTCACGTCGACGCCCATCTCGGCGGCGCGCTTCTGCGACAGCTCGACCCAGATCTTCTGCGCCTGCACGCCGAACAGCTCCACCTTGGCGACGTCGTGCACGCGCAGCAGCTGCGAGCGGATGGCCTCGGCGCGCACGCGCAGTTCCTCGTCGCTGAAGCCGTCGGCCGACAGCGCGTAGATGGAGCCGTAGACGTCGCCGAACTCGTCGTTGAAGAACGGGCCGATCACGCCCTGCGGCAGCGTCGAACGCATGTCGCCGATCTTCTTGCGCACCTGGTACCAGGTGTTGGGCACCTCGTGGCCCGGCGACGAGTCGGCCAGCTGCAGGATGGTCAGCGACTCGCCCGGCTTGGTGTAGCTGCGGATCTTGTCCGAGTACGGCACTTCCTGCAGCGTGCGCTCGATCTTGTCGGTCACCTGCTCGGCGACGTCCTTGGCGCTGGCGCCCGGCCAGTAGGCCTGCACCACCATCGCGCGGAACGTGAACGGCGGATCCTCGTCCTGGCCGAGCTGGAAGTAGGCCGCCAGGCCCAGCACCATCAGCACGACCATCAGGTAGCGCGTCAGGTCGGGATGCCGCAGCGCCCAGCGCGAGATGTTGAAGCGGCCGCCATCCTCGACCTCGAGGGCCCGGAGGGAGGACGACGTCGATGCGTTCTTGTCGCTCACGGTCACCTCAGCGGGGAGTCGGTTCGACGTACAGGCTCACCTGCTGGCCCGGCGTCAGCACATGCGCGCCGGCCGTCACCACGATGTCGCCCGCCTTCAGGCCGCTGTCGAGCACCAGGGTGTCGCCCTCGGCGCGCAGCACGACGATCGGCTGCTCGCGCACCTTCATCGTCGCCTTGTCCAGCAGCCACACGTGGCTCTGGTTGTCGTGGCCGGCCACGGCCTGCAGCGGCAGGCGCAGCTTGCCGTCGGCGGGCGCGAGCTCGACGTGCACCGTCGCCGTCTGGCCCAGCTCGGCAGCGCCGGCCGGCAGGTCGGCCTTGACCTGGAAGGTGCGCGAGGCCGGGTCGGCCGCCGCCGCCACTTCGCGCACCGTCGCCGCGATGGTGGCACTGCCGCCCCACAGCGTCACGCCGACGCCGCCGGGCTTGCCCTGCAGCTTGCGAAAGATCGCCAGTTGGTCCTCGGGCACCGCGAAGACGACGTCGCGCGGGCCGTCGTGGGCCAGCGCCACCACTGGCGTGCCGGCGCCCACCACGGCGCCGACGTCGGCATAGACCGCGGTGATGACGCCCGGCGCATCGGCGGCCAGCGCCGCGTAGGCCGCCTGGTTGGACTGCAGGCCGGCCTGCGCGCGCGCCTGGTCGAACTGCGCCTTGGCGGCCTGCAGCCCGCTGTTGCGGCGCTCGAGTTCGGCCGCGCTGATGAAGCCCTGCTCGCGCAGCGACTCGTAGCGCTTGTAGTCGGCCGCCGTCTGCTCGTAGTTGACCTGCGCCGCCGTGAGGCCGGCGCGCGCGGCGTCCTGGCCGAAGCGCAGGTCGGCCGGGTCGACCTGGGCCAGCGCCTGCCCGCCCTTGACGCGATCGCCCAGGTTGACCGGGCGCTGCGTGATCTTGCCGCCGACGCGGAACGCCAGCCGCGACTCGACGCGCGCATGCACTTCGGCCGCATAGTCGCGCGTGACGGCGCCGGCCAGCTGGCCGACGGTCAGCGTGCGCACGGCGCGCACCGGCTCGGCGGCCGCCGGCTCCTTGCCGCACGCCACCAGCGCCAGGCAGGCGGCCAGGGACAGCGCGAGCGGCAGCGCGACCAGCGCGCGGGCGGCGAACGTCGAGGGCGCACGACGCGGGGACGGGAGGGGCGGACGAGGAGTGCTCATGGCGGCTTAGCGTTAGTTACTGACCAGTCGGTCAGTAATGTACGAACAGTCGCGCGGCTCGTCAATGCGCTTTTCGTGTCCCGCACCCCGGACCATGCGGCAAAAACGCCCATTCCGGCCGTCTTCTTCGCCGCCCGCGCCCCGGCCGGGCACAATCCGCCGCCTGTGAGCGTCGAACACTACGAGAACTTTCCGGTTGCCTCCTGGCTTTGTCCCCCGGCGCTGCGCCCCGCCGTGCGCGCCATCTACTGGTTCGCCCGCACCGCCGACGACATCGCGGACGAGGGCGACGCGCCCCCCGCCGTCCGCCAGGCGGTGCTGGCCGACTACCGCGCCGACCTGGGCCATGCCGCGGCCGGCCGCCCGGGCTCGGGCCGCTGGGCCGGGGTGTTCGACCCGCTCGCCGCCGCCATCCACGCCTGGCGCCTGCCGCTGCCGCTGCTCGAGGCCCTGCTCGATGCCTTCGAGGAAGACACCCGCCACGCCGGCTATGCCGACCGCGCGGCGCTGCTGGCCTATTGCAGCCGCTCCGCCAACCCGATCGGACGCCTGCTGCTGCACCTGCACGGCATCGCGGACCCGGCGTTGCTGCGCCGCAGCGACGCCGTGTGCTCTGCGCTGCAGTTGATCAACTTCTGGCAGGACCTGAGCGTGGACGTGCCGCGCGGCCGCGTCTACGTGCCGGCCGACGCTGCCGCCGCCCACGCCACCACCGCCGCGGCCTGCCTGGCCGACCCGCACGCGGACACGTCCCGCGCGCTCGTGCGCGAGCTGTGCGCCTGGGCGCGCGCGCTGATGCTCGAGGGCGCGCCCATCGCGCCGTCCGTGCCGGGACGCGTCGGCTGGGAACTTCGGTTCGTCGTGCAGGGAGGCCTGCGAATTCTTGCGAAAATCGAGGCCATGAACTTCGCGAGCTTCGCCCGCCGTCCCCGCCTCCACGTCGCCGACCACCTGGTGATCGGCGTCCGCGCCCTGACGATGCGCCCTTCCCTCTCCAAACCCGCGCGCACCGCATGACGCCAGAAAAATATGTCCAGGACAAGGCGCAGCAAAGCGGCTCGTCGTTCTACTACGCCTTCATGTTCCTGCCGCCGGTGCGCCGCCAGGCTATGACGGCGTTCTACGCGTTCTGCCGCGAGGTCGACGACGTCGCCGACGAGGTGCAGGATCCGGGTGTCGCGGCCACCAAGCTCGACTGGTGGCGGCGCGAGGTCGACGCGTCCTTCGCCGGCAAGCCCACGCACCCGGTGATGAAGGCACTGATGCCGCACGTGGGCGCCTACGGCGTGCGCGTCGACCACCTGCACGCGGTCATCCAGGGCTGCCAGACCGACCTCGAGCAGACGCGCTTCCTCGACTATCCCGGACTGCAGAAGTACTGCCATCTCGTGGCCGGCATCGTCGGCGAGGTGGCCAGCAACATCATGGGGCGCACCCAGGCGCAGACGGTCACGTTCGCGCACCGCCTGGGCCTGGCGATGCAGCTCACCAACATCATCCGCGACGTCGGCGACGACGCCCGCCGCGGCCGCATCTACCTGCCGATCTCCGAGCTGCAGCAGTTCGAGGTCAAGGCCGCCGAGATCCTCAAGCGCGACGCGCCGTGGGGCTACAGCGACCGCTTCAGCGCGCTGATGCAGTTCCAGGCCGAACGCGCCCACCGCCTCTACGACGAGGCGCTGGCGCTGCTGCCGCCCGAGGACCGCAACGCCCAGCGACCCGCGCTGATGGTGGCCAACATCTACCGCCGCCTGCTGCGCGAGGTGGAGGCCGGCGGCTTCCAGGTGCTGCACCAGCGCATCTCCCTGACCCCGCTGCGCAAGCTGTGGATCGCGTGTCAGACGCAGTGGCGCGGCCGCTGAGGGCGGCCATCGCCGGTGCGCGCAGCGCGCGGCCGCTGAAGGCGGCCATCGCCTGGGCGCGCAGCGCGCGGCCGCCGCAGGCGGCCATCGCCGGTGCGCGCACCGCGCGGCCGCTGAAGGCGGAATCGGCGTGAGGGTCGCGGTCATCGGGGCGGGCTGGGCCGGCCTGGCCGCGGCGGTGCGCGCCACGCAGGCGGGCCACGAGGTCACGCTGTACGAGGCCGCCGGCATGCCCGGCGGCCGGGCGCGCTCCGACGACGGTTCCGACAGCGCCACCGACAACGGCCAGCACATCCTGCTCGGCGGCTATGCCCGCACGCTGGCGCTGATGCGCGACGTGGGCGTCGACCTCGAGGGCGCCCTGCTGCGCCTGCCGCTGTCGCTGAGCTACCCCGACGGCACCGGCTTCGCCCTCTCGCCCACCGGCTCCCGCCTGGGCGCCGCCGCGCGGGCGCTGGTGGCGGCGCGCGGCTTCGGCGTGGTCGACAAGGCCTCGGCCGTCGCCATGACGCTGGCCTGGCAGTGGCACGGCTTCCGCTGCCCGCCCGGCACGACGGTGGACGCGCTGCTGCGCCGCGGCCCGACGGCGCGGGTACGCCGCCGGCTGGCCGAGCCGCTGTGTGTCGCCGCACTCAACACGCCGCCGTCCGAGGCCAGCGCCGCGGTGTTCCTGGCGGTGATGCGCGACAGCCTGTTCGGCGCACGCACCGCCTCGGACCTGCTGCTGCCGCAACGTCCGCTTGCGCAATTGCTGCCGCTGCCGGCGCTCGCCTGGCTGCGCGCCCACGGTGCCGCGGTGCACCTGCGGCGCCGCGTCGGCGCACTCGAACCGGTGGCCGGCCGCTGGCGCGTGCTGGCCGGCACCGACGGGGCCGACTTGCGCAATCCGGAGCCTGCATTCGATCAAGCGATCCTCGCCTGTCCGCCCGTCGAGGCCGCGCGCCTGGCGCAAGCGGTCGCCCCGGTGTGGGCGGCGGCCGCCGCGGCGTTGTTGCACGAGCCCATCGTCACGATCGCGCTGACCGCACCCCGGCGCCCGTGGCCGGCCCCCATGCTGGCGCTGGACAGCGACGACACCGCCCGTCCCGCCCAGTTCGCGTTCAAGCTGGGCGCGCAGCCGGACGACGTCGACCACGTGACGCTGGTGGTCAGCGCGGCCGGGCGCTGGCTGGAGCGCGGCGCCGACGCCGTGGTGGACGCCGCCATCGCGCAGTACCGGCAGGCGTTCGCCGTCGCGGCGGGCGAAGCCATCGACGTGGCGAGCGTGCGCACCGACAAGCGCGCGACCTTCCGCTGCACCGCGGGGGTCGCCCGACCGCCGCGGGCGATCCTGCCCGGCCTGCAGGCCGCCGGCGACTTCGTCGCGGGGCCCTACCCGGCCACGCTGGAGGCGGCCGTGCTGGCCGGCGAGGCCGCGGCGCTCGCGTTGAAGGAATGATGGGCAGGGTCGTGTGAAAATCGCAACGTGAACGACGGTTTCACCATGCGAGAATGAAAGTCCCTTCGCCCCAGGTCGACCTCATGTCCAAGTCAGACGGCTCCGGACCGACGATCCAGGTACTCGCCCGCGCCTACGCGCTGCTCGACGTCCTGGCCGCGCACACCGACCCCGTGCCGCTCAAGGAATTGAGCGCCCGCACCGGGCTGCACCCTTCCACGGCGCACCGCATCCTCAACGACCTCGCCGAGGGCCGCTTCGTCGAGCGCCCGGAGGCCGGCAGCTACCGGCTGGGCATGCGCCTGCTGGAGCTGGGCAACCTGGTCAAGGCGCGGCTGGACGTGCGCGAGGCCGCCATCGGCCCGATGCGCGAGCTCCACAAGCTGACGCACCAGCCGGTCAACCTGTCCGTGCGCCAGGGCGACGAGATCGTCTACATCGAACGCACCTACAGCGAACGTTCCGGGATGCAGGTCGTGCGTGCCGTCGGCGGCCGCGCGCCGCTGCACCTGACCTCGGTCGGCAAGCTGTTCCTCGCCGCCGACGAGCCCCAGCGCGTGCGCGCCTACGCGACCCGCACCGGCCTGACCGGACATACCCGCAACAGCCTGACCGACCTGCCCATGCTCGAGCGCGAGCTGGAGAAGATCCGCAAGACGGCGATCTCGCGCGACGACGAAGAGCTGGAGCTGGGCGTGCGCTGCATGGCCGCCGGCATCTACGACGACCAGGGCCGCCTGGTGGCGGGCCTGTCGGTGTCGGCGCCGGCCGACCGCCTCGAGGAGTCGTGGCTCGAGCGGGTCAAGGAGACGGCGGCGCGGATCTCGGCGGCGCTGGGCCACGGCGCCGCAGCCTGACCGAGCGACCGTCGGCGTCGCGCGCCGGTACCAGGGCGCGCAAGTTGAAAGGGCCGGTGACTTGCGCCACCGGCCCTTTTCCCATCGCGTTGTTGTTCCCGCGTCGTCGGTGACTATCAGCCCGCGCTGGTGACCGCGGTCGTCGCTGCAGCCGGGGTAGGCGCCATGTGGTTGGACGTGACCCACTTGCGGATGCGTTCGGCGTCGGCGATGCGCGAGTACTTGCCGGCCGAGTCGAGCAGCACCATGATCAGCTTGCGGCCGGCCATCTGCGCCTGCATCACCAGGCATTGACCCGCCTCGTTGATGAAGCCGGTCTTCTGCAGGCCGATGTCCCAGGTCGGATTGGCGACCAGGCGATCGGTGGTGTGGAACTGCACCTGGCGACGGCCCAGTTCGACATCCAGCGACGGCGTGGTGGAGTATTCGCGCAGCAGCGGCACCTGGTGGGCGGCATTGACCAGCACCGCGAGGTCGCGCGCGCTGGACTTGTTCTGGCTCGACAGGCCGGTGGGCTCGACGTAGTGCGTGTCGAACATGCCGAGTTCCTTGGCCTTGGCGTTCATCGCGGGGATGAAGGCGGCCAGTCCCCCCGGATAGTTGCGGCCCAGCGCATTGGCGGCGCGGTTTTCCGACGACATCAACGCCAGGTGCAGCATCACGCCGCGCGGCAGTTGCGTGCCGGGGGTCAGCCGCGAGCGCGTGCCCTTCTCGGTGTCGATGTCGTCGTTCGTGATCGTCAGCACTTCGTCGAGCGGCTGCTTGGCCTCGCTGATCACCAGCGCGGTCATCAGCTTGCTGAGCGAGGCGATCGGCAGCACGGCTTCCGGGTTCTTGCTGTACAGGATTTCGTGGGTGTCCTGGTCGAGCACGAGCGCGGCGCCGGAGCGCAGGAACAACGGGTCTTCGGTGGTGTGCAGGCCGGCGGCGTAGCCGACGGACTGCGATGGCGCGTCGACGACGCGGAAGCTGGTGCGCGTGGTGACCGTGGTGCGGCGCGTCATCGCGACGCGCTTGGCGCGCGGCGCGGCATGGGCCGTCGTGGCCGCCTTGCGGTGATGCTTGGTCGCCGTCGTCGACGTGCCGGCGGTGGTCGCCGAGCTGGCGAACGAGGCGCAGACCAGGGCACCGCCGACCGCGCACGACACCGCCCAACGCGTAAGTTGCTTGAATTTCCGCGAAACGGAAGAGCTGGAAGCCAGTTGCATCACCATTTGTTTCAGTCTAAAGCAAAGGAAAAATCCACGCAAGATCAAAAACTTGCGTGGACTTCCTCAACCGGACGTCGAACGAGCGAGGCAGCTTGCGACCGGGCTGGGCTGGGTTCGACGGCAGGGTGAAGCTGTCTAACGCAACGGGCCCGGAATCGGCTGACGCGGCGGCGAAATTCAGTGTTCGTTTCCACGCCTGGACCGATGCAGCCACCGTGGGGATGGATGCATCATCAGGTCTGATGGTTGGATTTTGCGCATTCGGCCGCCTGGCCATGACCCGAAAAGCGGGCGTTTCCCACGCTATTGCGCACTCGCGGGTGACATAAGGTAACGCCGGGGCCGCCACCGCCTCCCGGCACGGCGAGCCCCGGGGGTTTCCCGGACTCAGGCGACGGCTTGCGCCGCGCCCTGGGCCATCGTCACCGGGTTGCTGCCCCGCGACGACGCCGACAGCACCGCCAGCAAGGTGGCGCGCACGATGTTGGGATCGATGCCGACGCCGAACACCGGCGCCGCGTCGCCGACGCGCACCTCCAGGTACGCCGCCGCGCGCGCCTGCGCCCCGCCGCCGATCGAGTGCTCGTGGTAGTTGAGCACCTTCACCGCGACGCCGGCGGCGCGCGACAGGCCGTCGACGAACGCGTCCACCGGGCCGTTGCCCGAGCCCTCGAGCACCAGGCGGCGGCCCAGCACCGTGGCCTCGGCGGCCACGCGCACGCGGCCGTCGCCGATGTCGGCCTGGGTCAGTTCCGACAGCGTCACGCTGCCCTCGGCCAGGCGGTATTCGGATTCGAAGATCTTCCAAATATCGGCGGCGCTGACTTCCTTGCCCTGCGCATCCATCACGGCCTGCACGGCCTGGCTGAACTCGATCTGCAGGCGGCGCGGCAGCTCCAGCCCGTACTCGGACTCGAGCAGGTAGGCGATGCCGCCCTTGCCCGACTGGCTGTTGACGCGAATGATCGCCTCGTAGCTGCGGCCGAGATCCTTCGGATCGATCGGCAGGTAGGGCATCTCCCAGACGTCCGAGTCGCGCCGGGCGGCGAACGCCTTCTTGATCGCGTCCTGGTGCGAGCCGGAGAACGACGTGAAGACCAGGTCGCCCACGTACGGGTGGCGCGGGTGGACCGGCAGCTGGTTGCAGTACTCGACGACGCGGCGGACCTCGTCGATGTCCGAGAAGTCGAGCTTCGGGTCGACCCCCTGCGTGTAGAGGTTCAGCGCGATGTTGACCAGGTCGACGTTGCCGGTGCGCTCGCCGTTGCCGAACAGGCAGCCCTCGACGCGGTCGGCGCCGGCCATCAGCGCCAGCTCGGCGGTGGCGATGCCGGTGCCGCGGTCGTTGTGCGGATGCGCCGAGATCGCCACGCCGTCGCGGCGCGCGATGTGGCGGCAGATCCACTCGATCATGTCGGCGTAGACGTTGGGCGTGGAATGCTCCACCGTCGTCGGCAGGTTGATGATGCAGGTGCGCTCGGGCGTCGGCTGCCACACCTCGGTGACGGCGTCGATCACGCGCAGCGAGACCTCGAGCTCGGTGTCGGAGAACATCTCGGGCGAGTACTCGAAGCGCCAGTCGGTCTCGGGACGCTGTGCCGCGAGGTCGCGGATGATGCGGGCGTGGCTGCTTGCGAGCTCGACGATGCGGTCCACGTCCAGGCCCAGAACGATCTTGCGCATCATCGGCGCCGTCGCGTTGTACAGGTGCATGATCACGCGCTTGGCGCCGGCCACCGCCTCGAAGCTGCGCGCGATCAGCGGCTCGCGCGCCGGGGTCAGCACCTGGATGGTGACGTCGTCGGGGATCAGGTTGTCCTCGATGAGCCGGCGCACGAAGTCGAACTCGGTCTGCGAGGCCGAAGGGAACCCGACCTCGATCTCCTTGAAGCCCACGCGCACCAGCGTCTCGAACATGCGCAGCTTGCGCTCGGCGTCCATCGGCTCGATCAGCGCCTGGTTGCCGTCGCGCAGGTCGCAGCTGCACCAGGCGGGGGCCTTGGTCAGCACGGCGTCGGGCCAGGTGCGGTCGCTCAGGCGCACCGGCGCGACGGGACGGTACTTGGTGGCGGGGTTCTTGAGCATGGACATCGCTTGTTCTCCAGGAATTTCTTCAGATTGGCAACGCCGCAAAAGGAAACGGCCCGCTGCGTTGCGCAGTGCGGGCCGTTGATCCGGAATTCAGTTCAGACGTGAACGATCAAAGCACCCGCGGTTCTCCGGCTAGGGATAGCGAAATGGGCGCAATTCGGGACGTCATGCGTTTGAATATAGCACGGTGATTCGCGCTTGTGGCAACGCAAACTTCGCGTTTGACGAAGGTTTTCTTCGTCCAGCCGGCCGTTTCAGCGGTGCAGTCCGACTTCGTCGGGCTCTTCCGTGGACAGCGCGATGGCGCTCACGGGCTTGCCCTTGGCCCGCTTGTAGGCGTAGACGACATAGCCCGACAGCGCGTACAGGCAGAAGATGGCGAAGAAGATGCGCGCCGGGTACAGGTTGATGATGCCGATGGCCAGCGCGATCAGCACGATCACGATGAAGGGCACCGAGCGCTTGAGGCTCAGGTCCTTGAAGCTGTAGAACGGCACGTTGACCACCATCGTCATCCCGGCGTAGAACGTGGCGGCGGCCGCGCCCCAGGCGAGCACGAGGTCGCCGTTGACGTCGGTGTAGCCCTGCTTGTCCACCACCACCCAGATGAAGCTGACCACCAGCGCGGCGGCGGCGGGGCTGGGCAGGCCCTGGAAGTAGCGCTTGTCGACGACGGCCTGGTTGGTGTTGAAGCGCGCCAGGCGCAGCGCCGCGCAGGCGCAATAGAAGAACGCGATGCCCCAGCCGGCCTTGCCCAGGCCCTTGAGCGCCCATTCGTAGACGATCAGCGCCGGTGCGGCGCCGAAGCTGACCATGTCGGACAGGCTGTCCATCTCGGCGCCGAACGCGCTCTGCGTGTTGGTCATGCGCGCGACGCGGCCGTCCAGGCTGTCGAGCACCATCGCGCAGAACACGCCGTAGCACGACTGCTCGTAGCGGCCGTTCATGGCCATGACGATCGCGTAGAAGCCGCCGAACAGCGCGGCCAGCGTGAACAGGTTGGGCAGGATGTAGACGCCCTTGCGGCGCGGGCGCGGCGCCGCATGGGCGTCGTCGGCGTCGTCGTCGTCGGGAACACGAAAGGGTTCGTTCATGTCGGAAGGCCCCGTTCGTCGGCGTGCGCTGCATTCATCGGAAAAGGCAAATTCATGGTGGGCGAGGATAACGCAGCACTTGCCGCGCCTCGAATGACACATCCAAAGAAAAGGGCCGCGCAAGCGCGGCCCCCGAGTCTCTCCGGCCGGGCCGGCAGGCTCAGTTCCTGGACTTGTCGACCAGCTTGTTGGCCTTGATCCACGGCATCATCGCGCGCAGCTTCTCGCCGACCACTTCGATCGGATGCTCGGCGTTCAGGCGGCGGCGCGACAGCAGCGTCGGGGCGCCGGCGCGGTTCTCGAGGATGAAGCTCTTGGCGTACTCGCCGGTCTGGATGTCCTTGAGCGCCTGCTGCATGGCCTTCTTGGTCTCCGAGGTGACGACCTTCGGGCCCGTCACGTACTCGCCGTACTCGGCGTTGTTGGAGATCGAGTAGTTCATGTTGGCGATGCCGCCCTCGTAGATCAGGTCGACGATCAGCTTGAGCTCGTGCAGGCATTCGAAGTAGGCCATCTCGGGTGCGTAGCCGGCCTCGGTCAGCGTCTCGAAGCCCGCCTTGATCAGTTCGACGGCGCCGCCGCACAGCACGGCCTGCTCGCCGAACAGGTCGGTCTCGGTCTCCTCGCGGAAGCTGGTCTCGATGATGCCGGCCTTGCCGCCGCCGTTGGCCGCGACGTAGCTCAGCGCCAGGTCGCGCGCCTTGCCGGTCTTGTCGGCGTAGACCGCCACCAGGTGCGGCACGCCGCCGCCCTGGGTGTACGTGTTGCGCACGGTGTGGCCCGGCGCCTTCGGCGCCACCATCCAGACGTCGAGGTCGGCGCGCGGCGTGACCTGGCCGTAGTGCACGTTGAAGCCGTGGGCGAACGCCAGCGAGGCGCCTTCGCGGATGTTGGGCTCGACGTCGTTGCGGTAGACCTCGGCGATGTTCTCGTCAGGCAGCAGGATCATGACCACGTCCGCGGCCTTGACGGCGTCGGCCACCTCGGCCACCTTCAGGCCGGCCTTGGCCACCTTGTCCCAGGACGCGCCGCCCTTGCGCAGGCCGACGGTGACCTTGACGCCGCTGTCGTTCAGGTTCTGGGCATGGGCATGGCCTTGCGAGCCGTAGCCGATGATCGCGACGTTCTTGCCCTTGATGAGGGAAAGATCGGTGTCCTTGTCGTAGTAGACCTTCATGATGTGCTCTTTCGTCGTCGTAAAAATGCAGTGATGGGAATGCGGGCTGACGGAAGTGTCAGGCTCGCAGGATTCGTTCGCCGCGGCCGATGCCGCTGGTGCCGGTGCGCACCGTCTCGAGGATGGCGGTGCGGTCGATCGCCACGATGAAGGCGTCGAGCTTGGTCGTGTCGCCGGTGAGCTCGATGGTGTAGCTCTTCTCGGTGACGTCCACGATGTGGCCGCGGAAGATGTCGGCCATTCGCTTCATCTCCTCGCGCTCCTTGCCGACGGCGCGCACCTTGATGAGCATCAGCTCGCGTTCGGTGAACTGGCCCTCGGTGAGGTCGACCACCTTGACCACGTCGATCAGGCGGTTCAGGTGCTTGGTGATCTGCTCGATCACCTCGTCGGAACCGTTGGTGACGATGGTCATGCGCGACAACGAGGAATCCTCGGTCGTCGCCACCGTCAGGCTCTCGATGTTGTAGCCGCGGGCCGAGAACAGCGCCACGACGCGCGACAGGGCGCCCGGCTCGTTCTCGAGCAGCACCGCGATGATGTGTTTCATGTTGCTTTCCTTCGCCGCGGTGCCCATCCCGGAAGCGGTAACCGCCGGGCTGCCACGCAGCGTGAAGACTCAGTCGAAGAAAATGTCCGGAGGTGCCTGGACGGCGACTACTTGCGACCCGCTCCGGCCGGGGCGGTAACCCGTGGCCTGGCGAGACGCGTTCGGCGTCGTCCTCAGAGGTCCTCGGAACCCAGCAGCATCTCGCTGATGCCCTTGCCTGCCTTGACCATCGGCCAGACGTTCTCGGTCTGGTCGGTCTGGATGTCGAGGAACACGGTGCGATCCTTCAGGGCGATCGCCTCGCGCAGCGCACCTTCGACGTCCTGCGGCCGCGTCACGCGGATGCCGACGTGGCCGTAGGCCTCGGCCAGCTTGACGAAGTCGGGCAGCGCGTCCATGTAGCTGTGCGAGTAGCGGCCGTTGTAGTCGAGCTGCTGCCACTGGCGCACCATGCCCAGGTAGCGGTTGTTCAGCGAGATGATCTTGACCGGCGTCTTGTACTGCAGGCAGGTCGACAGCTCCTGGATGCACATCTGGATCGAGCCTTCGCCGGTGATGCAGAAGACGTCCGAATCGGGCTTGGCGAGCTTGATGCCCATCGCGTAGGGCAGGCCCACGCCCATCGTGCCCAGGCCGCCGGAGTTGATCCAGCGGCGCGGCTCCGCGAAGCGGAAGTACTGCGCGGCCCACATCTGGTGCTGGCCGACGTCGGAGGTGATGTAGACGTCCTTGTCGCGCGTCATCTCCCACAGCGACTCGATCACCTGCTGCGGCTTGATGACGTCGGCGCTCTTCTTGTAGGCCAGGCAGTCCTTGCGGCGCCACTCGTTGATCTGCCCCCACCACTGCGAGATCACCGTGGTGTCGGGGCGCTGCTGGGCGTCGCGCAGCTGGGCGATGAGCTCCTGGAGCACGTCCTTGACGTCGCCGACGATGGGAATGTCCACCTTGACGCGCTTGGAGATCGACGACGGGTCGATGTCCACGTGGACGATCTTGCGCTCGACCGAGGCGAAGTGCGCCGGGTTGCCGATGACGCGGTCGTCGAAGCGCGCGCCGATGGCCAGCAGCACGTCGCAGTGCTGCATCGCCATGTTGGCCTCGTAGGTGCCGTGCATGCCCAGCATGCCCAGGAACTTCGGGTCGAGCGCGGGCATCGCGCCCAGGCCCATCAGGGTGTTGGTGACCGGGTAGCCCAGCAGGTCGGCCAGCTCGCGCAGCTCGGGCGAGGCGTTGCCCAGCACCACGCCGCCGCCGGAGTAGATGTACGGGCGCTTGGCCTGCAGCAGCAGCTGCACGGCCTTGCGGATCTGGCCGCCGTGGCCCTTCTTGACCGGGTTGTACGAACGCATCTCGACGTGGTCGGGATAGGCGAACGGCGCCGTGTCCTTGGAGACGTCCTTCGGGATGTCGACCACCACCGGGCCGGGGCGGCCGGTGCGGGCGATGTGGAAGGCCTTCTTCAGCGTGGCGGCCAGGTCGCGCACGTCCTTGACGAGGAAGTTGTGCTTGACGATCGGGCGCGTGATGCCGACGGTGTCGCACTCCTGGAAGGCATCCAGGCCGATCGCCGGCGTGGGCACCTGCCCGGTGATGATCACCATCGGGATCGAATCCATGTACGCGGTGGCGATGCCGGTGACGGCGTTCGTCACGCCCGGGCCGGAGGTCACCAGTGCGACGCCGACGTCGCCGGTGGCGCGTGCATAGCCGTCGGCGGCGTGCACGGCGCCCTGCTCGTGGCGCACCAGCACGTGCTGGATGGCATCTTGCTTGTACAGCGCGTCGTAGATGTAGAGCACCGCGCCGCCGGGGTAGCCCCAGACGTACTTGACGTTCTCGGCCTGCAGGCAGCGCACGAGGATCTCGGATCCGTTCGGATCCTGGGCGGGGGAATTCGGGGGGGAAGCGGGTGAATGCGCGGCATTCGGCGGATTCGTGGCAGCGTTGCGCTTGCCTTCCGCGGTGGACATTTCCATTTGGAACCTCTGTGAATTTCTCTGACGAAAAACCATTGGTGCTCCTCTTCTCGCCCTCGTGAGGCGGATTCAGAACCTAAAGATCGAAGACTGCCGGTGCCCGCGTTCGGGTCGGCTTTCGGACCAGCTCGCATTTGTGCGAAGCACCATTATTGCACCGATTGGACCATTTCCGCTCGACAACTGCACTCAATGCGTGCCGAACCGGCCCGTTCGTCGTCGCCGGCCCACGCCAGGGCGCGCCGGCTGGCGGCGATCCCGCATTGCCCGGGATGTCCGCGATGACATAATCCGCCGCGTCATCAGACAGGGCGCGCCGCGCGTCCTGCCCCCTACCTTGGCCACCGACAAAGAACTTTCAGACTTCCTCAAGAGTGTCGAGAAACGCGCGTTCAAGCGAACGGCCTTCGCCGTGCGCGATGACGACTCCGCGCTGGACATCGTGCAGGATTCGATGATTCGCCTGGCCGAGAAGTACGTCGACCGGCCCGCGGCCGAGTTGCCGCTGCTGTTCCAGCGCATCCTGTCCAACGCCACGATGGACTGGTTCCGGCGTCAGAAGGTGCGCAACGCCGTCGTCCACAACTTCTCCGACTTCGGCGGCAGCGGCGACGAGGACGGCGATTTCGACATCCTGGAGATGCTGGATGGCATCGAAGGCAACGTTGGCACTGAAAGTGCATCAGATTCCGTATCGCGGGATCAAATCCTTCTTCTGATTGAACGAGAGGTCGGTGAGCTTCCCGCGCGTCAACGCGAAGCCTTCCTGCTGCGTTACTGGGAGGAACTGGACGTTGCAGAGACCGCATCCGTGATGGGATGCTCGGAGGGCAGCGTCAAGACGCATTGCTCGCGCGCCGTCCACGCGCTGGCCAAGGCGTTGAAAGCCAAGGGAATCGCACCATGACCAAGAACACGAACCAGACCTTCTCCCACGTCGATCGCGACGGACTGGAGGCGCGCTTCGGCGTGCGTGTGGCTTCGATGCTCGGCGAGCGTGCGCAGGCGACGGCTCCCGACATCAGCGAGCGCCTGCGCTTCGCACGTGAGCAGGCACTGACCCGCGCCCAGGCCGCGCGCCGCCAGGTGCAGGCCGCCGACGCCCCGATCGTGGTCAGCCGCGGCCGCATCGCCGCCCTCGCCAACCCGCTGGGCTGGTGGTTCAAGCTGGGTTCGGCCGCGCCGCTGGCGCTCCTGGTGCTGGGCCTGGCGGGCATCGCCCATGTCCACGACAAGGCGCAGATCGCCGCCGTGGCCGAGGTCGACGCCGCCCTGCTGTCGGACGCGCTGCCCCCGGCCGCCTACACCGACCCTGGTTTTGCGGAGTACCTCAAGACCGACCGGGAATGACGGAGGTCTTCTTGTCGCGTTCCCGGCTCCATCGCCTGCCCGCTTCGCTCGCCACCGCGGCCCTGGTCGCGTGGGCGGGCCTCGCGTCGTTCGCGGCCGGTGCAGCCCAGGCCGCCCACGCAGCGCCGTCGACGGCCGCCGCCCGGCCGGAGGCTGGCGGGCCCAGTTGGGCCGAACTGGGCCCGGCGCAGCGCAAGGTCCTGGCCCCGCTCGCCGGCGACTGGAACGAACTCGACGCGCGCAGCAAGGAGCGCTGGATCGACGTCGCGGCCCGCTTCCCCAAGATGCCGCCCGACGAGCAGCAGCGCGCCAACCAGCGCATGGGCGAATGGGCCCACATGACGGTGGCACAGCGCACGCAGGCGCGCATGAACTTCCAGGAAACCCGCAGCGTCTCCCAGGAGGAACGCGAGGCGCGCTGGAAGGCCTACCAGGCGCTGCCGGAGGAAAAGAAGCGCGAGCTGGCCGCCAAGCGCGCCGCCGCGCCGGCCAGCACCGCGTCGACCCA